>JAAUYD010013413.1_pt1 | contig 21131 bp, 19 predicted proteins | sample 7278101 | NCBI WGS metagenome assembly JAAUYD01 (sample SAMN14350128, study PRJNA611818) | marine sediment metagenome | isolation source: surface marine sediment (0.6m) | place: French Polynesia: Moorea | collected 2018-08
ATAGACGTGCCGATCGTGAAGACAGGACCGACCAGCTTCGGCAGGATCTCGGTGGCGACGACCCGGTCCAGCTGACTGAGAATCAGCCACTTCGCACCGCCCGACGCACCGGCGAGCGTGCCGATCATGTCGGGTGAAAAACCACGCTCCCGGATCATGCGGATGGCACCGGGACCTGCGCGAAAGATCAGTGAATTCGGGCGAGACATTATGTTGTATAGGCCAAAACGCTATTTGATGGTGTAAGCAGCTTCCTTGCAAGCCGTTTTGCGGCGCCGGGTTACGTCAAGCTGACTCCAGGGAACCGGTGAATGGTAGCTGAGTCACAACATAGGTAGCCCAGATCCGTAGTATTATAGAAACTCTGCGCCCATACGGGACACACCATGAAACGTCGCCTCGCTTGCCTGCCCCTGTTGTTGTTCGCCAGTGTACTGGCTCACGCGCACAGCGACCTCGAGACACCGGTCTTCGTCGCCCCGGGCGGCCAGGACTCCGGACGCTGCCAGGACATCGAACAACCCTGCGCGAGCATCGCCTATGCGCTGAGCAATGCCGGCAAGGGGAACCAGGTCAGGGTCAGTGTCGGGCGCTTCGAGATCAACGAGGTCTCGGAGGTCTTCCACCTGGTCAGCGGGGCGCTCGATATTCGCGGCGGCTTCGACCCGAAGACCGGCGAAGCGACAGGACTGAAGACTGTATTGGTCGGGGTACCCGCAGAGTACCGTGCGGCACTTGCCGAACGCGGTTTTCACGTCGTCGCGGACCAGAAAGGTACAAAACCTTCCCTGGTAAAACAGACCGCTGCCTTCCTGAAGCAGCGTCAGGACATGCAATCCGGCCTTAGTGCCGCGCCCTGCCAGAGCGGCACGGTCGGTGGGCTCGAGTGCGACCAGGTTGACCTGCTCGGTCATGTACCGCTTAACGAGGTCAGCGCCAGTCCGTCTCGCGGCGCCGATGTCTGGGGCTTTGTCGACCTGAACACGAATCGCGAATACGCGATCATGGGCTACGGCACCGGCACGGCCGTGTTCGACATCAGCGACCCAACGTCGCCACGGGAGGTCGGCTTCGTTGACGGCCAGTCAACGGTCTGGCGAGACATCAAGGTCCATCAACGCTACAGCGCCACGTCAGAGCGGTTCGAAGCTTTCGCCTACGTGACCACGGACGGCGCCGGCGATGGCCTTTTCGTCATCGACATGACGGACTTGCCCCACCGCATTTCCCGAGTCAGCTACGCGAGCGACTTCTCCGCCGCGCACAACGTTTTTGCGATCAACTCCGATTATGCGACCGGACTGCCTATCAAAGGTGATCGGCCAGGGTTGATCGTCGCCGGCTCGAACAACGGCACCGGCGTTTTCCGCAGCTACAGCCTGGATGCCGCCGACAGCCCGTTCTTCGAGGACATGCCGCCGTCCGGCGAGTCGAACTGTCCGGGCAACGACGGATGCTACATGCATGACGCGGCCTCGATGATTATCGACGACAGCCGGATCAGTCAGTGTCCGAACGCGACGACCTATTGCGAAGTTCTGTTCGACTTCAATGAATCCACGGTCGACCTGTGGGACGTGACCGATGCGGCGGACCCGGTTCGGCTCAGCCGCACCCCGTATTCGAATTCCCGCTACACGCATTCCGGTTGGCCGTCTGAAGACAAGCTGACGCTGTTCCTGCACGACGAACTCGACGAACGCGACCTCAACCTGAACACGACGCTGCGTTCTTTCTCGATCGCCGATCTGTCGGCACCCCGGCTGATCGGCGTCTATACCGGTGCGAATGACTCGATCGATCACAACGGCTTCGTTCGTGGTAATCGTTATTACATGTCGAACTACAGCGACGGACTCACCGTTCTCGACATCACGAATCCGGCAAGCCCGACCCGGGTCGGATTCCTCGACACCTACCCGGCGCCGGCCGGCCCCAGTTTCGTCGGCGCGTGGGGAGCCTTCCCGTTCTTCCCGAGTGGTTTCGTCGCCATCAGCGATATCGATAGCGGGCTATACATCGCCGAAGACCAGACACTCGGTGTCGCTCAGGGATCGCTGTCATTCTCATCACCGTCATTCGGTGTTTCGGAGGGTGGCTCGGCCAGCCTCAGCGTCGACCGTAACGGCGGCAGTACCGGTGCAATCAGCGTCGACTACGAGATAATCAGCGCGAGCGGCGGCGAGAACGACATCGCGGCGAGTGGCAGCCTCAGCTGGGCAGACGGCGACGGCGGTGCCAAGTCGATCAGCATCGACGCGCTGGTAGACGGGCAGTCCGAAGCTCTCGAGCAATTGATCGTTCGCCTGATCGCGCCCGAAGGCGGCGCCACGCTGTCGGCGCCTGCCGAAACCATGCTGTACATCGGCGACAGCGGCGCCGGCTCACTAGTCCAGTTCGACAGCGACCGCATCGTCATCGCCGAACGCGGCTTCGCCACGGCGGTCGCCGTCGTTGAGCGCGGAGGCAGCGCGGTCGGTGCAATCAGCGTGGACTACACCGTGACCGACCTGGGAGCCACGTCGGGCAGCGACTACTCGGGCCCGATGAGCGGCACGCTCTCTTGGGCTGACGGCGATGCGAGACCGCAATGGATCGAGTTCCCGATCAACGACGATGGCTCCGGCGAATCGACCGAAGAATTCGAGATTCTCCTGTCTAACCCCCAGGGCGCGAGCCTCGGGTCCAAGCCCGGCGTTACGATCGCAATCCAGGACGCTGACGGCGCCAACGCGGCACCGAGTGCGAACGCCGGTCCCGCCAGAACGGTCGGTGGCGGGGCTAACGTGACGCTGGACGGTTCCGCGTCTACCGACCCCGACGGCGACACGCTGAGCTATGCCTGGACCCAGACGATGGGACCGACGATATCGATCGCCAACTCGGGCAGCGCCAGGGCCAGTTTCACGGCGCCCTCCGTGACTGCAGACACCTTGTTCCAGTTCCAGCTGGAGGTGTCAGACCCCAGTGGCGCGTCCGATACTGCCAGCGTCGCGATTACCGTCTCGGCACCATCGGCAGCCCCGCCGCCGACATCCTCAGGTGGGGGTGGCGGCGGTGGCGCAGCGTCGTGGTTGCTGATACTACTCGGTGGCTGCTGGCTGCTGCGTCGCAGGCGATCGGCCTGAACGCGGCGCCCATTGCCGGTTTCGCCGCCGCGCTGCTGATGCTCAGCGGCTGCGCGGGATACCAGGTCAGGGACGCAAGCCGCGAACTGGGCGGCCTACTTGCCGAAAGCCTGTTTCATCTTGCCGTCGGTGGGCCGGAGGCACTGGCTGATCTCAACGAGAGCAAGAAAGAACGTCAACGGATGGCGTACTACAATTCGCTGACGCCAGCACAACGTGAGGCGAAACGGGAACGCCGAATGGAGCGGCGCAGAGAGCTGGACACGTGGGATCGCTACGACGAGTTAACGTCCATCGAACGGCGATACGGATTGATCGTCGATGAGTCCGGCGTGCCGCTGAGAATGCCCGTCGAGTCGGCGCAGAACACCGGGCCGTTCACACCGATGAATCCCGCGCCGCAGTAGGCGCAACGCCGATGCGCTCCTCCGCCAAAGGTGACCTGAAACCCGTCTGCTGCCTGACCTTCCGCTAGTCGGGCAGCGGTCGCCTGGTGATCTTCTGCGCTCCCGGACCCTCTCGTGAGTCGAAGGGACGCCTTTTGATGATCGTCTGCTTCCTGCCTCGCGGTTATTCGAAGGGGTGGCGTTTGACAATCGTTTGCTCGCGATCCGGACCCGTTGAGATGATGTCGACCGGCACACCGGCCAGTTCCTCAATTCGAGCGAGGTAATCGCGCGCCTTCTGTGGCAGGTCCGACTCATTCGTGATGCCGACTGTCGACGTCTGCCAGCCGTCCCACTCCTCGTAGACCGGCTTGCACTCCGCGAAGCGGTCGATGAGCACCGGCACACCTGTGATGCGCTCGCCATCGATCTCGTAGCCGACGCAGATCTGGATCTTCTGCAGTTCGTCGAGAACGTCGAGCTTCGTGACGCACAGACCCGAAACGCTGCTGTTGATGATTGACCGCCGCAGAGCGACGGCGTCGAACCAACCGACCCGTCTCGCCCTGCCGGTGGTCGCGCCGAACTCGGCACCGGCGGCGGCGATGTGCTCACCCTGATCGTCAAAGAGTTCGGTCGGGAAGGGTCCGGCACCGACACGCGTCGTGTAAGCCTTGACGATGCCGACGATGTAGTCGAGGTCCAGCGGCCCGATGCCGGTGCCACTGCTCGCGGCGGCTGCTACGGTGTTGGACGACGTCACGAACGGATACGTGCCGTGGTCAATATCCAGGAACGTGCCCTGCGCACCTTCGAACAGGATGCCCTTGTCCGTCTGGCCCAAGTCGCTAAGAACCTGGGTAACGTCCGTCGTAATCGGGGCAATAACCTCCGCTGCGGCCAATGCAGAGTCCAGCGTCTCGGCAAAGTCGACGGTGTCGGTCTTGAAATAGTGCTTCAACAGGAAGTTGTGATAGTCCAGGAGCTCGCCCAGCTTCGCCGCGAATTTTTCCCGCACGAACAGGTCCGATACGCGCAATCCCCGTCGCGACACCTTGTCTTCGTAGGCCGGGCCGATTCCGCGGCCCGTCGTACCAAGGGCGGCTGAGCCCTTGGCCTTCTCACGCGCGAGATCCAACGCGGCATGGCTCGGCAGTATCAGCGGGCACCCCGGGCTCACCTTCAGGCGGTCGAAGACCGGCACACCGCTCTCGACGAGCGCATTGGCTTCGCTGATCAGCGCGTCCAGCGACAGGACGACGCCATTGCCGATCAGGCAGCTGACGCCTTCTCTGAGAATTCCGGAGGGTATCAGGTGGAGAACGGTCTTCTCACCGTTGATGACCAGCGTATGACCAGCGTTATGTCCGCCTTGAAAACGCGCTACGGCAGCGGCGCGGTCGGTAAGAAGATCGACGATCTTCCCCTTGCCTTCGTCGCCCCACTGCGTTCCGACGACAACGACGTTCTTTCCCATTCCTGATTCCCTAAAGCGCTGGCCGCAGCTTTCAGCCGCGCGCCAGGAACAACAGGCCGAGCCCGGCGATCATGGTCACCAGGCCAACCACCCGCAGGTGATTGTCACTTAGCTCGGACATCTGCGCCACTATTTGTCGATACAGTCTCGGGCCGACGAACGGGATCATGCCTTCGATGACGAGAAACAGCGCAAAAGCCGTCAGTATCTCGGCCATCATCGAGACTGATCCCGCGGCCGCGGCATACCGCTAGTCAGTCCGCGAGCGGTTCAGGTAGCGGAAGAACTCGTTGTCGGGGCCCATGACGAGAATGTCGCCGGCGTTACCCATCGAACTCTTATAGGCCTCGATGCTGCGGTAGAACGCGTAGAACTCGGGATTCTGATTGTAGGCGTTCGCGTAGATCTCGGCCGATCGGGCGTCACCGCGGCCACGAATCATCTCGGACTCCCGGCGGGCGTCGGCAAGGATGATGGTCTTTTCACGGTCGGCCTCGGCTCGAATCTTCTCGGCGGCTGCTTCACCCTCGGAACGAAGTTCCTCGGCGATACGGGCACGCTCAGCCGACATCTGCGCGTACACAGCGTTCTTCACGTTGTCCATCAACTCAACCTGCTTCACTCGGAAGTCGACGAGTTCGACGCCCAGATCCTGCGCCGTCGCCGCCGCCGTCACGAGCATGTCTCGCATCAGGTCGGCGCGCTCAACCGAGATCGCCTCGGCGACCGTGCGCTTACCGAACTCGGTGACGACCGCGTTCTTGATGATCTCCGACAGGCGCTGGTCGGCCGCGATGCGGCTGCCGCCCGTCGACGTGTAGAAACGCAGTGCGTTGACGATTCTGTACTTGACGAAGAAATCGACGCGCAGAGCACGCTTCTCCGCCGTGAAAACGCGTTCCGGTCGATCGGAGATCGTCAGGATCTGCTTGGGGAACTTCCGTACCGTGTCGATCAGCGGGATTTTCCACTTCAGGCCGGGTTCCTCGTAGGACTCCACGACCTCACCCAGTCGAATCTTGATGGCCTGGTCGCGCTCATTGACCGTGAACAGCGTTAACCCGGCCAGGACGATAACGATACCGCCGATGACCAATATCCTGAATGCTCCACTGCTCATTAGCGTGTCCTCCGTTCGCGAGACGTGTCTCGTGAATCAGTTCTGGTGTTTTCTTCGAACGTCGTCGAGGGTTCCAGCGATCCGGTGAGTTCGGTGCCCGGTGAGCGTCGCCCCTGTTGTTCGAGAATCTTGTCGATCGGCAGGTACATCAGGTTGCCGCTGCCATCCGAGTCGAGAATGACTTTGTTCGAACGCCGATACACGTCTTCGATTGCTTCGATGTAGAGGCGATCGCGCGTGACCCTCGGCGCCTTCTCGTATTCTTCGAGCAGCGCAGTAAAGCGAGAGGCCTGGCCCTCTGCGTCGCGCGTCACGCGATCCTCGTAGGCGCGTGCGTCCTCGATGATGCGTGCCGCTTCACCGCGGGCCCTCGGAATGATGTTATTCGCGTAGCGCTCGGCTTCCAGCTTGAAGCGGTCGCTGTCGTTACTCGCTTTCTGCGTGTCGTTGACCGCCGCCTGCACCGGTTCCGGGTAGTCGAGGTTGATGATCGAGATCGACGTCAGCGATATGCCAGTCTCATACTGGTCCAGCGTCGCCTGCAACGTGTCACGCGTTCGTGCAGCAATCTGGTCACGCTCGCCGGTTACGAGCGACTCGAGCGTGCTCGTGCCGACCACTTCGCGAAGTGCACTCTCGGTCACGTCGCGCAGCGTGGCATCCGGGTCGAGGACTTTGAAGCTGAAGTCAAAGACATCGGCACGGCGGTACTGGACAACCATCTGGATCGAGACGTACTGCTGGTCAGCGGTAAGCATGTCGGTCTTGAACTGGTAATTCTGTACGGCGTTGGCGTTAACGATGTCGACAACCTCAATCGGGAACGGGAGGTGCCAGTGCAGGCCGGGCATCGTGGTCTTCGTGTACGCACCGAATCGCTGTACAACGCCGCGCTCGGCCTCGTCGACGCGATAGAATCCGGTGAACGCCCACGCGACCAGCAGCAAGACAATCAGGATGATTCCGCCTCCGGCGTTGTTCTGCGACTTGCCGCCGCCGAACAAGCCACCGAATCGACGCTGCCAGTCCTGCACGATCTTGTCGAGATCGTTAGGCTGGCCTCCGTCGCGATTCCACGGATCCTTTCCGTTTCCAGGTTCGTTCCAGGCCATTTTTCTACTCAGTCAGAGTTTGCCGCCACTGCCGCCTCGTCGACCGGCAATGGTTCCAATAAGTGTTCTTCGAGGTCTTCTCGCTTGAAGAGGCGACGTAAGTCCCTTTCCGCCAATTTCAACTCCAGAACCCAGCGCCCATCGTCTGACGTGGATTCGTTGACGATCGCCCCGAGCTCGTACAGCTTGGCTCGGATTCTTCCCTGATCCGGAGCCAGCCGAATGATACCAGTGATTGTCGCCGGTTTTAGCCGTTCGCCGATGGTTTCGAGCAATAAATCGACGCCTTCACCCGTCTGTGCCGACAGCCAGACCGCTCTACCCTCGCCAGTCTGCCTGTTGTTAACGCGCGGCGTGAGTTCCAACATGTCTATCTTGTTATAGACACGAATCTGCGGCACGCGTTCAGCGTCCAGCTGCTTCAACACCGAATTAACTTGCCTGACCCGCTGCCAGCGGTTGGGATCGCTTGCGTCGATGACATGCAGGATCAAGTCAGCCTCACGTGCTTCCTGCAGCGTCGATCGGAACGCGGCGACGAGTTCGTGTGGCAGATCGCGAATAAAGCCCACGGTGTCCGCCAGGACGATGGCCTGACCGCCGGGCAACTCCACCCGCCTGACGGTCGGATCCAGCGTGGCGAACAGTTGGTCCTGCACGTAGACGCCGGCGTCGGTCAGTTTATTGAACAACGTCGACTTGCCGGCATTCGTGTAGCCCACCAGCGCCACCGTCGGAATCTCGGCGCGAACGCGATTCTGTCGATTCATTGTGCGCCGGGTGTCGACATGCTCGAGTCGAGACTTCAGTTGCTTGATACGCGCACCGAGCAGCCGACGGTCAGTCTCCAGCTGCGTTTCGCCAGGGCCACGCAGTCCGATACCGCCCTTCTGCCGCTCGAGGTGGGTCCAGCCGCGCACCAGGCGCGTCGACAGGTGCCTGAGCTGAGCGAGCTCGACCTGTAGCTTGCCCTCGAAGCTCCTGGCACGCTGCGCGAAGATATCCAGTATCAGCCCCGCGCGATCAAGCACCCGGCACTTCAACTCCTTCTCCAGGTTTCGTTCCTGGCTGGGGTTGAGCGGTGTCGAGGAGATGACGAGTTCTGCGTGTTCGGCATGGATCAGCGCCTTCAGCTCGTCCAGCTTGCCCTTGCCGATGAAGTAACGTGGATCGGGCCGCTTGCGGGCGCTGACAATTTCGCCCACGAGCACAGCACCTGCAGAGCGCGCCAGTTCGGCGAACTCTTGCTGTTCCAAATCATCGGGTGCGCCGTCCGGACCAGCGTGAACGAGGACTGCCCGTTCGCCGCTTTGCGGTCGCTCAAACAATAACGACCTCCTTGAACGGCTCGTTCAGGCTAGTCGTCACTGGCCCCGTCGTCATCGGGGAGTGGCAGACGAACATTTCGGGACGGAACCACCGTCGAGATTGCATGCTTGTACACCATCTGGTTAACGCTGTTCTTCAAGAGCACAACAAACTGGTCGAATGAGTCCACCTGTCCCTGCAGCTTGATGCCGTTGACCAGGTAGATCGATACAGGAACCTTCTCCTTGCGCAATATGTTGAGGAAGGGGTCCTGCAAGCTTTGCCCTTTAGCCATAGTGGGGTCTCCTTTGTTCTTTTTCTTTTTGATTTGAACCCGCTATCCGGTGGCGCCGGATGCCCGTACGCGAAGTTCAGCCTAAGCGAAAAAAATAGTATCACAGGCCCATATGCAGGCCAGCGACAATCATGGCAGTTTTTCCGCCAACAATGCGTCAATAGTGTCGATTGTGCCGGAATCAAGGGCATCGAAGACGGATAAGTCCTTTTCCGACCGCATCCAGGTAATCTGCCTTTTGGCCAGCTGCCGCGTGGCATACAGCGTCTTTTCCGCGGCCCGGTCGCGACTCGTTTCACCGGCGAGGTACTCCCAGAACTGTCGATAGCCGACGGATCGCATCGAAGAGTGCTCGCGAGTCAGCCCCTCGCGCTTCATAAGCATTCTAACTTCTGCTTCTAAATTATTGTTTAACATGATTTTTAGACGTTCTTCGATGCGCTCGTGTAGCAGTTCGCGTGGCTCCACGACCAGGCCCAGTTTCAGGAAGTCGATATCCATCCCTGTACCAGCGGGCTGAGCCTGCCAGTCGCTGAGCGACCGGCCGCTGACCAGGAAGACCTCCAGCGCACGCTGGATTCTCTGGCTGTCATTCGGATTGATACGGGCGGCGGATTCGGGGTCGTGGACGGCCAGGCGCTCGTGCAGAACCGGCCAGCCGAGCCTTCCGGCCTCTTCGTCCAGCTCGGCACGGATCGCCTCGTCTGCCTCGGGCAGGTCGGCGAGTCCCGCGGTCAATGCGCGGAAATACATCATCGTGCCGCCCACCAATAAAGGCAGCTTGTCGCCGTCCCGAATCTCCTTGATCGCTTGCCGGGCGTGCCGGACAAAGTCGCCCACGGAGAACGAATCTTCAGGATCACGGATATCGATCAGCCGGTGCGGCGCCTTTTCGAGCGTCTCCGGATCCGGCTTCGCCGTTCCGACGTCCATGCCGCGATAGACCAGCGCCGAATCGACACTGATCAGCTCGATGGGCAGGCGTTGGGCCAGCGCGACGGCGACGTCAGTCTTGCCTGATGCGGTTGGTCCCATCAGGCAAACGGCCAGTGGTTTCACTTAGCGCCCTCGCAGGAACAGGCGGTCGAGCTCCGGCATTGACAGCGCGGTCCACGTCGGACGACCGTGGTTGCACTGGTCGGCACGCTCGGTCTGTTCCATCTCACGCAGCAGCGCGTTCATTTCGTTGATACTCAGGATTCGATTCGCGCGTACCGACGTGTGGCAGGCCATCGTCGCGAGGTAGTCGTGCACCGCGTTCTCGACCCGGCTACTCTGGCCGGCTTCTCCGAGGTCGGAGAGTACGTCGCGCAGCAGTGTCTCCGCATCGCTGTCCTTCAGTAGTGCGGGAACCTCTCGGATCATCAGCTGCGTTGGGCCCGCCCTGTCGACGCGCAAACCGATCGACTCCAGCGTGTCGCTCAGCCGTTCCACGAGGTCGGCCTCGTTTTCCGAGACCCGCACCGGCGCAGGCACAAGCAGTGGCTGTCGCACCATCGTGCCCTCGTCGAAGTTCTTCTTGAGCTTCTCGTAGACAATACGCTCATGCGCTGCATGCATGTCGACGATGATCAGCCCGTCCGCGTTCTCCGCAAGGATGTAAACGCCCGCCAGTTGCGCCAGTGCATAGCCCATCGGCGGTATTTCCGCATCGTCGGCCGGCTGAACGGGGGCGCTGACGGCCGTGGCGTGCTGATAGACGGCAAGCGTGTCCCTGATGGCCGAGCGGTCGTCCCGCGATGGCAGCGGCATCCGGGATTGCAGGTACGCGGTCGGCTGCGGGTCGGAATAGCCGACAGCATGCAGGGTCGGTGACTGCGCGTGCCCGCCGGGTCGCGTGTCCCTCAGCACCGTCTCGAGGCTCTGCGAGACGAAGCCGTGAACGCGCCGACTGTCCCGGAAGCGAACCTCGAGCTTGGCGGGGTGCGCGTTGGCGTCGACGGTCGCCGGGTTGATACTCAGGCTCAGCACGTAGGCCGGGTATCGTCCGTGGAACAACACGTCCCGATACGCGTGACGGGCGGCATGCGCCAGCGTCTTGTCGGTCACGCTGCGTCCGTTTACGAACCAGTACTGGAGGTCCGGCTGGCTGCGATTGAAAGTGGGCAACCCGACCCAGCCAGATATCGCCGTGTCGTCCACCTGGCGTTCGATGAGCACGCTTTGCCCGGCGAAGGTGTCTCCACAGATCCTCGCCACGCGCGCGAGCCTGGCGTCTTCGGAATCTGCCGGATCCAGTTGCAGCACTACGCGCCGGTTGTGTGTCAGCGTGAAGCCGACGTCGGGCCGGGCTAACGCCAGCCGCCGCAGCCACTTCTCAATGTGACCAAACTCGGTGCGCTCCGTACGCAGGAACCGTCGACGTGCCGGTGTGTTGTAAAACAGCTCGTGAACCTCGACGGTCGTCCCCACCGGGTGTGCAGCCGGGGCCGGCGCGGACAGCGCACCGCCATCGGCGTCTACCCGCCAGCCGGTATCGGCGTCTGCCGTTCGCGAGGTCATCGACATGCGTGAGACTGATGCCACGCTCGGCAGCGCTTCGCCCCTGAACCCGAGCGAGACGACCGATTCGAGGTCCTCCAGGCTCGTGATCTTGCTGGTCGCGTGACGCGACAGCGCGAGTGCCAGTTCACCGCGAGCGATGCCGCAGCCATCGTCGCGAACGCGAATCAGCTTCTCTCCGCCGTTGATCACGTCCACGCTGATCTTTTTCGCCCCCGCATCCAGGCTGTTTTCGACCAGCTCTTTCAGCACGGACGCCGGCCGCTCGACGACTTCGCCGGCGGCTATCTGGTTGATCAGGTGGTCAGGGAGTTGCTGGATTGGCATGAACGAATGCAGGGCGGCGAGAAAAGCCCTGCATTTTTTCAGATTGCCGGTCGAAAGTCAGTTTTATGAGGGAAGTTCGAATCGCGTGCGACGCGAGTGGCCTGCATCGATCTTCGTTAAGAGCCAGCGACCACGGGGATTTTCAGTGTCTGGCCGACGCGGATGCGATCGCCATTAAGTCGGTTCGCGCTGCGAATCGTCGCCTGGCTGACGTTATAGCGCTCCGCAATCTCGGACAGCGTATCGCCACGAGCGATTCGGTGCTTAACCTGGCGAACCGGCCCTTGCCGGAGCTTCATCGCGATCTGCGTGTCGGGCGGCGGATTGCGATAGAAGTAGTTCCTGACGCCATTGAGAATGGCGTTCGACAGCCGATCCTGATGCGCGCTGCTGCGCAGCTTCCGCTCCTCGTCAGGGTTCGAGATGAAGGCAGTCTCGATCAGGATGGACGGCATGTCGGGCGACTTCAGCACGAGGAATCCCGCTTGCTGGACCTTACTGCGATGCGTTCTCGTTACGGTGCCCAGCTCATCGATGACCGCCTGGCCGACATCGAGGCTCGCACTGAGTGCCGCATTCTGCGACAGGCTAAACAGAACCTGCGCAAGCCCTGCCTCTTTGTCCTGCAGCTTCACGTCCCCGATTCTCGCGTTCTCGCGCTTGGCCAACTGCGCGGCAGCCTCGTCACTTGCGCCTTTCAGAGACAAGGCATAGACCGACGCGCCGCGCGCGCGCGGATCGTTGACCGCGTCGGCATGCACGGAGATGAAGAGATCGGCACGGTTCTTCCGCGCGATGCCCATGCGGTTGCGGTGCTCGACGTAGACGTCGCGGTCACGGATCAGGACCGCGCGCATGCCGGGCTCCCTGTTGATCTTGTCGGCCAGTCGTTTGCTGATCGCGAGCACGATGTCCTTCTCGCGAGTCTTGCCCCGACCCAGTGCACCCGGATCGCGTCCGCCGTGCCCCGGGTCGATCGCCACAACGATGTCACGCCCGCTGCGATAGCGTTCGGACGCACGCTTGACTGCCGTGGGCGCTCCTTCGCGATGCAGGTCAATGACGAGGCGATTGCCATACTGGCTGTTGGGTTTCACGGTGAAGCTCCGCGAACGTATCGCCGTATTCAGGTCCAGGACGACACGCAGCTTCCCGTTTTGCTGCCGGGCGCTTCGGATCGATCGGACCGACCCTACGCCGTCGGGCATCTTCTGCAGCTTCTTGGACAGCTGGCCGGACTTCAGGTCGACGACGAGCCGATCCGGCGCGCGGAGCGTGAATATGTTGTGCTGGACCGGGCTGCTCAGATCGAGGACGACGCGGGTCTTATCGTTCTCCGCCCAGATTCGGATGTTTTCGACCGTGGTGCCTGCGTTTGCCGTCATCGCAGACAGCAGCAGGCCGATCAGTAAGAGTAGATTTCCTCGACGCATATCCCCAGGCACGGCGTGTCGATCCGTATTATGTCGCGCCAGTATACGAGAAAAACCGGTAATTCCAAGAGTTTTTGGTTCAAAATTAGACACATAACGGAATTACTTAAACTGGATAACTAAGTGTTGGGGTTGATCGGCAGGCTAGCCACAACATCAGCCCCCCTCGCGCTCAAACCGGCAATCTCAGCCTCGCGGCCCTCTCCGTCATACCGCAGCGTCAGCTTGAGGTCGGCAGTGGCGGACAAACCGGGGGCTCTCTCGGCCCATTCGATCAGCCGGCAGCCATCGTCGAGATCGCTCCATCCCAGGAAATGAAGCTCCTCCTCGGCGGCGATGCGATACAGGTCGACGTGGTAGACCTGGCCTCGATCCAGCGAATAGGGCTCCACGAGCGTGTACGTCGGGCTCGGCACAGCGCCATCGTGACCGAGCGCTCGAATCAATGCTCGCGCGAACGTCGACTTCCCCGCGCCAAGTTCCCCCGTTAGCAATACGGTCCATCCACCAACGTCTGCAGGCAGGCTCGCTGCCACGTCCTCTGCCAACGCTTCCGTAGCAGCTGCGTCGGATAGCCCGATCTTCACGGATTGACAACAAACCGCAGGTTGTCGATCAAATCCGAAGCCATCAGGCCCCGCTCGCCATCGAGGCTGGCCAGGTCGCCGGCCGCGGCGTGCGTCTGAACGCCCGCCGTTGCTGCGAGCGTCGGTTCCAGCCCCTGCCCCAGGAGCGACGCAATGATCCCGGTCAGCGCATCGCCCATACCGGGCGCTGCCATGCCAGGATTGCCGGCGGTGCACAGCCAGGGCGGACCGTGCCCGTCGTTGACCAGCGTTCCCGCGCCCTTAAGGACGGCTACGCCGCCGTAGCGAACCTGCAGCTGCTGCGCGGCCGCAACGCGATCACTCTGTACATCGGTCGTGGACGCGCCGAGCAGGCGCGCTGCCTCTCCGGGGTGCGGCGTGATGATTCGGTGATCCGACGGGTCCTGGTGCTGCGCCAGCAGATTCAGGGCATCTGCGTCCCAGACCGCCGGTAAGCGACTGCTCGCGACGACCTCGTGGACGGCGACCGACCAGTCGCTTTGCCCGAGCCCCGGACCAAACGCCACGACCTCTACCTTCTCGAGCAGGGCTTTGAGTTCGTCCGGACCCGAGACTGCATGGCACATCAACTCGGGTCGGCCGATCGCGATGGATGAGGCGTGCGACGGATGCGTCGCGACGCTGACGCGGCCGCTCCCTGTTCGGAGTGCCGCTTCGCCGCAGAGACGCACGGCACCCGGCATACCCGGACCGCCACCGACGACGAGGACGTGTCCGAAGTCGCCTTTGTGCGTCGTTCTCCCGCGAGGCGGGAGAACGTCATCCAGCACATCGTGCGGGATGGTCTGCATCACCGCATCGGCGCCTTGGTAACAGGCCTCCGGTACGCCGATCGTGTCCAGGTCGAGCTGACCACAGGCGTCGGGGCCGTCCTCGATGAACATGCCGGCTTTCCATCCGACGAAACTGCGTGTCATGTCAGCACTGACGGCTACACCCATGATGCGCCCCGTATCCCCATTGAGCCCGCTCGGGATGTCCACGGACGCGACGGGCAGGCCGGAGTGGTTGATTGCATGTATGGCGTCCGCGTAGTCGCCGGCAACGTCCCGATCCAGTCCGCTGCCAAGGATCGCGTCGATGACGAGGTCGCCGTCGCCCGGCAACTGGCCTTTCCAGGCGTCGACAGAACCGCCGGCATCGACGTAATCGTCGAAGGCCTTTCTTGCGTCGCCGCCGAGCTTGTCCGGATCCGACAATGCGATGACCGAGTGCAATCGATCGCTCTTGAGCGCGAGCGCCGCGACGACGTATCCGTCGCCGGCGTTGTTACCGCCCCCACAAACGATGACCCAGTGCCGTGCGTCCGGCATGCGCTCGAAGACGGACTCGAACAATCCGCCGCCCGCGCGTCGCATCAAGTCATACCCGGGAATCCCGTGCGTCTCGATGGCACATCGATCCAGGCCGCGAACGGCGTCGACTGAATACAACTGACTGGCTACGTAAGACATCGCCTTGATTATACTGTGACTCGGCGAGGAACAGACTCAGGGAATACAGCTATTGGATTTAATCAAGCTCAAGCGGGACATCGAGGCCTGGGCAGCCGAGCTTGGTTTCCAGGATATGGGTGTCAGCGACACCGACCTGACCGCTGCCGGGGAGCGGCTGAACGCCTGGCTCGAACGCCGCTATCACGGCGAGATGGATTACATGCAGAAGCACGGCAGCAAGCGTTATGAGCCGGCCGAGCTCGTTCCCGACACGATTCGGATCATCTCGGTTCGAATGGACTACCTCGCCGCACCACAGCGGGAAGCGATCGATAAGCTGGATCACCCGACGCTCGCCTACGTCTCTCGCTACGCGCTGGGCCGCGACTACCACAAGGTGCTTCGGTCCCGACTGCAGAAACTGGCGAACAAGATCGAGGCGTCGACCGGGCCTTTCGGCTACCGTGCATTTGTTGACAGCGCACCCGTGCTCGAGAAGCCGATTGCGGAGAAAGCCGGGCTGGGCTGGATTGGAAAACACACGAACCTGATCAATAGCAATGACGGCAGCTGGTTCTTTCTGGGTGAGCTGTATACGGACCTGCCGCTGCCTGTAGACGAACCCGCGACCGAACACTGCGGCAGTTGCCGAGCCTGCATCGACGTTTGTCCGACTGACGCGATCGTCGCGCCCTTCCAGCTCGATGCCAGGCGTTGTATCTCGTATCTGACAATCGAACACGGCTCAGCGATCCCCGAGGAGCTTCGCAAGCCGATCGGGAATCGGATCTATGGCTGCGACGACTGCCAGCTTTTCTGTCCCTGGAACAAGTTCGCCAAGCCGACGGGCGAGACGGACTTCGCGCCAAGACACGGGCTCGACGACGTGGAGCTGACCGAGCTTTCCCGATGGGACGAAGAGACCTTCCTTGAACGAACGCAAGGCAGTGCAATTCGACGTATCGGCCATGAACGCTTCCAGCGAAACATCGCGGTCGCACTCGGCAACGCCGAGCCTTCTCCCGACGTCATGCAAGCAATCGACGGACTCGCTACGAGTCCCTCACCGCTGGTCAGTGAACACGCGAACTGGGCGAAAAAACAGCACGACAACTAGTGCCGTTTTCGCGACTTGTCGCTGCCCGTTTCCGGTACCGGATCTTGGACGCGCAGAAACGACAAATGTGCGCCCGGCCGCACGCGTCAGGATTAAGTTTTTCTAGCAAAAACATAAGTTTATGCCGACAAGCGTCGCCGGTTTGGAAGCTCGAGATCCTGTAGGACGCGCCTTCGAGCCAGGCAATAGATAGTTCCTGAACCGGAATTCTGTGTCCCAGTCGTTATTATTTGTCACACAAATTCGCCAAACTCCCTGCAATTTGACGGCCGAGGCCCTTGGGGAGGCCCTCGTCAAGACCTTACGAGGTGGCAGTGGTTCAGGTTATATCGATCAATTCGGACTACAAGCGCTCGCTGCTGGAGGGACTCGAGCTCTTTACCGGGGTAGAACCCGACGATGTCGCCGACCTGTTGCAGGCCTGTGACCGGCGAGACCTTGCAGCCGGCGAACTGTTGCTGTCGCCCGGCACTCCGAACGAGCATGTCTATATCGTTCTGGCCGGCGCACTCAATGTGCATGTCGGATCACCGTCGGCGACGCCGCTAACGACCATGGAAGCCGGCGCCTGTGTCGGCGAGATGTCGATCATCGAAAGCCGTGATCCGTCCGCATTCGTTATCGCCAGAGAATCGACTCACCTGCTGGTCATTCACCAGACCCTGCTCTGGGAGATGGTCCACGCGTCGCATGAGTTCGCCAAGAACCTGCTGGTTGTCATGTCCGAACGCATCCGCAGCCACAACCGCGTCATTGCAGACAGCTACGGCGAGTTGCGCAAGGTCGAGCAGCAGGCAACACAGGACGCTCTGACCGGGTTGGGCAATCGTCACTCGATGCAGGCGGTGTTTCCGACCGAGATCAGCCGCTGCCTGCAGGAAGGCGAGACGGTCTCATTGATCATGATCGACGTCGACAATTTCAAGACGTTCAACGACAAGTTCGGGCACATCGCCGGCGACCGGGCATTGAAGGCGGTTGCCGCCGTCCTGGAACAGAAATTTCGCCCCTCCGACATCATCGTACGCTATGGCGGTGACGAGTTCGCCGTGCTGCTGCCACGAGTCGGGCTTGCGGACGCAACCGAGGTTGCCGAGCGGGTTCGTTTAACGGTCAGTGGCACAACAGCGGACGGCAGCGATTCCCTGATCCAGATCCCGGTACGAATCTCAATGGGTATCGCGGAGATCTATGAGAACGGCGGCCTCGACTCCCTGATTCAGGATGCCGACGCGGCCCTGTACCGCGCGAAGCGAGCGGGCCGCAACACGATTTCCAGCTAGCGACTGTCGGCTGTCCCTATATCGTCACGACAACGTTATCGAGCAACCGCGTCTTTCCCATCATCGCGGCCGCGAGAACGACGATCTCGTCGCAGTCCCTGTCCGGCACCTGCATGTTTTCCGCACGCCGGATCGCGACGTAGTCGACATCGAAACCAGCCTCGCTCAGGCGCGATCGACCGTCTTCCTCGAGCGCGGCATAGTCTTGCTGGCCGTCCTGAACCTCACTTGCGATATCCGACAGCATGGCGTAAAGCTCTGGCGCGGCCGCTCGCTCCTCATCGCTCAGGAACTGGTTCCGCGAACTCATGGCCAGACCGTCGTCTTCACGAATAGTCGGAGCAGTAATGATACGCGTCGGGAAGTTCAGGTCCTCCGTCATACGCCGAACAATCAGCTGCTCCTGGAAGTCCTTCTGGCCGAAGACGGCCACATCCGGTTGTACGAGCGCGAACAGCCGCGCGACAAGACCCGTAACGCCGTCGAAATAGCCCGGGTGGCGCGCGCCACAGAAGTCGTCCTTAAGGCTGGGCACTACGACCCTTGCGGCATCGTCGAGACCGAACGGATAGATACCATCGAGTTGCGGCGCGAAGACGGCATCCACATTCAGTTTTCTGAGCCTGAGACAGTCTTTCTCGAGGCTGCGGGGATACGCGTCGAAATCCTCGACACGATCAAACTGCGTCGGATTGACAAAAATGGACACAATGACTCGCTCGGCGTTCTCGCGCGCCAGCTCGACGAGACTCAGGTGACCGGCATGCAGGTTGCCCATAGTCGGTACCAGCGCCACGTGATCGCTGTGGTGTAGCCAGTCCTCGATCAGTTCATGCAGCTCATCTTTTTCTTCAATAACGTCCATTCAGTGTCCTTGGTGACGCCGGCGTTCAAGTGTCTTGGTTTTTTGGGTCCGGAATTGTGATCGTCTTCGCGAAATCTGGTTCGAGTATCGGGATCAGGCGAATGCAGCGGAGACCGGGTTGAAGAAGTGACGACCGCCGGTTGTCTTTTCGATCTGCTCGAACAGCCGCTCGAAGTCCGCCGTATTGTTGACCGGATCGATCTGCGTCGCATTGACGATCAGTAGCGGACCTTCGTCGTAGGCATGAAAATACCGCGCATACGCGTCGGCAAGGCGTTCGAGATAGCGGCGATTCAGACCTCGTTCGAAGTCGCGACCGCGGCCGGCGATGCGCTCCAGCAGCGTATCGACCGATGCCTGCAGGTAAATGACAAGGTCGGGTATCGGCGGCTCGACGGCCAGCTTCTGAGCGATCTGTTCGTAGAGCATCAACTCATCGCTGTCGAGATTCAGCTCCGCGAACAGGCGGTCTTTCGCATAGAGATAGTCTGCAACTCTTACGCTTGCGAAGAGGTCGGGCTGGCGCAACGCTTCGATCTGTCGTGCACGTGAAAACAGGAAGAACATCTGCGCCGGCAAGGCGGCCGATTTGCCCTCGACGTAGAAGCGCTCGAGAAAAGGATTCTCCTTGTCTTCTTCCAGCACGAGGTCGGCGGATAGCGTCTCGGCGAGACGCCTGGCCAGCGCCGTCTTGCCGACCCCGATGGGACCCTCGACAACGATGTACCTCGACGTCTTGTTACTGCTGATCGGCTGAACAGACACCATGAAATCCTCAGGCGATCCGCTCTATCTGCGGTTCGCGGTAATTGACCTCAATCGAAGACAGTGGCCCCAGGCCGGGGATATCGAGGTCCGGCGCGATTTCACTGAGCGGTAACAATACAAAATTCCGCTCCGCGATGCCCGGGTGAGGCACCTCGAGGCCCGGCTCCGAGATCCGGCTGTCCCCGTACACGAGCAGGTCGAGGTCCAGGACCCTCGGCCCCCAGCGCTGGCCGTCACGCTCCCGTCCGTGCGCTCGCTCGACGTGCTGCAATCCGTCGAGCAGATCGTGGGGTGATAGTGTCGTCTCGAGATGCACGGCCGCGTTGATGAAGTCGGGTTGTTCAACCCCGCCGAAAGGCGTCGAACGATACAAAGACGAACGCGCGAGCAGTCGAGACCCTCGTAGCTCCGACAGCCTGTCTATGGCGGCCTCGACCTGTCGAGACGGGTACCCGAGATTGCTGCCAATGCCGATAAAGGCACTGACGATATTGCCATCCATCAAGATGACCCGGCCGTGCTCTTGCCACGCCTGCGGCGCCTGCGCCTGCGACCGTGCTGCGGCGGCTTTTTCAGCACCTGCAACCGGTTGGCGCGGTCCGACGCAGACAGCTTCTGAACGTCAGTCCAGAAATCGGCAAGCTCAGAATCAGACTGCCCCACCTCGGACCGCAGAATCATGAAGTCGTAAGCCGCCCGGAAACGTCGATGTTCAAGCAGCTTCAACGCCCGCTTGCCACGCGTAATCTCAAACCGCGGTTGCAAGGCGAGCATCTCGCGCATCGGAATCGTGAACCGCTTCGGGATAGAGATACGCTTCTGCTGAGCGCCTACCAGTTCATACGCGGCCAGGCTCAATGCCTGCGCCTCCGACATGTGTTCTTTTTCCCGATGCTCTGCCGCCAGGCGAAGACTCGGCTGCCAGAAGAAAACGCCCAGCAGGAACATCGGCGTAATCGACTTGCCGCTTGCGATCCGCCTGTCGGTGTTCCTGAGCGCTGCGAGAATAAACTCCTGGTAACCCGGGTTGGCTTTGAGCTCCTGCGCCGTTGCCGGAAACATCTCTGCAAACAGGCCAAACTCGGAAAGCAACCTGTAGGTCTTCTCAGCGTAGCCAGACTGGAACAGCTTCATGAACTCGTCGAACAGCCGCGCGGCCGGTACGTTGGTCAGCAACCCGACGTGCTCGTGCATCGCCCGCCGTACATCGTCGGCGATTCTAAAATCGAGCTTCGCGGCGAATCGAACCGCACGCAGCATGCGTACGGGATCCTCACGCATCCTCTGCCCCGCCTCACCAATCAACGCGATCTTGCGTTCATCGATATCCTGGCAACCACCCACGTAGTCCCAGATGCTGAAGTCGGCAATGTTGTAGTACAGCGCATTGCACGTGAAGTCGCGACGCCAGACATCTTCCTCGATGGTGCCGTAGACGTTGTCGCGAATGATGCGTCCATGATCATCGTGTTCGACGTCGTCGTGTTTCGAGATTGCCGCCGCGCGGAAGGTAGCGACTTCGATAATCTCGCGGCCAAAACGGACATGCGCCAGGCGGAAGCGTCGGCCGATCAGGCGCGCGTTGCTGAACAGCGCCCGAACTTCATCGGGCGTCGCATCAGTCGCGACGTCGAAGTCCTTCGGGTGCAGGCCCACGAGAGCATCCCGAACACAACCACCAACAAGAAAGGCCTGGAAACCGGCTTTGTGCAGCCGGTAGAGCACCTTTAGAGCACTGTCGGAGATGTCTTTGCGAGATACGGTGTGGGCAGCGCGCGAGATTATCTGCGGTGCGTGTTTTTCGGCCGAAGCGTCGTTTGTCAAAGGAATGTTCGATTGTGCATACGGCGCCAATGATAACAGCGCCGACCCGGTGCGACAGGCTCAATTGCGAATGCGCCCCGCAAAGCAGCAAACACTTGAGAATACCGAAAATGCCCGTATACTCTCGCTCCCCGCCAAAAAG
>JAAUYD010118052.1_pt1 | contig 21130 bp, 24 predicted proteins | sample 7278101 | NCBI WGS metagenome assembly JAAUYD01 (sample SAMN14350128, study PRJNA611818) | marine sediment metagenome | isolation source: surface marine sediment (0.6m) | place: French Polynesia: Moorea | collected 2018-08
GAGCCACCGCCGATCGATGACGTGACCTTCGACGTCGACAGCGGTGGGACGTTCTGGGACCGGGTGCTGGCGTGCTTGCGCCGTGAGCATCGTCGTTGAACCGGTGGAGGCAGCACGCTCGATCGACCGGGCGCCCCGCCCCGGCCGCTCCCGCTCATCACACCGGACCATCGCCCGCACCGGCGGGGCGCAAGCGCCGAGGCGGCAACGGCGGCAGCGAGGTCGGCCGGGCGAAGCCGACCGAATCCGTCGGTCGGAGCAGCCCGGTCAGGTCACGTCGAGCAGGATCTTGCCGATGTTGGCGTTGGCCTCCATGTGGCGATGGGCGTCGGCGACGTCGGCGAGGTCGTAGCGCGAGTCGATCACCGGCTTGAGCGCGCCCGATTCGAACAGCGGGATCATCTCTGCGATGAACCGCTGGCACAGGGCCGCCTTCTGCTCGATCGGCCTCGCCCGCAGCGTGGTGCCGATCCAGTGGATGCGCTTGACGAGCAGCAACCCGAGGTTCACCTCGGTGGCGCCGCCTCCCATCAGCCCGACCTGGACGATCGTGCCCTGCGGTCTGATGACGGCGAGGTTGCGGTTGGCCTCGTCGCCACCGATCACGTCGAGCACGACGTCGACGCCGCCGGGCACCTCGGCCTGCAGCGCCGCGGCCCAGTCGGCCGGCGATCGTTCGAGGACGAGGTCGGCGCCCAGCTGGCGGCAGGCGTCGGCCTTCCCTGCCGAGCACGTGACCGCGATGCGAGCACCGAGCGCCTTCGAGATCTGGATCGCGGCGGTGCCGACGCCCGACGCGCCGGCGTGCACGAGCGCCCAGCGTCCGCTCGTCAGCCCGCCCTGGACGACGAGGGCGTCCCAGGCGGTGAGGAACACCTCGGGGAGCGCGGCGGCCTGTGACAGCTCGATCGTGCCGGGGATCGGCAGGGCCTGGCGCTCGTGAGTGGCGACCAGCTCGGCGTAGCAGCCGCCCGACTCGATGCCCATGACGCGGTCGCCCGCCTGCCAGGTCGTCACGCGATCGCCGACGGCCTCGACGGTGCCGGCGTACTCGAGCCCCGGGATCTCGGGCTTGCGGCCGGTGGGGTCGGGATAGCCGCCCATCCGCTGCAGCGTGTCGGCGCGGTTGCACGCCGAATGGGCGACGCGCACCAGGATCTCGTCGGGCCCCGGGACCGGGTCGTCCACCTCGGCCAGGGCGAGGACCTCTGGTCCTCCGTACTCGGGGATCGTGACGGCACGCATGACGTCAGTGTGCACGCTCCCGACGCACCGCGGCGAGCTGCCGAGCGTGGCGGTCAGCCGAACGCCGAGGGAACGAGAGCGGCGACCTCGGCCAGTTCGGCGTCGCCCGGCGGCGTCCCCTCCAGCGTGCGGGGCGTCCAACGACCGTCGCTCCAGATCATCGTCATCACCTCGGCGAAGTCCTCACCCGGCTGCCGGCCCCAGTCCTCGATCCGGTGCGACTGCTCGGAGAGCCACGGCGTGTCGGGCGCGAAGCCGCGCAGCGCCCGGTACCGGTCGCGGGCGGCGTCGTCGAGCAACTCGACGTCGGCGACATGACCGAACTCGTGCAGCAGCGTCCGCACGAAGTCGTCGACCTCCCGGCCGCGGTTGCGGTAGATGGTCACGGTCTTGGACGCCGCGTCGATCGTGCCGCCGGTCCCCGACAGGACGCCGCCGATCTCCACCGTCCAGTCGGGGAACACGGTCGGGTAGTCGAGGTAGCCCTGCGCGAGCGGCTGCGCCTCCTCGATCTTCGCGATGACCTCTTCGGGGGACTCGGCGTCGGGGGCGAGCGTGTAGACCCGTCCGCAGGTGTCGGCGACGCAGACGGTGTGGGCGCCCTCCTCGTCGATCCGGACCTGCATCACGAACGAACCCGACGGCTCGACAGCGAGCGACAGCGGCTCGCGGCGTTCACCGTCGACGGTGACCACGTCGGTCGCGGTGGCACCGGTCCCGATCATCTCGGCCGTGGCGTTGGCGGGGCTGTGGAGCAGCTCGATCTCGATCCGGGCGGCGGGCACCGTGGTCGCCCCCGGCGCCGTCGTCGCCGGCGCCGTCGTCGTCGCCGTGCTCCGCACCGTGTCGGACGGCACGTCGGCGCCCGCCGGCGTGTCGGCGACCTCCGCCGGATCCTCGGTGACCGGCAGATCGGCGGTGGGTGGCCGGAGCTCGCGCCCGTCGCCGGCGCAGGCGGCCAGGGCGAGCGACGCGCCGAGCAGCGCAGCACGCCGGACACGCCTCATGACCGCGACGCTACTGCTGCGACGAACCGCTCTCGGCGGCGACCTCTCCGGGCTCGCCGTCGTCGTGGTCGACGGCGATGTCCGCGAGGCGGTCGGCCTGCTTCTCGACGTGGTCGCCCTCCTCGGGGTGCTCCGCGTTCATCGCTGCCAACTTGACCGCCACCTCGTCGGCGTTGCTGAAGACCAACTCGCGGTAGAGGCGGAGCTCGGCGACGCTCTCGCGGATGTCGTCGAGCGCGCGGTGGGCGCCCTGCTTCCACCCGCGCTGGGTCAGCACGTCGGGGTACCAGCGGCGGACCAGTTCCTTGACGCTCGACACGTCGACCGATCGGTAGTGGAGGTACTCCTCGATCTCGGGCAGTTGGGCGGCGAGGAAGCGGCGGTCGGTGCCGATCGAGTTGCCGCACAGGGGCACGGTGCGCTCGACCGGGACGTGCTCGCGGATGAACGCGAGCGTCTCGGCGCCGGCGTCCTCCAGCGAGATCGTGGAGGCCTTGATCTGGTCGAGCAGGCCGGACTTGGTGTGCATGTCGACGACGAACGGATCCATCCTGGCGAGCACGTCGTCGGGTTGGTGCACGACGAGATCCGGGCCCTCGGCGACGATCTCGAGCTGGTCGTCGGTGACGAGCGTGGCGATCTCGACGATCACGTCGGTCGTGTGATCGAGCCCGGTCATCTCGAGATCCATCCACATCAGCATCGTGGCGACCCTAGACGAGGGTGGGAGGATGGGAGGCAATGAGCCGGATCACGTTCGCCGAGCTGCTCGCCCTGCCGGGTGTCGTCGAGGAGGCCGAGCTGCGCGGCCGGCTGGGCTTCATGGCGTACCACGGCGGCGGGCTCGAGGAGATGACCGACGTCATCGCCCGCGCCGCCGCCGAGCGGGCCGACGCGTCCTACTACGGGGTGCTGCACCCGCCGAAGTGGGAGCTGCACCTGCCGTCGACCCGCGTCGACCCGGGCGACTCCGAGCTGCTCGCCGGCTTCCTCGACCACGTCGACGCCGTCATCACCGTGCACGGGTACGGGCGGCGGCAGCTCTTCACGTCCCTGCTGCTCGGCGGCCGCAACCGAGAGCTCGCCGCCCACGTCGCCGGTCACCTCCGAGCGGCGTTGCCCGCCTACGACATCGTCGACGACGTCGATCGCATCCCGACCGAGCTGCGCGGCATGCACGCGCGCAACCCGGTGAACCTGCCGCCGCTCGGCGGCGTGCAGATCGAGCTGCCGCCGAGGGTTCGCGGATCGAGCCCGATCTGGTGGGACTGGGAAGCCGGTCTGGTGCCCCACACCGAGTCGCTGATCGACGGGCTGGTGACTGCCGCCTCGTCGTTCGCCCCGGCCGTCGACTGACTCACCCGAGCCGGCGCTGGCTCGCGCCGGCGGCGCGGGCGTTACGGTCGCATCGTGCACCAGGATCGCGAGCTGGTCGAGGAGCGGATCGCCCGCGAGCTCCACGAGCGGGTGCTCGCACTGGTCGAGCTCGATCGCCGCCCGCTCGTCGTGACGGCCGGCCCGACGCCCGACGAGCAGGCACCGTTCGAGGTCGGTACCCGGTGGGGGCCGCCGTGGGCGACGACGTGGTTCACGTTCCGCGGTGAGCTCCCGGCCGAGTGGACCGGTCGCCGCGTCGAGGCGCTGCTCGATCTCGGGTTCCACCCCGACGCGGCCGGCTTCCAGTGCGAAGGCCTGATCGTCGACGACGAGGGTCGGCCGGTCCAGGGCATCCACCCGCGCCGCATGCATCACCGCGTCGACTCGGTGCCGGGACCGGTCACGATCCGGCTGGAGGCCGCGTCGAACCCGTCGTTCCCGCAGTTCCGCCCCTCACCGCTCGGCTCGCCGGCCACCGCCGGGAACGAGCCGCTGTACCGCCTCCGCCGGGCTGAGCTGCTGCTCGTCGACGGCGAGGCCGAGTCGCTCGCCCACGACCTCGACGTGCTCGACGGGCTGATGCGAACGTTCGCCGACGACGACCCGCGCCGCGCCCGCTTCCGGCACGTGCTCGTCGCCGCGCTCGATCGCCTGCCCGACCTCGATGCCATGAACGCGATCCTGCGACCGCTCCTCGAGCGAGGTGCTGCCGACGGCACGCATCGGATCGTGGCGACCGGCCACGCCCACATCGACACGGCCTGGCTGTGGCCGACGAGCGAAGCCGCGCGGAAGTGCACGCGCACGTTCGCATCCGCGGTCCGGCTCATGGGCGAGCACACCGACTACCGGTTCGCCTGCTCGCAGGCCCAGCAGTACGCATGGATCGAGGAGCGCCACCCCGATCTCTTCTCGCGGATCTCCGAGGCGGTCGCCGGTGGCCAGTGGGAGCCCGTCGGCGGCATGTGGGTCGAGGCCGACATGAACCTGCCGTCGGGCGAGAGCCTCGCCCGCCAGATCGTGTACGGCCAGCGCTACTTCGAGTCGCGCTTCGGCCGTCGCTGCACCGAGGTCTGGATCCCGGACGTGTTCGGTTACCCGGCATCGATGCCGCAGCTCTACGCGGCAGGTGGCATGCACCGCTTCGTGACCCAGAAGCTGTCGTGGAACACCACCAACCGGTTCCCCCACCACACGTTCTGGTGGGAGGGCCTCGACGGCACGCGGGTGCTCACCCATTTCCCTCCGGTCGACACCTACAACGCCGAGATCACGCCCGCCGAGGTGGTTCGCTCGGCCCGCCGGTTCCTCGACGCGGCCTGGTCCGACTGGTCGCTGATGCCGTTCGGGCACGGCGACGGTGGCGGCGGCCCGACGCGCGAGATGCTCGAACGCGCCCGCCGCCTCGCCGACGTCGACGGTTCGCCGCAGGTCGAGCTCGGCACGCCGAGCCGGTTCTTCGAGCACGTCGAGCGCGAGGCCGACGCCGGGGCTCCGGTACCGGTCTGGCGTGGCGAGCTGTACTTCGAGACCCACCGCGGCACGTTGACGAGCCAGCTCCGCACCAAGGCCGGCAACCGTCGCTGCGAACGGCTGCTCCGCGAGGTCGAGCTCTGGTCGGCGACGCTCGGTCGCCCCGCCGACCTCGACCGGCTCTGGCAGGCGGTGCTCACGCAGCAGTTCCACGACATCATCCCCGGCTCGTCGATCGCCTGGGTCCACGACGACGCCGAGCGCGTGCACGCCGACGTCGCCGCCGAGCTCGAGCGACTGCTCGCCGACCTGTTCGCCGAGGTGGTCCCGGCCGGGCCGCACATCGTCAACGCGGCGGGTGTCGACCGCGACGAGATCGTCGAGGTCGACGGTGCTGCATCCCGGGTCCGGGTCGCCGCCAACGGCATCGCAGCGTTCACGCCGCTGCCGATCGACGACCCCGTGTCCGTCGGCGACGGTTGGCTCGAGAACGGCGCTCTGCGGGTGCGCTGGGACGAGTCGGGCGCGTTGACGTCGATCCTCGATCGCCCCATCGATCGGGAGCTGCTTCCCACGGGCACACGAGGAGCCGTGCTCGAGCTCGCCCCCGACCATCCGGTGCGCTACGACGCCTGGGATGTCGAGTCGTGGACGCCCGACCTGGGTGAACCGCTGCTGCGACCCGAATCGATCGAGGTCGTCGATGCCGGGCCGGCGTCGGGTGCGGTGCGCGTCGTGCACCGGTTCGGTGGTTCGACCGCCGTCGTCACCTGCTCGCTACGGGCGGGGAGCGCACGCCTCGACATCGACGTCGAGCTCGACTGGCAGCACGCCGAGCACCTGCTGTCGATGCGGTTCCCGCTCGACGTGCGAGCCGACACCGCCGCCTGCGACATCCAGTTCGGACACGTCCGCCGACCGACCCACCCGTCCAACTCGTGGGACGCCGCCAAGTTCGAGGTCTGCGCACATCGATACGTCGATCTCAGCGAGCCGAGCTTCGGCGTGGCCGTGCTCAACGACGGGCGCTACGGCCACGGGCTGCTCGACGGCGGCGTACGCGTGAGCCTGGCCCGCGCCGCCCGGTATCCCGATCCCGACGCCGACCGAGGCACCCACACCGCACGCCTCGCGCTGTTCCCGCACGGCCCCGGTCTCGACGGTGTCATCGACGAGGCCCAGCGCTTCACGACGCCGCTGCGCGTCGTGCGGGGCACCGTTCCGGAGACGGCACCCGCCCCCGTGGTCACCGTGACCGGCGCGGGCGTCGAGCTCGACGCCGTCAAGCTCGCCGATGACGGCTCGGGCGACCTCGTCGTCCGGCTCCACGAGGCGCTGGGCGACCGCACGGGCATTGCGGTCGAGGCCCACCGACCGATCACCGGAGCCGCACGCTGCGACCTGCTGGAGGACCCGGTCGCCGACGTCGGCGTCAGCGACGGCAGCTGCCGCCTGACGGTCCGGCCCTTCGAGCTGGTGACGTTGCGCCTGACGCTCGGGATCGCACGGGGAGGTTGACGTTCGATCCGGTTCTGCGGTGCGAAGTACGGCTTCAGCGGCGGCGGGCGATCTCGGCGAGGAGCTCGTGCAGCTCGGCTTCGAGCGCGTCACGCCCACGTGCGGCGTCGATCTCCCGGTTGCGGGCCAACGTCTGCGCCGGGTCGAGACCGCCGTCGATGCCACTGGCGCCCGCGACCGAGGCCACGTCGAAGTGGGATGCGAACACGTCGCGGAGCTGGTGCTCGCACCGGACGAGGCGGCGTTCGAGCTCGGCGTCGGACAGCGCTGCGACGTCGGGGCCGCGTGCGACGGCCGCCTCGGCTCGCAACTCGTGCTGCCGGTCGTGCAATGCCGCTCGTTCGGCGAGATCGGCGGTGTGCGCCAACTCGTCGGCCACCGCGAGCATCTCGTCGAGGATCGGATCGAGATCGCGGACCCTCTTCATGTTTCGATCGTATGACGGCGACCGTCGGACCCGATAGGGCCGACCGTCAGGACCGTCGCGACCGGGGCCGATCAGGCACCGACGCCGAGGTGGCGGAGCGCCATCTGGCTGTACAGCTCGACGCCGGTCGGCATCGCCGCCTCGTCGAACGTGACGAGGTTCGAGTGGTTCGCAGGCGCCGTCCCTGGGTCGCGTTCGTGCGGCGTGCCGCCGAGGAACATCATCGTGCCGGGCACCTCCTCCAAGACGTAGGAGAAGTCCTCGGCGCCCATGATCGGGTTCGGCAGCCGATGCACACGATCGGCGCCGAGCACGTCGCGGGCGGTGTCGAGCGTGAAGTCGGCGAACCGGTCGTCGTTGCTGGTCACCGGGTAGCCGTGGAGGATCTCGGGTTCGGCGCTCGCACCGTGCGCCTCTGCGATTCGCTCGGCGACGCGGCGGAGGTTGTCGTGCACCTTCGCGCGGGTCCCGGCGCTGACCGTGCGGATCGTGCCCTGGATCTCGGCCGTCGGCGGGATGATGTTGTTGGTCGTGCCCGCCTGGATGCGGCCGACGGTCACGACCGCGGGGTCGAACACGTCGACGCGGCGGGTCACCATCAGCTGCAGGGCCTGCACGATCTCGCAGGCGATCGGGATCGGGTCGACGGTGCGGAACGGCTCGCTGGCGTGCCCGCCCGACCCGTGGACCCGGATGACGAACTCGTCGGCCGATGCCATGCACGCGCCGCCGCGGGTCGCCACGGCCCCGGTCGGGAGCGACGACGTGATGTGCAGCGCGAACGCGCCGGTGACGGGGGATGCCGAACCGTCGGGTGCTGCGGGCAGGTCGAGCAGGCCCTCCTCGAGCATGTACTTCGCGCCGTGGTGGCCCTCCTCGCCCGGCTGGAACATGAAGAGCACCCGGCCGGGTATCTCGTCCTGGTGGGCCGACAGGATCTTCGCTGCCGAGGAGAGCATCGCCGTGTGCGTGTCGTGGCCGCACGCATGCATGCACCCGTCGGTCTTCGAGCTGAAGTCGAGACCGGTGTCCTCGTCGAGCGGCAAGGCGTCCATGTCGCCCCGCAACAGCACGGTCGGGCCGGGCTGGCCGCCGGTCAGCAGCGCCGAGATCCCCGACGTCGTCTCGTGGAGCGAGATGTCGAGCGGCAGACCCTCGAGCGACTCGAGGACGAGGTCGCGCGTGATCGGCAGATCGTTGCCGAGCTCGGGCCGCTCGTGGATCGAGCGCCGCAGCGCCACCGTCTCCTCGTGCAGGTCGAGGGCTTCGTCGCGCAGCGTGTCGAGCGTCATGCACCGCATGGTATGCCGGTAACGTGGACGTGTCAGACGCGTGGGCGGAGGGAGACCGTGGCGAGCGTCGGAGCGGCGGCGCAGAGCGCCCGCGCGGAGACGGCGAGCCCGGCGGGAGGAGCCCGATCGACGCCGGCGACGAGTTGGTCGAGTGGGTCGACGAGCACGGTGAGGTGATCGAGATCGTCACGCGCCGTCGCATGCGGTCCGAGAACCTCCGCCACCGGTCGGTCGCCGTTGTCGTCCTCGCGTCGGACGGCCGGCTGCTGGTCCATCGCCGCGCCGAGACCAAGGACCTGCATCCCGGTTGGTGGGACGTCTGCGCCGGCGGCGTCCTCGGCGTCGGCGAGAGTTACGAGGCGAGCGCACGGCGCGAGCTCGGTGAAGAGCTCGGCATCACGCCCGGCGAGCTGGAGCTCCTCGGCGTCGACCGTTGGGACGACGTCGACTCACGCGAGCTGTCGCACGTGTACCGCACCGTGCACGACGGCCCGTACGTGTTCGCCGACGGGGAGATCGCCGAGGCCCGCCTGGTCACGCCGCTCGAACTCGGCCGCTTGATGGATCGCGAGCGCTTCCTGCCGACCTGCGACGGCATGATCCTCCCGCTCCTGCCCGACTTCGCCGCCCCCTGACGCCCTGCGGTCACGGCCGGACCGTCACGTACGATGAGGTCGTGCATCGCGTCGAGTTCACGATCGAGCCGTTCGTCGAGGGCCAGCCAGGTCGACACGTCACCGCGCCGGTGAACGCGCTGACCGCGATGGGTGTCCACGTCGAGGTCGGCCCGTTCGGCTCGGGATGCTCCGTGCCCGCCGGGAGGGCCTCCGAGGTCGTGTCGACGATCGTGGCGATGGCGGTCGAGCACGGCGCCAGCCACGTCAACATCGATGTCACCGACGAGGGCGGCGACACCGACGAGGGCGCCGCGGCCGACGAAGGCGGTGCGTGATGGGCGCCCATCCCCTGCTCAAGTCGGTGAAGCCGGTCGTCGACGCCGTCGGTGCGACGCTGGTGCCCGCCGCCGACCGCGAGCCCTCCGACGTTCCCCTCGTCTGGGAGGGCGAGGTCATCGCCGCCGTGCGCATGCCACCGCTCCACGGCGCGCTCGATCGTCTGATCGACACCGTCGAGGCCGAGCTCGGCGGGCCGCTGCCCAGCCTGTCGCGCGAGGACAAGCAACGGGCGGTCCGGCTCCTCGACGAGAAGGGCGCGTTCATCCTCCGCCGAGCGGTCGAGGACGTCGCCGACGCGATGGGCGTCAGCCGCATCACGATCTACAACTACCTCAACGCGATCCACCGCTGACCGGTCGAGCGCTGACCGGTCGAACGCCGGCTGGTCCACCGCTGACCGATCCATCGCCGATCGGTCGAGCGGGGCGGTCGGCCGGTACGGTTCCCCGTCATGGCGAACGGCGATCGGTTCGACGTGGTCGGCTTCGACGCCGACGACACGCTCTGGCGCAGCGAGGACTTCTTCACCGAGGCACACGAGCGCTTCAAGGCGCTCGTCGAACCGTACGCACCGCAGGGTGTCGACGTGCTCGACGCGCTCCACGCCACCGAGTCCGACAACATCCCCATCTCCGGCTACGGCGTCAAGGCATACGCGCTGTCGATGGTGCAGGCCGCCGTGACGGTCACCGGGGGCCAGGTGCCCGCGTCGGTGATCGGCGAGCTCGTCGACCACGCGCACGAGATGCTGATGCACCCGGTCGAGCTCCTGCCGGGGGTGCCCGAGGCGTTGGCGGCCGTCGGCGCGTCACACCGGATCGTGCTGATCACGAAGGGCGACCTCGTCCACCAGACCCGGAAGGTCCGCACGAGCGGACTCGAGCACCACTTCGAGCACATCAGGGTCGTGCTCGACAAGGACCTCGCCACGTACCGACGCGTGCTCGACGACTGGAGCGTCGACCCGCCGACGTTCCTGATGGTCGGGAACTCGGTGAAGTCCGACATCCTCCCGATCCTCGAGCTGGGCGGCCACGGCGTGCACATCCCCTATCACGTCACGTGGGCACACGAGGTGGTCCACGACCACGACGGCGACTTCGACACCCTCACATCGATCAGCGAGCTGCCCGGCTGGCTGGCCGGCGGGTGACCGGCACGTCGACGAGCACGATCGGGCGATCGGCCGACCGGCTCACCCGGCCGACCGGCGGGTCTCAGAGCTTGCGCAAGGAGACCTCGGCGACCCGGTGATCGGCCGACTTGCGCAGGATCAGCGACGCCCGCTCACGGGTCGGCTCGATGTTCTCCAGCAGGTTGCGGCCGTTGATCGTCGTCCAGATCTGACGAGCGGTCGCCTCGGCCTCGTCGTCGGTCAGTTCGGCGAAGTTGCGGAAGTAGCTGTCCGGGTCGCGGAACACCGACTCGCGGAGCGCGAAGAAGCGCTGCACGTACCACTCCTCGATGTCGGCGACGGCGGCGTCGATGTAGATCGAGAAGTCGAAGTAGTCGCTGACGAACTCCGCTCCCTCCTGGCTGACCTGCAGCACGTTGAGACCCTCGACGATGACGATGTCCGGCTGCTCGACGACCACCGACTCGCCGTCGAGGATGTCGTAGGTCACGTGGTCGTAGACCGGCGCCGACACCTCACGCCGGCCGCTCTTCACCGCGCGCAGGAACGCGAGCAACTCGCGGGTGTCGTAGCTCTCGGGGAAGCCCTTCCGATCCATCAGGCCCCGCTCGGCGAGCACCGCGTTCGGATACAGGAACCCGTCGGTGGTGATCAAGTCGACCTGGGGGTGGTTCGGCCAGCGCGACAGCAGGGCCTGCAGGATCCGGGCGAATGTCGACTTGCCGACCGCCACCGAGCCGGCGACCCCGATGACGTACGGCACCTTCGGCGCGATCGAGCCGAGGAACGTCGACGCCACCCGCTGGAGGTCCTGCACGGCGCTCACGTACAGGTTGAGCAGCCGGCTGAGCGGGAGGTAGATCGTCGTCACCTCGTCGAGGTCGATCTCCTCGTTGATGCCGCGCAACGACTCGAGGTCGGCCTCGCGCAGCGTCAACGGTGTCGCGGCACGCAGCGGGGCCCACTCGTCGCGGTCGAACGTGATGTACCGGTCGGGCACGGTCCGCAAACCTACGCTCGTGCCGTGGTCACGACGCAAGCGGCACGCAGGCTCCGTGGAGCCTGGTACACGCCGCCCGAGCTCGTCGACCTCGTGGTCGGCGCGGTGCTCGACCACGCGACGCTGCCATCTCGTGAGCGCCGGGTCACGGTGCTCGACCCCGCCTGCGGCGACGGGCGCTTCCTCCGGTCGATCGGCGACCGGCTCGTCGCAGCCGGTCGCACCGTTCACCTGACGGGCTGCGACATCGACGCCGACGCGGTGGCGGCTGCCGACGCATGCCTCGCCGGCCGCCACCACGAGGTGCTCCACGACGATGCGCTGACACGGCCCTGGGGTGACGCGCGCTACGACATCGTCGTCGGCAACCCGCCGTTCCTGTCCCAGCTGGCCGCCGCCACCACCCGGGGTGGATCGAGCGCACACGGCGGCGGGCCCTACGCGGACGCCGCTGTCGAGTTCCTCGCGCTGGCGGTCCGGCTCGCCGAGCCGTCCGGCGGCCTGGTCGGGTTCGTGCTCCCGCAGTCGATCCTCGCCGCTCGCGACGCGAGGCCAGTCCGCACCGACGTCGCCCGCCTCGCTGATCTGGTCTGGTCGTGGTGGCGGCCCGATCAACGGCACTTCGATGCGAACGTCAACGTGTGCGCGCTGGCCCTGCGGCGACCCGGTACGTCCGGTTCGATCGACTGGACGAGCGTCGTGACCGACGTATTGGGCGTGCCCGCCGCGGCCGGCCACCGGTCGAACGGGACCGTCGGCGATCGGGCCGACCTCAACGCCAACTTCCGCGACGAGTACTACGCCCTCGTGCCGGCCGTCAGCGACCATGCCGACGGTCCCCCACTCGTCACGAGCGGCCTCATCGACCCGGGCGTCTGCCACTGGGGCAGCCGCGACGTCCGCTTCGCGAAGCGACGGTTCGCCGCGCCCCGCGTCGACCTGTCGATGCTCGAGGGACGCTTCGCCGCATGGGCAGAGCGCAAGCTCGTCCCCAAGGTGCTCGTCGCCAACCAGACCTCGGTCGTCGAGGCCGTCGCCGATCCGGACGGAGCCTGGCTCCCCGGCGTCCCGGTGACCGCGGTGACACCCTCCGGGCCGACGTCGGTGTGGGAACTCGCTGCTGTGCTGACGTCGCCCGTGGCGTCGGCGCTGGCGTGGCGGCTCACCGCCGGGACGGGCCTGTCGACGCGCTCGATGCGCGTCGGGCCGGCCGTGCTCGCGGCGTTGCCCTGGCCGGCTGGTCCGCTCGACGACGCGGTGGCAGCCCTGCGCGACGGCGACGTGGACGGGTGTGCGCGGCACACCATCGAGGCGTTCGGCGTGGGAGACGGCGCGGCGGAACTGCTCAGTTGGTGGTCTGCACGACGGCCCGGCCGGCCCTGAACGAGCGCCAGGCGTCGCCGACGCGGGTGAGGCCGGGTGATCCGGCGACCATCCACAACAGCACCAGGCCGACGAGCTCGACGAGGTGGACCAGCTCGTCGGCGAGCGAGCGGACGCCGCCGACCATGTCGAACGTCGCGCTCACCAGCATCGTGGCGAGGAGTGCGACGACGAGCGGCATCAGGCCGGACGCCCGCTGCGGACGCCACGCTGCGTACAGGAAGCCGATCCCGAGCGCGAGGCCCCAGGCGCCAACGTGGCGGGCGACGTGCGTCGGTGCGTCGTCGACCTCGCCGAGGAGGAGCGGCTCGACGCTGCGGGCGATGACGACCACCCCGCACCAGGCGAGCGCGGGTCGCAACCATCGGCCCCGGCCCAGCTTGCCGGAGCCCCGCATCACGCGCTCGACGAACTCGCCGTCGCGGTCGGCGGGGCGGAGCCGGATCGCACGCGTCAGCCCCGCCAGTCGTTCCGCGTACTCGCGACAGTCGGGGCAACTGGCGAGATGCGTGTCGAGCTCGCGCTCGCCCCGACCTCCCAGTTCGAGGTCGGACGCGGCCGACATCAGCTCGCGCGCACGGGCACAGGCCTTCGAGCCGGTGTGAGGTTCCACGTTGTGACGGTCGGCCCTAGGAAGTGTTTGGTTCCGGCGGCACACTGGGTCGGCATGGATCCGCTCACCCGGCTCCTGCTCGACGCCCAGCGCGGCGATCGGGCCGCGCTCGAGCGCTTCGTCGCGGAGTCGCAGCACGACGTGCTGGCGATGTGCCGGTACCTCGGCGACCCCGACAACGCCGAGGACCTCGCGCAAGAGGCCTACGAGCGGGCGTTCGCGTCGCTCCACCGCTTCCGAGCCAACGGGCCCGCCAAGCACTGGCTGCTGACGATCACCCGCCGCACGTGCGCCGACGCCGCGAGGCGGCGCGCCCGTCGCCGCCGCACGGCGCAGCGGGTCGCCAGCCTCGCTCAGCCCAGCCTCGAGGACCCACCGCCCAGCGTCGACTCGATCGAGCTCGACGACCTCGTCCACATCCTCGACGACGACCGTCGCGCGGCGTTCGTGCTGACGCAGATCAACGGCCTGCACTACGACGAGGCGGCCGAGCTGCTCGGCATCCCGATCGGCACGATCCGCTCGCGCGTCTCGCGGGCCCGCGAGCAGCTCGTCGCGGCACTGGCCGAGGCCGAACCCCGGCCCGGCCGGGAACCAGAGCATCGCCGCCGGCGACCTCACGCTTGATGCTCCCCTCGCGTCTCGCCGTCGGCACCGCTGTCACCGCGCTCGTCGCCCTCGCGGGCTGCGCCAGCAACGGCTCGCCCTCGATCGAGCTCTCTGCCGCCGGCGAGGCAGGCCGCCAGATCCACCGATCCGAGGGTTGTGCCGCGTGCCACGGCGGCGACGGTCAGGGCAGCGTCGGTCCGGCGTACGTCGGGCTCTACAACTCGACGATCGAGGTCGAGGTCGAGCGTGACGGCGAGACCGTCGTCGAGTCCGTCGTCGCCGACGAGGACTTCATCCGCGAGTCGATCACGCGACCGGACGCCGCTCAGAACGCCGGATACGGTCTGAAGATGCCGAGCAACGACCTGTCGCCCGAGCAGGTCGATCAGGTCGTCGCCTACATCATCGAGCTCGCCGAGCAGCCCGACGAGGCAGCCGACGGATGAGGCGTCTCGTCGCGACGGCGCTCGCCGCCACGACGCTGCTGACCGCCTGCGGCAGCAACACGCGCGAGCTGGCCGGGTTCCGGCGCGAGCCCGCACCGGCGGTCGGCGGGCTGGCGATGCCCGACCTGGCGAACGACGGCGACGAGTTCGCCCTCCGAGCCCGGGACGGCGGCGTGCTCGCCGTGTACTTCGGGTTCACCAACTGCCCCGACTTCTGTCCGACGACGCTGTCCGACCTCAAGCTGGCCCGGAACCGGCTCGACGACGATGAGGCCGGCCGGGTCGAGGTGGCGATGATCTCGGTCGATCCCGACCGCGACCTCCCGGTGCTCGTCGACTACGTGACGAGCTTCTTCGACGACGGCCACGCGCTCGGCACCGACGACCCGTCGCTGCTCGCCGAGGTGGCGGCGCCGTTCGGCGCCCAGTACGACGTCTTCGAGACCGACGAGGGCGAGATCGAGGTCGCCCACACGACCGCGCTGTACCTGGTCGACGACGCCGGCGAACTGGCGCTCACGTGGCAGTTCGGCACCACCATCGACGACATCGCAGCCGACCTCGAGCAGATGCTGGAGGCGACGTGAGCCGGGTCCAGTTCACCGCCCTGCTGCTGATCGTCCCGCTGATCGTGGTCGGCGCGGTGCTGCTCGGCACGTCGCTGCGCGACGACGACGCACCCACCGGCCTCCAGATCACCTCCGCCGCCGACGAGGCGTCCTACGAGCACGACTACGTGATCCCCCTCGGCACGGCCGACAGGATGGCGAACGGCGAACCCGTCCAGATCGTGCCGGCCGAGCTGACCGTGCGGGTGGGCGACGCGATCCGGATCGTCAACGACGACTCCGAGGACCACGTCGTCGGCGTGTTCTTCGTGGCGTCCGGTGAGACGCTGACACAACGGTTCAACAGCGCCGGCGTCCTCGAAGGCGAATGCAGCGTGCACGAGAGCGGCTCGTTCACGCTGCGAGTCGAAGCGTGAGGCCCACGACCGCCCGCGTGGTCACGGCGTTGGCCACGGTCGCCCTCACCGTGCTCGCCACGCCCGGCGCGGCGTCGGCCGACGCCGCAGGACCCACCGACTACCGGTCCGAGGTGGTCTCCGTCTCCCCCGAGACGGAGTCGATCGTGGTCTCGATCGTCGGCGGCGATGCCTTCGTCCGCCTGCGAGTCGAACCGGGGCACGAGGCGATCGTGCTCGGCTACGACGATGAGCCGTACCTGCGGATCGGCCCCGACGGCACCGTCGAGCAGAACCGGCTGTCGTTCGCCACCTACTACAACGAGGAGCGGTACGGCGGCACCGACATCCCCGGCATCGTCGACAACGCGGCGGCGCCCGAGTGGGAACGGATCGGCGGTGGCGGGGCCTGGGCCTGGCACGACCACCGCGCTCACTGGATGGGCGACGACCCGCCGATCGGCCTCGAGCCGGGCGACTCGTTGCCGAGCCAGCGGATCCCGATCGTCGTCGACGGCTCGACGGTCGACGTCGAGGTCCGCACCACGCTGCTCGACGGGCCGTCGATGTGGCCGGCGGTGTTCGGCATCCTGGTCGGGCTGCAGCTGGCGCTCGTCGCCGTACTGCTGGGTCGGGCGTCGACGACGTTTGCCGCCCTGGTGTTCGGGGTCGCTGCGTTGATCGTCGGCGTCGTTCAGTACCGGTCGCTCCCCGGCGAGACGGGACCACTGGTCACCTGGTGGCTCCTGCCGGCGATCGCCGTCGCGTGTGCCGTGACGACGATCGGGATCTACGGCAGGTCGGTGCTCGCCGAGAGCGGCCTCGTGGCCCTGGCAGCGCTCCAGGTGCTCCTCTGGGCGGTGCTGCGCCGCACGACGCTCACCAGGGCCGTGTTGCCCACCGACACCCCGTTCTGGCTCGACCGGGCGGTCACCGCCGGTGTGTTGGTCGGGAGCGCCGTGCTGCTGATCGCGGTCCTGCGCGGGCTGTTCCGCCCAGCCGCGCCCGTCCCCGAGGGCCACGACGGTCCCGCGGGGTCACATGACGCCGCGCCGACGTCGGCGTCGCCGGCTCAATCGGCCGCGGCGAACTCCTAGGAGACGGCGAGCGCCTCGTCGATCGCGTCGTTCAGGCCGCCCTGATCGAGTGGGCCGAGGTGGCGCTTGCTGATCGCACCGTCGGCGTCGAGGACGATCGTGACCGGCATCGTGGTCGTGCGGAGCTCGGTGACCACGAAACCCTCGGGGTCGAGGAACTGGTCGTAGCTGGCACCGACCTCGTCCAGGAAGTCGAGGGCTCGATCGCTCCCCTCACCGATGTTGATGCCGACGAAGCGAACCTCGTCACCGCGCGCTCGATGCACCGACTCGAAGTCGGGGATCTCGGCCCGGCACGGCGCACACCACGTCGCCCACAGGTTGACGACCGCCGGGCCCTCGATGTCGGCCAGGCTGCCGGGTTCGCCGGTGGCCAGCTCCTCGATCGCGACGTCGGGCAGGCGCTCGCCGCCGTCACCGTCGGCCGACGGGTCGCCGCCGCCGTCGGACGAGCCGCACGCCGCGAGCACGAGGGCCGACGCGGCGAACAACAACGACCGGCGACGGCGGCGAGCGGTCACGGAGCGGTCTCCGCGACCTCGACGGTCAGGGTGGTCTCGCCGGCCTCGGCGAACTCGAGCGTCAGCTCGATCTCGTCGCCGAGCTCGAGGGGCTCGACGAGATCGATCAGCATGACGTGGTAGCCGCCGGGCTCGAGGGACACGGTCTCGTCGGCGGTGAGCGGCAAGCCGTCGGTCATCTCCTGCATCCGCATCGCACCCATGCCCTCCATGGCGCCGTCGTCCATGGCGCCGTCGTCCATGTCGCCGTCGTCCATGTCGCCGTCGTCCATGTCGCCGTCGTCCATGTCATCGGAACCCGCCATGTCGCCCGAGTCATCCATCTCGCCCATCTCACCTCCGTCCATCTCGGCTGCGACGACTTCGTGGACCTCGGCGTGGTCGGCGACCGAATCCGCCACGTCGGCACGGAGCAACACGTCGTCGGCGTCGACCGTCACGTCGAAGTAGACCGCACCGAGGGTCGCGGCCGCCGGGCTGTTGCGCGCCCAGGCGTTCTCGATCGTGACCTGATCGCCGTCGTCGCCGCACGCAGCGAGCGCGAGCGCGGCCAGGGGGAGGAGGGTGAGTACACGCTTCATGTCTCGTTCGGTCGCCGAAGCGCGGCCGCCGGTTCCCGAAATGTCCGAACTTTTGGTCGGTTGCGTCGTCTCAGCGGTGCCAGGGGGCGACCGGTGACACGGCGCCGTCGCCGCCGGTGAGCACCTCGACGCCGCCGTCGGTCACCAGCACGGTGTGCTCGAACTGGGCGGTGCGCTTGCCGTCGGCGGTGACCGCCGTCCAGTCGTCGTCCCACATCTTGTGCTGCCACGTGCCGAGGGCGATCATCGGCTCGATCGTGAACGTCATGCCGGGGCGCATGATCGTCGAGCCGCGCGAGTCGTAGTAGTGGAGCACCTGGATGTCGGTGTGGAACTGCTCGCCGATGCCGTGCCCGACGAACGCCTTGACGACGGCCAGCCGGTGCGCCTTCGCATGGTCTTCGATCGCCCGCCCGATGTCGCTGATCGGGCGTCCGGGCACCACAGCTTCGATGCCCTTCCAGGTGCACTCCTCGGTGATGCGGACGAGCTGGCGGCTCTGCGGATCGACGTCGCCGACGAAGAACGTGGCGTTGGTGTCGCCGTGCACACCGCCGATGTAGGCGGTGATGTCGATGTTCATGATGTCGCCGTCCTGCATCACCCGCGAGTCGGGGATGCCGTGGCAGATGACCTCGTTGGCCGAGCTGCACAGCGCCTTGGGGTACCCGTGGTAGTTGAGCGTGCTCGGGTAGGCGCCGCGATCGACGTACAGCTGGTGGGCGTAGGCGTCGACGTCTTCGGTGGTGATGCCGGGCCGGATGTACTCGCCGGTCAGCCGCAGGATCTCGGCGGCCACCGAACCGGCGTGCCGCATGCGCTCGATGATCTCGGGCGACTTGACCCGCGGCTCGTCCCAGCGGTCGACCATGCCGGTGTCGGCGTACGACGGCCGTTCGATGTGGTCGGGCACGGTGCGCATCGGTGACACCTCGCCCTGGAGCACCCGGCCCTCGGACTTCTTGTGGCACCGCTTGTACTTGCGGCCGCTCCCGCACCAGCACGGCTCGTTGGCGAGCGGGAGCACGGCGGGAGGCGAGGCGAGCGACGACATGTGGCCCCCGAGTCTAGGAGCACACCGAGGGATCTGCTCGGTCGTCGGTCAGGCCGGCGCGGAGGCGGCCGGCGGGTGACCGCCTCCGCACCAGTCGGTGCCCGTCGAGGCCGGCGACCAGGCGGGAAGACGGTCGGGACCCCGAATGCGAGAAACGAGTCCTCGCGTCGGGCGAGGACTGTAGAAGGGCGCCCGTCCCGGTGCAAGCACCGCCGGCCGGTCGTCCCCCGCACCCAGACGAGCGGGATCAGGCAGCGGCCGCAGTGGCGGGCAACCGGACCTCGACGACGCCCCCCGGTCCGTCGAGCGCGCGGATCGCGCCGCCATGGGCAACGACGATCTCGCGGGCGATCGCCAGGCCGAGGCCGGCGGTTCCGGTGGCGACGTTGCGGGCCGGGTCGCCGCGTGTGAACGCGTCGAACGCACGCAGCCGCAACTCGTCGGGGAATCCCTCGCCTTCGTCGCGGACGGTGAGCCGCACGCCGTCGGCGGCGTGGCCGACGCCGATGCGGACCGTGGTTCCCGCCGGCGTGTGCCGGATCGCGTTGTCGAGCAGGTTGCGCAGCACCCTGCCGAGCTGGGCCCCGTCGCCGTCGACGACGACACGGGCGTCGGCCTCGAGCGCCAACTCGACGCCGTGCTGGCGGGCGATCGCACAGACGGTCTCGATCGCCTCGTCGGCGAGCTCGGTCACGTCGACCCGGCCGAGCCGCATCCGCAGCGTCCCGGCCGACAGCCGGGTGTGCAGCTGCAGGTCGTCGACGAGGTGGGCGAGCGCCTCGACCTGACGCTCCATGCCCGACAGCGAGGCGTCGGGGTCCTCGGCGACGCCGTCGCGCAACGCCTCGACCGAGGCCCGCAGCGCCGCCAGTGGCGTCCGGAGATCGTGCGAGATCGACGACAGCATCAGGGCGCGCTCCTTCTCGACGGCGTCGAGGCGCTCGACCATCCGATCGAACTCGACGGCGGCGTCGCCGAGCTCGTCGCTGCGCATCACCCCGGTGCGGGCCGTGAGGTCGCCGTCGGCGACGCGGGTGGCTGCGGCGCTGAGTCGATGTGCATCGCGCGCGATGGGCGCCGACAGCAGGTAGGCGGCCAGGCCGGCGGCGATCGCCGCCGGGATCATGATCCACAGGAGGAACCCGAGGTCCTGGTCGTTGATGAACATCTGCTGGGCGGCGATCACGATCATGATCACCGCCGTCGCCAGCACGCCCAGCGACGCCCACATGAAGCGACGGCCGAGCCGGTTGAGGCGCCACCGGCCGGAGGTCATGGCTCGAACCGGTAGCCGACCCCCCACACCGTGGTGATCCAGCGCGGGTTCTCGGGATCGGCCTCGATCTTGTTGCGGATCCGGCGGACGTGCACGGTCACGGTGGCGGGGTCCTGCCACTCGGGGGAGGACTGCCAGACGTCGCGCAGCAGGTCGGCGCGGGAGAACACCTGCCGCGGTGAACCCGCGAGGTGGGCGAGCACGTCGAACTCCTTCGGCGTCATCTCGACCAGTTCGGCCCCGCAGCGCACCTCTCTCGAGCGGTTGTCGATCGTCAGGCCGTCGAACTCGAGCAGCTCGGCCCCCGGCGCGTCCCTCGGCGCGGCCCTGCGCAACACGCCGTTGACACGGGCCGCCAGCTCGCGGGGCGAGAAGGGCTTGACGACGTAGTCGTCGGCGCCGAGCTCGAGGCCGGCGACGCGATCGGATTCCTCGGCACGGGCCGTCAGCATGATGACGGGCATGTCACCGCTCGCACGGATGCGCCGCAGGATGTCCAACCCGTTGACGCCGGGCAGCATCATGTCGAGCACGACGAGGTCGGGCTCCTCTGACTCGAGCAGCTCGAGGGCGGTCGGGCCGTCGGCCGCCTCGCTGACCTCGTGACCGTCGCGCCGCAGGTAGCCGACGACGACCTCGCGCACGGTCGGCTCGTCGTCGACGACGAGCACGCGGGTCCTCCCAACGTTCATCGTCACAGGTTGGACGCGTGAGGGCCCGGGGTACAACCCCGGGCCCTCACGGTTTTCGAAACGTTCCCCGCGGCGGCGACGGGGAACGTCTCACACGGCGGCCTGCTCGCCGTCGCGGCGGCGACGGGTGATGAGCAGGACTCCACCGCCGAGCACCAGCAGCAGGACAGCTGCTCGTACGAGGCCACCGGTGGTGTCCGAGCCGGTCCTCGGCAGGGTCACCGGAGGCAGCGGCTGCGTGGTGGGCGGCGCCTGGGCCACGATCGTGACCGTGGCGTCGTCGCTGTTGTTGGTGAGGTCGGGGTCCGGCGTGTCGGACTCGACCGTGCCCACGTTGATGACCGTGCCGTCGGGCGCATCGGCGGGCACCGACACCGAGACCGTCACGTCGCCCGTCTCGCCGACGGCCATCGTCGCCTTGGTGCAGGTCACCGAGTTGCCGGTGTTGCTGCAGCTGAAGTCGC
>JAAUYD010097703.1_pt1 | contig 21121 bp, 17 predicted proteins | sample 7278101 | NCBI WGS metagenome assembly JAAUYD01 (sample SAMN14350128, study PRJNA611818) | marine sediment metagenome | isolation source: surface marine sediment (0.6m) | place: French Polynesia: Moorea | collected 2018-08
CCCCTGCCCCCTTTTTCAAGGGGGATTCTTTTCTGGCGATCCTACGCTATAAAAACACCCAAAAATCCTTAACCGAATGCCATTGGGCAAAGGGGGCCGGGGGGATTTCGTTTTTTTCAGGCGTTGCGAGGTGACAAAATCCCCCTATCCCCCTTTTTCAAGGGGGAAATGTTAATGCGCGTGCTGCATCACCTCTGGTGATGGGAGGTGTTTTTCCGGGCCTTGCGCACGCCCCAGCGGTCTAGAAAGATGGACAGCCACCGGCGCGAGCAGGCAATGCCTTGTTGTTCCAACATTCTATGGGTTGCCGTGATGCTGCCCTGACATTTTTTAAATGCATCGACAATGAGCGCTCTGTTCTGTTCGTAGTGAGATGCAGGGCTTGCCTCGCCATTTTCTTTGTTTTCTTCCAGGTACCGGCGCGCTACTGGTCCGTTGGCAAAGCGTTCGGAAAACGCCGCGGCCACAGCCGCTTCAGGCGCATTCCCTGTGGCGATGCTGGCCACGAGTTTACTAACAAAGTTGTCCACACCCCGGACATTGTCATCTGTAAACCCGTCCAAGCAGAGCGCCTCGTAGTGATCACCGTTCAAAATGCTGTTTAAACTGTCTTCAGGCAGGTTGAACTTTTTGAGGTTTCTTCTGAGTAAATGGTTGAATATGCAGGGAATATCTGCAGCCCGCTTCTTTAAGGATGGCAGCTGGAGAACGAAAAACCGGGCCAGGAGGTCGTGGGCAAGGCCGAAGTCGGGTTCAGCCGCGTTTGATGCCATTACAAACCTGAGGCGGATCTTGCGTTTTCGAGACTCTCCAATGCGGGAAAATACCCCGTCTTCCACGATTTTCAAGAGGCTTCTCTGCACGCGCAGTGGCAGGTTGTGAACCTCGTCGAGGAACAACACGCCCCCTGCTGCCTCTTCGATCAGGCCGGGTCGCGCATCTACACCCGAAAACACACCAGGGCTCACGCCAAAAAGGGTCGAGACGATTTCTGCCTCTGATGTGAACCGAGCCATATTGTGCGAGACAAACGGAAAGTTACCCTCTTTTTCTCTCAACTCGGCTACGTACCTCTGCACCAGGAGTTCCTTGCCCGAGCCAGAGGGGCCGACCAATAAGAGGGGCTGGTCTGTGAGCATGGCGGTCGTAAGCTCTCGGAATATCTCGATCGCATGAAAGTCGCCAATGAATGTCTCGCTTGGGGCCGGCTGAGGCCCTTTACCCGGGTTGATATTGGATTGGAAGATCAGGACAGCATCCCCGATACGCACGACCTCCGAGCAGATAATGATTTGGCGCTTCTGAGCCCGGTAGCCACTGACAAAGGTGCCGTTGGAGCTCTTTAGGTCCTCCAGAAAAACGTCGTCATCTGTCCGTGTGATTTGCGCGTGATGCCGCGATACCAGACCGTCCGTAATGCATAGATCGGAGTTTTTGTCGCGGCCGATAATGAACGGCGGTACGATCTCGACGCGGGACGTTGATACAGCACCTGGCGGCGCAAACGCCACCAGCAATCCAGGTGTGGCCAATGGCTGTCCAAATGCCGCTTTTTTTTTCGGCTTGGTGCCAGTTCCTGTTTTGGCAAAGTTGGATGTACTCATTTCAACCCAAAAAATGGCAGGACCTCAGCCCTTGCCAGTCCCATTGACAAATCCCCCGTCCATGAACCGACAATTCAAATTGCAAGCGAGTGCCATGTCAAGCGTATTTAGGTACTCAATGATGTATTAATCTTGCCAGATGATCTTCCAAGGGTGCCTTTTTATATCCCGAATCAGCTCTTTTAGGTCGTCGTAGATCTCTTCATCAGCCATGAGTTGACCTACCGTCCCCTCGCCTCGGCGGATTCTTCGGACCACGGCTTCAACAGCGCCCAAGGTTCGGTCCGCGCGGGTCATCGTATCGTTCAATTTGGCAATGGCTGCTTTAATTTTAGCCTGTTCATCAGGACCGATGGTGCTGGAGAGACGTTCTATTGACGCTAGAGAATTTCGGATATCGGCCAGGACATCGTCGATCTCGCGGTCGAGCTTTCCCGTGAGGGAAGCCAGGTTGTTCACGATGCGTGCGACTTTGGGGTCGTCGATATATTTTTCTTTTGCTCCGGTCACGAGTGCCTGCGCATCGGCAATGAGCACACTGAGACCATCTGCAATGCGTGCGAGCTGTCCGGGTTCGCCACTGCCAGCGTCGACCATGTCTTCTACGGTGCTGAGGAGTCTGGCGCTGCTGCCAAGGATGTGGTCCAGGTTTTCAGTGTTTCGCTCGATCAGACGGTTGAGGGTCTTTAGGAGCTGATAGGCATCTGCCACGAATAAATCGAGCCGGGGCGGATCAATGCCGAACAGAGGTGTTCTAAGGTCGATCGCCCGAGGAGAAACCCCAGGATCGATCTCCAGGAACGGATCGCCCAGAACGCCTTTTGTCGTGACGTAGAACTTTGCGTCCCTGCGCAGGGATGCTTGAACGTCCTCTTCGACTGCAATGCGCACGCGCACCAGCGACGGTAGCCCGGTGATCGGGTTTCTCGGGCCGGACTGGCCTAGAAATGTCATCTCCGTGATCGTACCCACCTTGCGGCCGGCTATTTTGACGGCGGACCCACCTGACAAACCGCCTGGATTTTGAAAAAAAATATCGAGATCTGTTTTTGCCTTTAACGACCAGTCGCCCAAAATAAGAATAAATGTTACGAGAATTGCGAGCGCCACCAGGATCATGGCGCCCACTTTTAGCTCGAGATATCTTTCATCGACACCAGGTGTGGCCATCAGAGTGCTCCTTCACTTCGGCCTTTAATAAAGCTACGTACCACGGTATCGCTGGTTTTTCCCAGTTCCGAAACCGTACCCAGGAACCTGAGCCGTCCCTCGTGTAGCATTGCCACCCGATCGGCAATATCAAAGACAGAGCGGACATCGTGGGATACCACGACCTGGGTAATACCTTCTTCGGCCTGCGGGCCGTTTACTAAAGCGTCGAATTTGCGCGCTGCAACCGGATCCAAACCCGTGGTGGGCTCGTCGTATAGAATCGCCTCTGGCTGCAGGGTCATTGTCCGCGCAATGGCGATGAGCTTTCTAAGGCCCGGTCCCAGCGCGGCCGGCTCCCGATAAGCCAGGTGCTCCACCCCGAGCCGGGCCAGGTACCCCAGGGCCCGAATACGCGCGCGACGGGTGGGCAGGTTGAGGTGTTTTTTAATGGGTAAGGCCACGTTGTCCACGCAGTTCAACGAGTCAAACAAGGTCGCGTGTTGAAACACCATGCCGCAGGTACGCCGAAGCCCCATCAGCTGGGCCTCGTTCATCTCCGTGACGTTTTCACCTTTGAAGAGGATCTGGCCCTGATTCGGGCGAAGCAGGCCTACGAGCTGACGAATCAATACGCTTTTGCCCACACCGGATCGGCCCACGATGCAAAAGACCTCTCCCTCGTTGATCTTAAAACTCACATCGCGCAGAATCTCCTGCCCCTTGAGTGCGATGGATACGTTCCTGTACTCGATCATCCGCTTCCCAGACTGTGGAACAGGAGTGAAATGAGGGAATCCAGGGTTACGATGGCAAAGGATGCGCCCACTACCGCGTCTGTGGTTGCCTGGCCAACACCCTTGGCCCCACCTCGGGCCGCGAGCCCACAGGCACCTGAAACGATGGGAATGGCCACACCGTAGACCGCGGCCTTGGTCAATCCCTGACACAAATCGATGGGCGTGACCAAATGGAAATCCCAGTAGGTGCCGGGGCTCATGGAAAACAGGACCTGCCCGGTCACCATGCCGCATACCGCAGCGGTGCAGGATCCGATTAGCACCAGGACAAGCGCGGCGATGATGCCGCCCCTCACGCGGGGTACCATGAGCACCTGGATGGGGTCGGCAGCGCACATCCGCAATGCGTCCAGCTGATCCGTAACTGCCATGGTGCCGAGCTCCGCGGCAATCCCCGCGCCAACGCGGCAAGCGATCAGCATGCCGATCAGCGTGGGTCCCAGCACGCGAACCAGCAATTTGATGAACGATGCGCCCACCAGATGTGTATCGCCGATGGCCCGGGCCAATTGCTCGGTCGACTGATAGATCATGATCATGCCGACAAATGCCATCGTGACCGCGACAAAGACCGCGGATCCGTTGGTAAAGCGATACGCCATGCGCATGGTATCGCCCTTATCGGTTTTTGCCGTGAGAATGAGCCGAAACGTGCGCGCAAACAAGAGTCCAGCTGCGCCGACCTGACCGGCAAAGGCCCATGGGCCGACCGAGGTCCTTCTGGTTGTCGCTTCATAACCCGCGTCGGCCAGTGTCTGACGCCCAAAGAGTGACCTGTATTGTTTCCTTGGCCGCGGACGTTTCGAATCCAGAGGTGAGCGCCTCATCTACTGACTTCCTTTACATTAGTCTAGCAGACGCCCAGCCCGGTATCCACTTTGGCATCTGACGAGGGGTGTTTTTTTGAACTATTATTTAATTAATACACTGTCACGATATTGTGATACTATCCCCACATTGTACGCAAGGTGGGAGATACAATGAAAAGAGGGTTCACGCTCATCGAGCTGATGATAGCCGTGGTGATCATCGGGATCCTCGCCTCGGTGGCGATCCCAACCTTCCTTAAATTTGTAAAGCGCACCAAGACCTCGGAAGCTGCGATCAACCTAAAGGCCATCTTCACGGGAGCGAGTGCTTACTTCCAGATGGATTTTGAGGGCACAACACATCTCCTGCCCGCGTCTGCGACGTATACCCCCGCGGCAGCCCCGACTGCTGGCGGGTATGTCCTGGGGTCAGTGATCGAGGAGTTCGCCGACACCTCCCAGCCAAACGGCCCTACGTGGACGGCACTCAACTGGCGGCCCAATCGAGATTTTTACTTCGCGTATTCATTTAGTCATAACTGCGGTACAGAGGCATGCGTCGAAGGTGAAGGCCAATATACGGCCGCTGCCAGGGCAGACCTGGACGGAGACAACACCTACTCCAGTTATACGCAACAAGCCAACGTGATTGCTGGCCAGCTGACCGTGAACAATATAGCCGTGGAAAATGCCATCGAATAGATGCGAACGGGTCCAGTCTAATGCGCCTCGGCCCAGTTGGGGCCCGCGCCCAGGTCGACCACGAGGGGTACGTTTAGGTCGAGGGCCCTTTCCATCTCCTCCTGGACGAGCGGTTTGACCCGATCTAGTTCATCCTCGGGCACTTCGAACACCAGCTCGTCGTGGACCGTCAATATCATCCGCACCCCCTGGTTATCCGCATCCAGGCGTTTTTGGATCGCAACCATAGCCTTCTTTAGCAGATCAGCAGCCGTGCCCTGAATGGGGGTGTTGCGGGCCATGCGCTCGGCGTGGCGTCGCACCGTGTGATTGGGCGATGCTATATCTCGAAGCCCACGCCTGCGTCCGAGCAATGTGGTGACACTGCGGTCCCTGCGGGCCTGGTCGATGGTCTCCTGCATGAATTGGGAGACCCCTTTGTACAGGCCAAAGTACCCATCGATAAACCGGCTCGCCTCCTTTTTGGGGATGCCGAGCTCCCGGCCTAGGGAAAAATCCGTTTTCCCGTAGATCACACCAAAATTTATGGCCTTGGCCTGTCCACGGGCCTGGGCCGGTATCGGGTCGTCTGGACCATAACCGAAGATAGCTCGCGCGGTTCTCGCGTGGATGTCTTCGTCGTTCCTAAATGCCTCGCAAAGCGCAGGATCGCCGGACAAATGGGCCAGCACCCGTAGCTCCACCTGGGAGTAATCAGCAGATAGCAGCACATGGCCAGGCGCTGCGATAAACGCCCGACGAATCTCCCGTCCCATCTCTGAACGAATGGGGATGTTTTGCAGATTCGGATTCGAGCTCGATAGCCGGCCCGTGGCAGCAACTGCCTGGTTAAAGCTGGTGTGAATGCGACCGGTCTTTGGATTGACCAATCTGGGCAGTGCGTCGAGGTAGGTATTTTTTAGTTTTGACAACGTGCGATGCTCGAGGAGCAGGGCCGGCAATGGATGGTGCGCAGCGAGCACTTCGAGGACGTCTGAATCCGTGGAATAGCCAGTCTTTGTTTTCTTTTGGGTCGGTAGGCCGAGCTCGTCGAACAGGATTTCCTGCAACTGCTTGGGAGACGCCAGGTTAAAATCCCGTCCGGCCGTGTCATAGGCCTGTTGCTCCAGGGTCGTCAGTTGGATCGATAGGTCGCGAGACATCTGGTCGAGCAAGGCCACATCCACGGCAACCCCATTGAGCTCCATGCTGCAGAGCACCCGGGCCAAGGGGATTTCTACGTCAAACAGCAGCTCGCGCGCACCAGCTGTATCGATCATAGGGGCCATCTCATTGGCCAGGGCCAGGGCCATTAGCGCGTCCTCGCCCGAGTATTCAGTGGCCCGGTCCACGGCGACAGCATCGAACGAGAGCTGGTGACCGCGGCTTTTTTCAGTGACCTCGTCGTAGGAAATCATGCGGTGCCCCAACAGCTCCCAGGCGAGCACGTCCAGCTTATGGCGCTGCCCATCCACGCGAATGAGGTAAGAGGCGAGCATTGGATCAAACGCCAGGTTTTGAATGTAAATGCCGTGGCGCCTGAAAATCGTATCCTCGTATTTTGCGTTTTGAACGACCACTTCGATGTGGGGATCCACGAGCAGCGGTCCGATGATCTCTAGCACCACATCGCGCTCGAGTTGTGGCCCGCCCTGGTGGGCAACGGGAATATACACGGCTGCATCGGCTTGCCAAGCAAGGGCGACGCCCACGATATCGGCGCGCACTGCATCCACGGACGTGGTCTCCAAGTCCACGGCAAATCGACCCACGCGCTGAATTTCAGCGGCAATGCGCCTAAGGTCGTCGGCATCGGTCACAGTTCGATACGCCGGCTGGATCGCGTTCTGCTGGGCTTTGTCTGCACCCAGCAGCCGCTCTTTTAGCTTTTTAAACTCAAATCGCTCCAGCACGTCGGCGAGCCCTACGGGATCCCAAGATTTGTAGCGCATCTTGGCAATATCAACTTCGATTGGCACGTCGGTGCGCAGGGTTACCAGCTGTCGCGACAGGCGGGCGCTCTCCTCGTGTTCAGTCAGGCGCTTTTGAAGGGCTTTGGATTTGAGGGTGGTCCGATTTTCAAAGAGCGCGTCCAAGCTGCCGTGTGCCAGAATGAGGGGTGCAGCGGTCTTAACGCCCACACGAGGGACCCCAGGGATGTTATCTGAAGCATCGCCCACCAGGGCCAACAGGTCTCCGAGCAGTCGCGGTGGCACGCCCCACTTTTTTTCCACTTCCGCTTCGGTCCAGTGCTTGTCCTTCATGGTATCGTGCATGGAGACGCCAGGGCCGATGAGCTGCATCAGGTCCTTGTCGCCCGATACGATGACCACGGGCATGCCTGCCTGCTGGGCCGCGCTCACAGCTGTGGCGATGATATCATCTGCCTCAAAGCCGTCCTGTTGGAGCACGGTGAGGTCAAACCCGTTGAGCAGATCAGCAACCATGGGGAACTGGACCTTGAGGTCTTCTGGCACGGGCGGGCGATTTGCTTTGTACGCCGGGTAGATCTCCTCTCGAAAGGTGGGGGTCTTGGAGTCCATGGCCACGGCGATATGGGACGGTGCGGCCGTCTGGACCAGCTTGACCAGCATGTTGGCCACGCCAAAAACCGCGCCGGTCGGCGTGCCGTCGCTTCTCGACAAATGCCCCACTGAATAGTACGCGCGGAACACAAAAGAAGAGACGTCGATCAGGTAAAGGGCCTCCTCCCCGTGTGTTTGGTTGTCCTCGTCAACAGTCAAGTGCATCAGTACTCCAACTTGATGCCCAGGATGGGCAGTACTGGCAATCCAGTGAAAAAGCGCCGTTCCGTAAAGTCGAAATTGTATTGATACCCTTCTGGATTTTTCTGATTATAGATGTTTTGAACGTCTATATAAACGGCCAGCTTGAGGTATTTCCATTGCCAGTTTTTATCGATGCGAAGGTCGAGCTGGTGGAAGGTGGGGAGCCGATCCGAGTTGATCTCGCCGTAAACCGGAAAGTAAATATCGGCATCTGAATCGTAGAACGCGCCCATCACCGGTGTTTCTGGGTTTCCAGTGACCAGGCGAAATCGCAGTCCTGCCTCCCAACCCCGGCCTAAAACAGCGCTCGCCACCACTGTCAGGATGTGGGTCTGGTCAAAGTCAAACAGTCGCGCATCTTCACCCAGGTGGTCAATCCTGCTGCTCTTCATCAGTGTATAGGAGATCCAGCCAAAGAAGCGATCCGTGGGATAGTGTTTGAGCAGTACTTCGAGCCCGTATACATGGCCCTTGCCGTCGTTGTTGTATCGCTCGGGCACCAGTTCGCCGTTGCGACTGACCATCTCCTGAGAGCCCACGACAAGGCTCGACATATCCTTATAAAACCCCTCCAGGCCGAGCTCGACGTTGGGGATGAGCTGTTGCTCTATCCCAGCGCTGTAGTGAATTGCTGTGATGAGGTTCAGGTCTGGATTGCCGAACGCCTCGTCGGATTGGTAGTCCTGGGGTCGCTGGTGAAACAGTCCCACGCCTGCCTTGAGCACCGTGCCGTCCATTACCTGGTAGCGCGTCACAAACCTGGGATCCAACCCGAACTTGTCCACCTGGCTGTAATAATCCCCCCTGAGGCCCGCGATAAACCGCAGATCCGGGATAGGCTTGATTTCCACTTCGCCATACCACCCGGCCCGATAGAACCAGCCTTTGCCAGTTGTCTCAACGATCCTCTCATCCTCGGTGATGGGATCGAGGGTCTCCCCCTCTTCCGGGACTTCGAGGGGCGCCCGCACCTGCCACTTGGCCCAAGAGAGTTCAGCGTCGATGCCGGTGCGCAAGACAAATGAATCTCCGGGATCGTACACGAGCTCGTTTCGCAAATAACCGGGGAAATTCTTGGCGTTAAAAACAAATAGATCGGCAAAGTTCGATTCGCTGGATTGGACGCCGACCCCTAGATTTAATGTATTTGATATGTCCTTTGAAAACTTGTGCACCCACCTGGCTTGGCCCTGGTGAAAATACAGCGAAAAATCGATCCCACCTGAAAAATTGGGGTTGTCAGCCACATCCTCACCAAAGATAAATACGAGCTTGTCATCTGACCCAAAGAAAAACAGTTGTAATTCGTCTTTAGGATGGGGGTGGTAGTTGGCCACGAGTTGATAGTCGTAGTACCTGGGGGCCACGGTGAATGCCAGCCCATCGTCTTCGGGCAGGACAGCGTTTAATACGCCGTCGATGTAACTGCGCCTGGCCGAGATGGCGATGGACCAGCAGTCTGAAATAGGCGTTTCCAAAAGTGCGCTGACATCGGCGAAATCCACGTCCAAGTAGGCGTGGAGCCGATCGGTTTTGGGGGCCCTGGGATAGACCTCCACAATGCCGCCGGTGGCCCCGCCGTACCGAACGCCGTAGTTGCCAGGGAAAAAATCGATCTGCTCCAGCAGGTCTGAATTGATGACAGATGTCAACCCACCGAAGTGATAGAGGAGCGGCACGGGCAATTGATCGAAAAAATACCTGGAATCAGTGGGCGAGCTACCGCGTACGATGAGTGCACCGCTCAATCCAGGCGCACGGGCCATGCCAGGAAGGTTTTGAATCGACCGCAGGGCATCGCCCCCGGTGCCGGGAATGCGGGTAATCTCCCGGCGGGTAATCTCCCGGCGGGTCACTTCCCGAGGTGGCCGGCGGCCCCGGACCACGGTCTCGTACAGCACAGCTTCGGGTTCCAAGCGGTAAATGACCTCCCGGGTTTCCCCGTCGACCAGGGATTCGGTAGCGCTAAACGGCTTATACCCAGCTGCAATCACGTCGACCTGGTAGGTCACAGGTGGCAATGCCTCGAACCCAAAGGCGCCGTTGGATTCAGATGCACCTGACCTGGGAGTCGGGGCCAGCTGCCCCTCCCCGGTGGATGCTGGTTCGAGCGGGCTCAATACAATCGCGGCCTTTGGTATGGTGGTCCCGCTGACATCGGTCACAGTGCCCCGCAGGGTGGCCACTGGTGGTGGGAGCGGTTCCGCAGCGGAGACGTCTTCCTTTAAGAAAAACGTATATCTATAAATTACCTTAGAAGGGATGGGCGCCCCGTTCTTGGTGGCCGGCTCAAAGACAAATTGAAACATGGCTGTCTCAGCTGCCGCGTCAAACCCATATCCAGCGGGTTCGGTGATTGTCACGCCGACAACCCGCCCCGTTTCGTCGATGTCCAGTTCAGCGGTAACCGCGGCTTCCAATCCCTCTTGGAGTGCCTCGGGCGGATACGCAGCCTCGACGTACGAGATGAGTTTTGGCGGCACGAGGGCGTCAGCCAGGGGTGCTGCTTCGGGTGCAGCTGGGGAATCGGGTAGCTGGGGTGTTGCCGTTTGAGCCAACCCATCTATGGCACAGATCAGCAGGGAGAGCAGCAGTGCTATTCCAACAAACCATCTCATGGCGCTTTTGAGATACCACGGAAACAGGGGAACATCGACCCCTATTTGTCGAAGATCCGCCCCATGTGGGTCATCGCGCGAGTGGCTGGCAGCGAAATGGGGCAGCTGGTTTTTGCCGTGTCGACAACGTGGTATAGAGGGCAGATGTTTGGTGGAAAAACAATTGCCGTTGTGATCCCGGCACACAACGAAGAACAGCTGATCGCCTATGCGATACGGCGTGTTCCCAGTTATGTCGATGTTGTCATTGTCGTTGACGATGCGAGCGATGACGACACGAAACATGCCATGCATCGGGCTGCACCGAGACCCGGGCTTTACTTCCTGACCCATGCTGTGAACCGCGGCGTGGGTGGCGCTATCGTCACTGGATACAAACACGCGCTCCGGCTCGGTGCTGAAGTGGTGGCAGTCATGGCCGGAGACGCGCAGATGGACCCGGCTGATTTACCCCAGCTGCTCTTGCCGATTGTCGAGGAAAGCGCCGACTACGCCAAAGGAGATCGCCTCTCCCACGCGCATGTGGCGTCTGAGATGCCCCTTATGCGGCTTATCGGCAACCACGCCCTCAGCCTGCTTACGAGATATACGTCGGGCTATCGGGACATCCGAGATTCCCAGTGCGGCTACACTGCGGCGAGCGCCGAAATTCTGGACGCGCTCGACTTGGATGCGCTCTACGAGGGGTATGGATTTCCCAACGATATGCTGGCCCACCTGCACGCAATCGATGCACGGGTGGCCCAAGTGACCGTGCGGCCGATTTATGGGCTTGAAAAATCGGAGATCTCCCTTGTTACAGCGTTTTTTAGGGTGCCGCGGGTGCTATACCATTCCAGGGTCAACCGTATAAAGAAGGAGCGGAAAAAACCGCTTCAACCCGAAGCGCACCTGTTGCCGATCGGCCTTTCGAACAACCGACAACACCCGTAACCCGCCCATGCGCATCGGCTTTGTCACGACTTCTTTCCCCAGGTATGCCGGGGACGCTGCTGGCAGCTTTGTCTTCTCGATGGCACGGGCGTTTATTAGGCGCGGCCACACTGTCGACGTGGTTGCACCCCGCCCGCCTGGACCTACCAACGGCGACGAAAAAGCGATTCGGATTGAGGGGTTAAAACAGTACCACGCCGCCTATGCCTGGCCACAATCCCTGGAGCAGCTGTTTTACGGAGCCGGGGTGCCCGACAATCTGGCAGCCAACCCCTGGCTGGCAGGTCTTATTCCCTCGGCGATGATCGCCCTGGGGCGACAGGTGGCAGCTAACTGGCGAACATGGGATGCGGTTATCAGCCATTGGCTGCTGCCGTCCGCTATCGTCGCCGGTATTGTGCTTGGCAGACGGCGCCACCACTTGGCCATTGCCCACTCCACCGATGTCCATCTCCTGGGCGCCCTACCCGGCCGGCACCGATTAACCCAATGGATAACGCATAACGCACACCACATGGGATTTGTCTCACCGAGGCTTCGCGACGCGTTTGTCTCGTATGCATCGCCATCCATGAAACAGCGGATATTAACCAAATCGAGCATCACCCCGATGGGCATCGACATTGCCGAACTCAAATCCCCTCGCACCCGCGAGGATATTCGAAAGGGGTTTTGCCTGGGCAAATTCACGGTCCTGTATCTCGGGCGACTGGTGCCGGTAAAAGGAGTGGATCTGTTGGTCGAAGCCATGGGCCAAATGAGGGACGCTGAGCTCCTGATCGCCGGCGACGGCCCCATGCGCGCTGCCATTGAGGCACAGGCCCGTCGAGTGAACATCAAGGCCCGGTTTTTGGGCTGGGTCGGACCAAGGGTGCGAGCAGACCTGTTAAAGGCCTGCGACGTCCTGGTGCTCCCGTCGCGCCAATTGCCAGACGGCCGACAGGAAGGGTTTCCAATAACCCTCATCGAAGGACTCGCCGCCTCAATCCCCGTGGTGGCGTCAACTGTTGCTGTTGATCCCGCGTTTTTGGAAAGCAATGCCTGCTGTCTAGTGACGCCCCCTGGTAGCAGCACAGCGCTTGGAGCCGCGCTCGCGGCGTTCAGAGAAACCCCCGACTTACTAAAAAAGTTGAAAGAAAATGGCAAGAAAGCAGCTGAGGCGCTGGATTGGGACACCCTCGCACCCAGGTACGAGCGCCTCCTTGGGTCGCGCCGCCAAGGTGGCCGTAACTTGACATTAACGATTTAAAATTTATAGTGAATTCTCTGTTTAGGAGGCAGATGGATGGAACCTCTCAAGTTCGATACACGCATTATAGAACGCAATATCAAAAAAGGCATTCTTTCAAAAAAGGAGTACGAGGCCCACTTGGCCAACCTCAGGGACCTCTCAGAAGAAAGTGAACCCATAGAAGTTTCCCTTTACAAAGAACCACAGGAGGCGGAAGAGACCTCGAAAGAGGCGGCGCCTTCAGAGACCGACACGCCATAGCGGCGTGGCTGAAGGGACGAGATCCATGAGCGGCAACGCGTCAAATGAGCATGACAAAGATCAGGAGAAACACCAAGAAGATCCCAGTACCCCAATCGATTTTGCAACGTTCATACTTTCGCTGAGCTCCTCTGCTGCGTACCATCTCGGGCTCGCTCCCCATCCAGAAGAGGGCAGTTCGGTTCGGAATCTTCCCATGGCCCGGCAGACTATTGATATCCTTAATATCCTGCAGGAAAAGACCGCGGGCAACCTCACGACCTCTGAAGAACAACTTCTCGCAGAGATCCTCTACAACCTAAAAATGGCCTTTGTACGGGAATCGGCAAAAGATTCTAAGTAAGCAATCGATGCGGCATAAGGTCTTGTGTCTTATCGCTCTTTGCCAGGTGGCAGGGCTTGCATGTCGACCCGTTGGAGATGCGCCGGCACCGTCGTCCTCTCTGCCTGCGTTGACATCACCGCTACCTGAAACAGAGCCGCCTGTGCGCGTGGTGTATCCCAATGTTCCAGGTTCGTTTGTCGCCACTGCTAAAAAAGTAAAACCGACCGTGGTTAATATTTTCACCGCGCAGATCGTTCGCCAAAGTCCATTTAACCGCTGGTTTGGTTTCGATGATCTCTTTGGCCGGCCTCACAGGGAGCGGATCCAGCGCTCCTTGGGATCTGGTTTCATCATCGATGGCCAGGGATTTGTGCTCACCAACTTTCACGTGATACGCGGTGCCCACGAAATTCTGGTGCAGCTCGAGGATGGGCGGGAAGTCCCGGCTGAAGTGGTCGGGGTCGAGCCCGGTATTGATGTGGCGCTGCTCCACGTAGAAGCAACGGCACTCAGCCCGTGCATCCTCGGGAATTCGGAAAACCTAGAAGTGGGCGAATGGGTGCTCGCCGTGGGCAATCCCTTTGGGCTTTCCCATACCGTGACCGCTGGTATTGTGAGTGCCAAAGGACGGGACTACCGGGATTTGGGCATGCATCAGCGCGGCTACCAGAATTTCATACAGACCGATGCGTCCATTAACCCGGGCAACTCGGGCGGCCCCCTGGTTAACGTGGCTGGCGAAGTGGTGGGCATGAACACGGCCGTGTCAGCAGAGGGTCAAGGACTTGGTTTTGCCGTGCCAATCAACATGATCAAGGCGGTATTGCAGCAGCTAAAGCGGACCGGCCGGGTTGTTCCTGCCTGGTTGGGGATTGGTATTCGAGATATGACACCCACGCTGCAACAACGGCTCAAGGGGCCGCCGGGTATTTTGGTGGTGGAGGTTTTCAAAGGCGGCCCAGCCGATGGCACCCTTCGGCCCGGGGACGTCATAACAAAATTCAACGGCGCCACTGTCAAAAGTGGCAGCGAGTTATCCTGGATGACGAGTACCGCCGGGGTGGGCAATGAGGTCCAGCTCCACATACATCGCGATGGACAGTTCCTCGACATTCCACTGCGGGTTGTACAAAAACCAGCCCTTCGCGAACAATAGACCAATTCGTGTGGCTTTATGGTATTCCCAACAACGCCAGGGAGAGATAATCTGTGGAGACTAAAAAAAAATGCCTATTGACTTTATTTCTCCCAAACGGATTCCCCGCCCCTTTGTCAAATGGGCAGGGGGTAAGACGCAAATTCTGTCCCACCTTCGACGCAAGTATCCACCCCATTTCAAGCGCTATCACGAGCCCTTTTTGGGCGGCGGCGCTGTATTTTTCGACCTAAAGGCGGCGTCAGCAAGTATTTCCGACGCCAATGCCGAACTCATCAATTGCTACCAGGTCGTAAAAACCGAGGTCGACGCCCTGATAGAGGCATTGTCCCACTATGTCTATCAAAAGGAGCAGTATTACGCGGTAAGGGATTGGGATCCAGAAACCCTTGACCCGGTTAAGCGCGCTGCCCGGACCATCTATCTCAACCGGACCGGATTCAACGGTCTTTACCGCGTCAATAGCAGCGGCAAGTTCAACGTGCCGTTCGGGCGCTATAAAAACCCGACCATCTGCGATGCCGAGAATCTGCGCGCGTGCGCGCAAGCTCTCGAAGGTACAAGCATTTGCACTGCTGGGTTCGAAGAAGTGCTGGCATCGGCAGAGGCAGGGGACTTTGTTTACTTTGATCCGCCCTATATTCCCGTATCAGATACTGCCTACTTCACCGCCTATCAGAAACGCGGTTTTGGTATGGACAACCAGGAGCGGCTGGCCGAGGTATTTGATGCGCTCGCCAAGCGAGGGGTGGCGGTCATGCTCTCCAATGCCGATGTGCCATGGATGCACGAACGGTATGGCCGCTACAATATCCAAAGGATTCAAGCAAAGCGAAGTGTCAACAGCAACACAAAGCGACGCGGAGAAGTTGGGGAGGTCATCGTTACGAATCACTAGGGGGTGTTCCTATTAGCTGGGGAGTTGGTCCGAGGACTTCCCCCTTTGAAAAAGGGGGCTAGGGGGATTTTTCACTAGGAGATGCGCGCGTCAGAATCTTTGTACACGACGGTGGCAATAGGGGGTCTTACCGGTCTTTTCGTAGTAGTCCTGATGGTATAATTCAGCGGGCCAGAACGCATCAGCCACTTCGATTTGCGTGACCACGGGAACCCCTTTTTGCTTCAATTCGTCAATAAGCGCCTGGGCGACCCGCTGCTGCGCTTGGTTTTGAGGAAAAATGGCCGACCGATATTGTCTGCCAATATCCGGCCCTTGGCCGTCCAGCTGGGCTGGATCGTGTATCTCGAAAAACAACTTGGCCAGTGTTTCAAAGCTGGTTTTGTCGGGGTCAAACGTCACGGAGACCGCCTCTGCGTGGCCCGTTGCATTGGCACAAACCTGCTCGTAGGTGGGATGGGGCTCGTGACCGCCTATGTAGCCCACCTCAGTCGATACGACACCCTCGACCCGGGTCATGTAGTATTCAACACCCCAGAAGCAACCGCCTGCAAACACGGCCGTTTCGGTCTTGCTGGTCGTTGCCGGCGCAAATTTAAGAGAGATGTCATTCACGCAATAGCGCATATTTTTGTTGGTCAATCCCTCCCCGGCAAAAACGTGTCCCAGATGTGCCCCGCAGGCCGCGCAGATGATTTCGGTTCGCATGCCGTCTGCGTCTGGCACGCGCGTCACGGTACCTGGGAGTGCCTCGTCAAAGCTCGGCCATCCACTGCCAGAGTCAAACTTCGACGCCGAGCCAAAGAGTGGACTTTCGCATCGCTTGCAGGTGTAGGTACCTGTCTCCTTGTTAAGAACAAACCGCCCGGAAAAAGGCGGTTCCGTACCCTTGTGCACAATGACCCGCGCTTCTTCTGGGGTCAGCTTATTTAACTTCACGATACCCTCTTCTTTCCCAATGCCTTGAACCACTATCGCAAACGCCACAGCAGCACACATCAACCGCAAGACCAGGCGGGAAATGCCCGTTCCCATTGCCCGTTATCTTTCGCTCATATCCCGCCTTGAAACAGGATATTTTTATACAGATTAACCACGGTTAATGCTTGGACAACCTGAAAAAAAGAACAATCAACCCGATGATGAAGAGAGGACAGGTCGTTCACGGCTGACGTCTACGCAAAAATATGCGGGCAGCAGCGTGCAGTATTTACTAAAAAGGAGAATATTTACTTGGTGTAGCGGATAGTCCGTCATAAAATCCGGGCTCAATACGCGCCGTGAGGAACAGATAAGAACAGACGCGCGATACAATAGCTGACCCGGGGGAATGGAGGCTTAATGTACCCCATAACGATTCAAAGATCCGTTGGAAACTTATGCACACCTAAGGTCCGAACGACGCTCCCTTGGGGCTTGGCTATCTGTTTTTTGATAGGTGCCGGGTGCGGCTCAGTCCAGGGCAACCGCCAAGGTGCTCGCAGCGATGGATCCCCAGTGGCCGAAGAACCAGTGGGTCCAAGGACTGAAAAGGCCATACGCGGCTTGCTTGACGTGGCTGGAGACCGGAATCAACAGGTTCGGTGCGCTGCAGTGGAATCACTGGGCAAAATCGGCGGTTTGGTCAACCAAACCCTTCCCACCCTCAAGGCGGCCCTTTTGGACGATGACAAAGACGTGCGATCCAAAGCAACACTTGCCCTTAAAAGCATTGGCCCACGGGCGAAAAAAGCAAAGCCAGCGATTCTGAACGCCTTGGAAGACGCCCATCAGGATGTTCGAGCCGGCGCTACTTTGGCACTGGTTCACATCGACCCCAATGCGAGCGACACCCTGCCGACCCTTGTCCGGATGCTCAAAGATCCGCATGTTCGCGTGCGAGAGGCCGCAGCAACGTCTATTAAGGCCATTGCGCCCAAGGCCGCACCTGCTGTTCCAGCACTGATAACCGCGCTTAGCGATGGGGATGAACCCTTCTTCGAAGTTGTCAGCGCTGCCCTGGGTCAGATCGGCCCCCCGGCTGTGCCCAACCTTATCGGCGCGCTTAAGGGCGAAAATGAGGCGACGAGCAAGTACATTGCCTTAGCCCTGAAGGAAATGGGGTCCAAAGCCGTGCCACCCCTTGTATGGGCTCTAAAGGACAAGAAGGAAGAGCTGCGGAAATCAACTGCCCGCATTCTCGGCAGAATCGGCCCGGCAGCCAAAGAAGCTGTGCCAGAGCTGATACTGGCACTTAAGGACAAGAGCCCGGACGTACGCATCGGTGCGATCCGCTCTTTGGCGCATATCGGTCTTCACTCTCCCCAAATTCTCCCCGCCCTCGCTGGGAAGCTCCGGGATGAAGACGCGGACGTGCGTATTGCAGCGGCAATCTCTTTGGGTCGGCTGGGTTCAGATGCGCGGGATGTAGGGCCAGCCCTTATGGCCATGTTCAAGGACCCCAACGAAGACACGGATATACGGGTAGTCTCATCGAAAGCATTCGGAAAAATAGGCAATTCATCAAGGGCAGCCATTGGCACCTTTCAAAAGATGTTGAAGAGCGAAAATGTAAACATTAGATCAGCAGCTGCGTTTGCACTCGGGGAGCTCAAGGCCAGACCTGCTCAGAACGAGTTGATGGTCGGGCTAAAAGACGATGCGCCTGAGTTCCGCGCTGAATGTGCAAGAGCCCTGGGGAAAATCGGCGCAAAAGGGCGGAAGACAGAAAAAAAGCTCGTCAAACTGTTCGAAGATACGCATCCAACCGTGAGGCGGACCGCAGCCACTGCACTTGGGAAAATAAATGCGCGCTCTGGCCCGGCAGTGGATGCCCTCCTGGCCGCTATTGAAGACGGCAACCCCGATGTTCGAAAGAGCGCTGTTATCGCCCTCGGACGTGTCCGCGGGAATCCTAAGAAACCCATTGCCGCACTCGTTGCCATCCTGGCCGATGAAAACTCAAATCTACACGGTCCGGCAACCAAGGCCTTGGCCAATCTCGGACCCAAGGCACTTCGGGCAGTGCTAAAGCTGCTCGAGGACAACCGTTGGAAAGTGCAGAACCAGGCGATTGAAGCACTGGTCGCGATCGGCGAACCCACAGTCCCAGAACTTATCCGCGTCCTCAAGTCAAAACCCAGGTTTAACCAGGCACTTGAAAAAGAAGACTGGTCTGCCCACAGGGGTGCCGAAGAGGTTATCGGCCGGATAGGCCCACCTGCGGCAGATGCAGTCGCTATGCTCATCGTTAACTTGGACAACAAGGAGTTGCGCAAGACCGCTGCAGAGGCATTGGGGCAAATCGGTCCGGCAGCAGAACCAGCCGTTCCTTACCTTATCGAGGCGCTCGATAGCGATGACCCGGATTTTCGCAAGCGAGCTGCGACCGTGCTCGGAAAGATCAGCACCCACTCCAAAGAGGTCATTCCGGCCCTTCTCGCCGCACTCAAAGATGAGGATTGGAATGTTCGGCGGTGTGTGGCGGAGATTCTGGGCGATATTGGTCCAGCGGCCAAGGGAGCGGTGCCAAAGCTGACCAAAGCGTTAAAATCAAAGCGCTCGGATCTGCGCTATGTGGCCGCACGCACCCTCGGAGGTATCGGTCCCTATGCCAAAAAAGCCGTACCCAGACTCATCCATCTGCTCAAGGACCAAGACGTAAACATCAGGAAAAGCGCGGCCACTGCCCTGGGAGATATCCTCGCTAAACATCCACCGGGATCCAGCGCATCGGCAGAGGCCATCGGTTCCACGTCGTAACCAGAACACCCCCAAGCGCCCCCAATCCATCCGATCCGTTTTTGGCCGGATACGTTGGAAACTTTTTTTTGTTTTGACCGATAAGCCTTTAAGGATAAAAAATGGAATCTGATTCTGATGCCTGGTTCCTTTTTTCAATGGGGAAGAAAATGTCACTGATGAAGAAAATGTCACTGATGGGGTTAAGAAAAAGGATATTGATTATCGTTCTCTACCTCATCTCTTACTGGATCGTTGGATGTGTCAGAAAAAATCCAGATTATGGGGACGAAAGCGACTCAGATACGAGCTCTGAAACAGCATCGGATACCGATACCGATACCGACACTGATACCGATACCGATACCGACACCGACACTGCCACCGACACTGCCACCGACACTGATACTGACATCGACACCAACACTGACAATGATACTGACACCGATACTGATACTACTACTGATACTGAAACTGACACTGAAACCGACACAGACACCGACACCGACACTGGCTCTGACCCCTGTGAGGGTGTGGATTGTTCAGGGCACGGCACGTGCGAAGTCGTTCAAGGTGCTGCTGTGTGTGACTGTGAAGAAGGGTTTACCAACGAGCCCGATCCAACCGAGTGCGTCCGGCCTGAAATACGCGTATTACAGGATACGATAGAGCTTCATAGCGGCGCCGGGATTTTCGAGTTTGACGCTACCGACGCCGATGGGGACGACGGCAACGCCAGCAACCAGGTCGCTTTTACGATTCAAAACGTGGGCAGCGGTGCCCTGACCATATCTGACATCTACTTGATGGATGCAGGGGCCGAGGCGTTCGACCTGACAAACGAGATAGATGCCCCCATACCCTCCCAGGGGGAGAGCGAGTTCCTCGTTCGGTTCGACCCCCTCGGTTTGAATGTGCAAAGTGCAACCGTGCATATTGAAAGTGACGATTTTGATGAAGATCCGTTTACATTCACCGTCACCGGCCTCGGGGTTGACACCACAGCGCCGCACTACCAAAGCGGGATTATTGCCGCGTCGAACATCGGCACCAGTGAGCTCACGCTGCAATGGGAAAAGGCGACCGATTACATCACACCGCAGGCAGCGCTGGAATATAAAATCGTTCGCTCGATATTCCCGAACATAGCAACACCGGAAGAAGCAGATCAGAACGGCACTGTCATTACGGATTGGACACAAAACACAGCCGAGGTCACGGCAACAGGGCTAGAGATAGATAAATTCTATCACTTCAACGTCATCGTTCGGGACAGCAGCGGCAATCGGCGCGCCTACACCATGCTGAAACAAGCCACCGCCAAGCCCATCTTCATCTACGACGCCGATGTATCAAACGGCAACCTCGGGGGACGCACTGGGGCAAACGACATCTGCGTAGGTGCCATACCCGATCATGCCCCGGGCGAGTATACGAATTTTAAAGCGCTGATTTCGGTTTCATCAAGCGACGAGATCTTGGATTTGCACCTCACCGATCCACCTGTGCCGACGAATCGGATCATTCGAGGCGCTCCCAACAACTCTGACTACGATTTTGCCGAGGATTTTCCAACCCTCTTGAATGAAGGGCCCATTAGGTCATTGCAACAAGCCGGCGTAGCGGGTAATGAGGCTGGGTGGTACAGCGGCAGCTATACTGACGGATCTGTAGACAGTTCAATGAATTGCGCGGGATGGGCCACAGCGTCCACATCCATCGGTGCGGCACTTGGCAGCACAACGGATGTGGGGCCGGAATGGCTGAGGAGGGCGACGGCAATGGGTTGTAACGGAGCGGGCATCATCATCTGCCTGGCGTGGGAGTAGCTCGCGGGTGTGTCCGCCTACGCCGAGCCTCTGGCGGGATCTGCGACTTTTGAACTCGAAATCAACTATCGAAAGTGTCTTTTTGAAAATTCTATGCCTGAGCCTGTCTTCAAGTACTTCTCGAATCTGGCCGCAGCCAAAGGATTGTCAAACCAAAAGTACACATCCATTTTCCACGGTCGGTTGTCTCTAGTAGAAAATGTCTGTCCCGAATTGTGTTCTTCCAAACGGACTTCAATGTCATCGGTAATCCCCACATAGTACTTACTCGGCGTCACCCGGCTTTTCAGAATGTACACATACATAGTCGCAAACTCC
>JAAUYD010029426.1_pt1 | contig 21115 bp, 14 predicted proteins | sample 7278101 | NCBI WGS metagenome assembly JAAUYD01 (sample SAMN14350128, study PRJNA611818) | marine sediment metagenome | isolation source: surface marine sediment (0.6m) | place: French Polynesia: Moorea | collected 2018-08
GCCAATGCTTCATCTCATGTAAAAGACCGAATTATCGGACTTCTGGCTAATACGGCGGCACTGACACCCGAAGAATTGGACAACAGCCAAAAGACGATTACTGAAGCACCCGATATTTTTGGCCAAACTGTTGCAGATCTCCATAAATCACTTAAAATGAAAGTCCTGGGAGGGTGTTGCGGAACCGATCACCGCCATATTGAGGCCCTGGCTAAACGGTTGAGACAACGAAAGTGATAAAGCTAGCCCGGTGATGGACGTATCGTTTTTCTGTTTAATGGTGACAGCCGAAAATTGAATGCCTATGGTTATTGAGGAGGATCAAGCGATGAAAACTGCAGAAGATATCGTTAAAGCCAACAATAGGGAAATGGTGTGTATCGATGGTGATAAACGGGTCATTGATGCCGTTCGAAGCATGGCTGATAACCGGATTGGTACCATTTTGATCAAAGGTGAGAAACAAATGATCGGAATCTTCTCCGAACGCGACTTGCTACATATTAGCGCCGCACCGGATTTCGACCTTAAAACCGCCCGCGTTAGCGACCATATGAGCACGCCCCTGAGGACCGCTCCCCACGACACGCCGGTTTTAAATTTAAAAGAGATGTTTATCGGCCTTTTCATCCGGCACATCGTCATTGAAAAAGAGGGACGTCAAATCGGCCTGTTATCCATTGGAGATGTCATGCGTGCCAGCCTTTTAGAGCAAGATAAAAAGATGAAAGAATTAAACACCATGGCCAGTTGGGAATATTACGAAAACTGGGGATGGGATCATAAGCGCAGGTAAAACCGCTCTGATGGTATATTCAGATATTTGAGCCTGTGCTGAAATGAATATTAGGGCGCTCTTTAAACCAGGTCGAGTGCCGTTGCCAACTCTTCGGCATAGGCGGCCATCTGGACCCTGGTTCGTCCGATCCATTCATCACGGACCGTCATCACAAACAAAAAATTGGCGTCACCGGGAAGCTGCCGGATAATGAAAAAATTGTCTTTCGTGGTAACAAGGATGTCTTCAGGTGGGCGATTATTTCCCATCAGCTTTAACGCTTCCCGATTGGCTTGAACAACTTTAGCTAAAAAAACTGCCGCCGATCCAGGATCAATATCGTCTCGGTTGCTCACTTGCTCAAGCAGTTCGCCGTTCTCAATAGAGATAATCCCCGAAACAATCATGCCATCCATTTCCCCGGCCATTTTTTCAAGGGTTGATTTCAGATTGCTTTGGGGGGAGCTTGCCATTTGAACTGATTCAGGAATTTCATTATCTGGGTTTTCTAAACCATTTCCGGGCGATTCTGCATTTAATGAATCGTCGGCAAGCTTTTCTTCACTTTGAACCGCAAGAATGAGTGCCGCCAGACTCTTATCGATTTTTCGGGTCAAGTTTTGATCAGGTAAATCCTGAATTAAAATGGTGACTTGATCCCATTTTAGCATTTCAATCGCCGCATCAGCGCCATATAGAGAATTGAGCGAAGCATTATAAAGCATGCCCTGATAAATATATAAATGACCGGTCGATTCACCACCATCCTGGTGAACTTCAAGCAAGCACGTGTCACCACCGATCTCAATCAGCTGGAGAAAGTTGACGAGGCTAACTCGCTTCAAGAGGCCTTGTACTTCGTCACGTGGCTTGGGCATCTTCATCCAAGTATTAGCAATAACAATTCATGGGTGTGATGGGGCATTCGAAAGATATTTACAGGAGCAGGTGGAATTGATCAAGGAAAATAACGCACACTTACATACTGATCCCTGATGCAAGACAATTATTTAATTGCGATAATCCTGAAAACGGATACCGTACTTTTTCGACTTATAGGCAAATTTTCGCATGGTTGTTTTCAACAATGCGGCCGCCCGTGTGACATGCCCACCAGTGTTTTTAAGGGCATCGATAATCATGTCACGCTCTAAATTTTCAACCGCTCCCTCCAACGACAACGAGGGGAGGGTGTTGGACGCTGTGCCGGTCTGTAGTGTGGGCGGCAGGTGCTGGGCATGTATCACCCCATCCATACATAGCAATGTCGCTCGTTCGATAACGTTTTCCAGTTCACGGACATTGCCCGGCCAGTGATAATCGGAAAGCATGTTAATTGCCGAGGTCGAGAAGCGCCGAATGCTCTTTCCGTTTTCTTTGGCATATTTTTCCAGGAAATAATCTGCCAATAAAAAGATATCGGTTTTCCGCTCTCTTAAAGGGGGAATAAATATGGGAAAGACATTGAGCCTGTAGTAGAGGTCTTCCCTGAAAGTTCCGCTTTCAACCGCGTTTTCCAAGTTTTTATTGGTCGCAGCGAGAACCCTGGCATCTGTTCGAATGGTTTTATCCCCTCCCACCCTCTCAAACTCCCGGGCCTGAATGACACGTAAAAGTGCTGCTTGAACATTCGCGTCAATGGAGCCGATCTCATCCAAAAAGATCGTTCCTTTATTGGCCAACTCAAATTTACCAATTTTGCGCCGAATGGCACCAGTGAAGGCCCCCTTTTCATGACCAAACAACTCGCTTTCAATCAAGCTGGCCGGTAGAGCCGCACAATTCACTTTGACAAACGGGTTTTGGGCCCGGCCGCTGTTATAGTGTAACGAATTGGCTACCAATTCTTTACCCGTGCCACTTTCACCCCGAATGAGAACATTGGTATTGCTCTGGCAGACTTGTGAAATCATTTGATATACTTCACGCATCTTGTTGCTGTTGCCCACAATATTTTGAACACGGTATTTATTTTCGAGCTCAGCCTGCAACCGTCGATTCTCCTGGCGAAGTCGTTTACTCTCCGTACGGATGGTTTCAAGGTTAAAGACATGCATTGCAATCATGGTTGCAACAATGGAGAGAAGCCGCCGCCCGGTATCCAACGAAAATGTGTCGTCGTAAATGCGATCGGCACCCAACGTTCCTATCACCGAATTGCCACGTTTAACCGGAACACAGATGAAAGAAGCCTCAGCCTTATCACTGTTTTGCCATGAGGCGGTTCGATCCAGATATAACGGTTCTTCGCTGACTTTAGGAATGGTGACCGCCTTCCCGGTGGCAATCACTCGCCCGGTGATTCCTTCTCCGATTTTATAGCGCCCTCGACGCACGGCATTTTCGCTTAATCCGTAGGCAACCTCGATAACGATTTCATTCTTTACCGGATCTCTTAAACAAACCGTTCCGTGTTCCAACAGCATGGCCTTTGACATAACGCGTAGGACTTTATAAAGTGATTGCTTCAACTCCAGATCTTCGCCAAGCACTTTACTGATCTCATAAAGAAAGGTCACTTCAGTTTTTTGATTCATAAATCATTCCGTTGCTCGCAGCCGGTTTTAAGCCAAATTTTTGGTATTTCTGTCATCTTGTCGAGACCTTATTTACAAGTATATTTCACTGGTCTAATGGCACCAAGAATGGTAGCCTCTGAATTCGAAACATTCCAAGATAGCGATTAGGATATACAAAAATAAATCTGGTCGCAAGGTGAAGCGCTTATCAGATTGCAAAATCACGATCCCGCCGGATTCAGGGGAATGAAATAGGAGAGGAGAAAGAGACGCGATATGGTAGAAAGCATAGCAATAGTAGGAGAGCGGTTTTGCGCCGGTTCGCCACACTGCCAGAGTCACTTTGATTTTTTTTAAGACAGATTTACGATGTTGTCGTTTCTTTGGTGGCTTTCTCGCCAATCAATTTGGTGAGGTTATTACCATTTACTAGGCTCAATGATATTTTTCACCATCCAGCAAACATACAATAACGTATTATATCATAATCAAGAAGGGATCCATCAGGTAGAGGTGGCGAATGCAGGGATCTCCATTCAGATCAGGTTCAGGTCGGATTCTTATCGTTGTTAAAGACCGTGAAATCAACAACTTAATAAATAAAACCCTCACCGCAAATGGGATGGTTTGCAATACAACTTTTTTTTATACCAGAGCTAAAACACTGCTCACGCATAATGAGTATAACCTGATGATAAGCGATCGGTCTTATCAGAATAAAACCGGGGAAAAGTGGTATGATGCCATTCAAAGAGAATTCGGGCAAATAGGTATCGTTTTAGCTGCTTCACAAGAGGGATTCAAAAGGCGACCATGTGTTGATCAACCATGGTTTTGTGGCGTTATCACCACACCTGTTGAACCCATTCAAGTGATGATCACCGTAAAAATGGCACTTACAATACAACAGATGGCAAATACGTTAAACGGTTTGAGCCAAATCGTTGCGTCTCTTATATCCGAACAATTGGAGAAAGAAAAGGCTTTGAATGCCATGGATCAGGCTCTCGGAATCTTATTGGTAAAACGCGAAAAGGATAAAATCGCATTAGAGGCTCAGATTGTCCAAAACATACGAAGCGTTATCATTCCAAATATTGAACGATTACAAAAATTTAGGCTATCTCCAAGGCATTTGCGCATGCTCGATCTCATCGAAACCAATCTAAAAGATATCGCCTCCCCATTCATAAAAAGCATCTCAGCTGCCTACATAGATCTCACGCCCCAGGAGATCCAGGTCGCCGATCTCATTAAGCAAGGCAAGCCAACCAAGGAAATCGCTTCAATTTTGAATCTTTCTACCAATACAATCATGACCCATCGCTATCATATTCGGAGCAAGCTCGGTCTGAAAAACAAAAAAACCCATTTAGCGACTTTCTTGAACACCCTCACAAATCAGTGATATTTTATCACTGATATATAACTGTTTTTTCATCCTCATTCTTTTTTGCTTCCAACCGATATCATAATTAAAGATCGGCAACAGATCGGTTCCGTAAATCGACGACGATTTTAGAGGGTGCCATGGAAAAATTATTAATTGTAGATGATGAAGCCCCGATCAGGAAATTGTTGAGACAATTTCTTGAAATAAGAGGTTATCACTGTACCACAGCCACTGATCCTGCAGAGGCTCGAGAGTTTCTGGCCAATCAGAGCTTCGATTTGGTGATTTCAGATATTTATATGGGTAAGGAAACCGGCATCGACCTGGCCAAATATGTTAAAGCCAACTTCGAGGGGATGGGCATCATCATCGTTTCATCCCTTAGCGACCGTGATAAAATCAAAGAAGTACTCGATATTGGTGTTTATGGTTTTATCGTTAAGCCCATCGAACGAAATAATCTCTATATCAATGTGGAAAACGCGATTCGTAGACTGCATCTCGAACGCAATGAAAAAAGACGGCGTCAAAACCTGGAAAACCAGGTCATTGTTCAATCAGCCGAGGCGGCCGCCAATGAACGCCGCTTTAAAAATCTTGTCGAGGGGTCGATACAGGGAATTTTGGTATATCGGGGATCCCAGGCCGTATTCGTGAATCAAGCCTTTTTGGATATCTTTGGTTATTCCGAAAAAGAGATCCTCAATCTTTCGGATTTGCATCAAATTCTCACCCCCGAGGACCGTGACCGGTTAATCGGGTACCAGAAGGCCCGTTTGGCAGGCAAAAAGGCCCCTTCTGAATACGAGTTTCAAGGGCTTCGAAAAGATGGTACCCGTATCTGGATCGACAACCGTGTTCGTATGGTCGAATGGGATGGCAAACCATCTTTTCAATTAACCATTACCGATATCACCCAACGCAAGCAGAGCGAAGCGTTACTTAAAAAAAGCAAAGCCAATTTAAATACCATCCTAGCATCGGTGCATGCTGGAGTGTTTGTCATTGATGCCGAAACCCATCTCGTCGTAGACGCCAACCCTTATGCGGTTGACCTGATCGGTCTCCCTAAAAACCAGATTGTTGGTAAAAAGTGTTTTGTCTTTTCAGAGACCTCCAAGCCGGAAAAGTGCCCTGTCACAACTTCAAATCGAGACATAGAGCAAGTGGAATGTACCCTTCGATGTGGTAATGGCGAAATCATCCCTGTTTTAAAGACTGTCAAGAAAACCAGGATAAACGACCGGACCATGTTAATTGAGAGTTTTGTCGATCTGCGGGAACTCAAAAAAGCGGAAGAAGCAGAAAAAGAACAAAGCCATTTTCTGTCACAACTTATCGATGACATTCCCTTTCCATTTTTTGTTAAAGATACAAAGGGCGCCTATCAAATCCTGAACAGTGCTTACCTGGAATTTAAGGGCATTATGGCAGAAGAGATTATTGGAAAAACCGTATTTGATTTATACCCCAAGGAGATCGCAGAAAAAATATATCAGCGTAACAATGACATCTACGCAGATCAAAAAGTTCATACCTATTTTATTCAACTGCCCAATTCTAAAGGTGAGATTAGAGAGATGGAGGTAACTCAGTCCATTTTCTATAAACGTGACGGCACCATTGGTGGGCAGATAGGGCTAATGATGGATATGACGGATAAAAATCGCATGGAAGCCCAGCTGCACCAGGCCCAAAAACTGGAAAGCATCGGCCAATTGGCCGCCGGTATTGCCCATGAAATCAACACGCCAACGCAGTATGTGGGAGACAACACCCGTTTTTTAAATGATGCCTTTGATGACATCCAATCGGTGCTAAAAAGCTATTCCAAACTGCTCGAAATGGTTAAAAACGATGCCCGCTACCAAGCGTTGGTTGAAGAGCTTCAAGAGGTGTTAGAAGACGCCGATTTAGAATACCTGGAAGAGGAAATTCCAGTTGCCATCGGGCAAAGCCTTGAAGGCGTAGACCGGGTAACCAAGATTGTTCGTTCCATGAAAGAATTTTCTCACCCGGGTATGGATGAAAAAACACCAATCAACTTAAATAATGCCATTCAAAGCACCATCACCGTGGCCAGAAACGAGTGGAAATATGTTGCTGAAGTGACCACCGACTTCGATGAATCCCTGCCACCCATCGCCTGTTTTCCTGGTGAACTTAATCAGGTTTTTTTAAACATCATCGTCAATGCGGCCCATGCCATGGAGAAGATGACTTTCGATAAGGGTGACAAAGGCGAAATCCATATCGCAACCCGATCAAACGGGAATTTTGTTAAAATTATCTTTCGTGACAACGGTTGCGGTATCCCCGAAGAAATTCAAAACCGCATTTTCGATCCTTTTTTTACCACCAAAGATGTGGGCAAAGGCACCGGGCAGGGTCTGTCTATCGCTCATACCGTCATCACGGAAAATCATAATGGCACCATTACATGTGATTCCCACCAGGGTGAAGGAACCGTATTTACCATTCGACTTCCCCTAACGGATGTCCCCCGGAAGGAGACGAACGCATGACTAAAAAGTTTATATTTGTAGACGACGACGCGAAAGTACTCAAAGGCCTGCAGCGAATGCTTCGAAAATACCGCAAAGAATGGGATATGAATTTCGCAATCAGTGGGGCGGAGGCACTCAAGTTAATAGATAATGAATCATTTGATGTGATAGTTTCGGATATGCGCATGCCTGAGATGAATGGTGACGAATTGCTAAATGAAGTTAAGAAACGCTCACCCCAGACCGTGCGCATTATTCTTTCAGGGCATGCCGAAGACAATATGATAATGAAAACGGTGAAATCGGCCCATCAATTCCTGGCCAAACCATGTGATCCCGATTTATTGAAATACACGGTTTCTCGGGTCAGCGCCTTAAGAGGATTATTGACCGATGAGCATCTTTTGCATGTGGCCTCCCAAGTGGACACCCTGCCGTCTTTGCCAACTATCTATACCAGAGTAATTGAAGTATTACAGCAACCGGACTACTCCATTCACGAGGTCGGTAAAATTGTCTCAGAAGATTTAGGGATGACCTCCAAGATTCTTCAATTGGTTAACTCGGCCTTTTTCGGAATTCCTCGCCGGTTTTCCGATGTAAGCGATGCCGTAGTTTTTTTAGGGTGTGATACAATTCAATCACTGGTATTAACTTTTGGCATCTTCTCTCAATATGGATCGAAAAAAATTGCCGGGCTGGACATGGAAAAACTCTCCACTCACGGTTTAACAACGGCAACCGTGGCCAAGTTTATTGCCAAATCGCATACCAAAGAAAAAGAACTTATCGATGACACCTACATGGCCGCCCTTCTGCATGATATCGGCCAACTGGTTTTGGCCGCCAACCTGTCAGAGCCCTATCTGGAAATCACGAAACGAATTAATGAGGATAAGGTATCGAGACACGCGGCCGAAAAAGAGGCCTTTGGTACATCCCATGCTGAAATGGGCGCTTATTTGTTGGGTATCTGGGGCCTTCCCGATAATATTGTTGAGGCTATCGCATGGCACCATGACCCTGAAAATAGCCCCGTCGAAAATTTTTCACCGCTGGCAGCAGTACATGCGGCGGACGCACTGGTCAATCTCCATAAAAAAGACCGGCCGCTTTCTAAAGCCACGCAAGAAGAACTGGAAGCGGCTTTGGACCTGACCTTTGTGAATCGCATTCACTGCAACACTTACATCAGCGAATGGCGTGATATGGCATTCGACATATTAAAAAAGGCGGAATCTAATGAATAATCGCATTCTGATCGTGGACGACGATCAAAATTTGCTATCTTCTTTAAAGCGGCAACTGCGAAAAAAATACCGGATCAGAACTGCCGTTGGACCTGAAAGCGGTCTGGAAGCCATTGATGCGGAAAAAAATTTCGCCGTTATATTATCCGATCTTCAAATGCCGGGTATGGATGGCATTCAATTTTTAGCCAAAGCCAAACATCTCGTGCCCGACAGTGTGCGTGTAATGTTGACAGGCAATGCTGATCTTCAAAAGGCAATTCAGGCCGTCAATGAAGGTCATATATACCGCTTTTTAACCAAACCGTGTCCCATTGATACCCTTATCAATACCATCGATCAAGCCATCGAACATCACCGTCTGGTAAAAGCAGAGAAAGAATTGCTTGAAAAAACGCTTCACGGAAGCATTAAAGTGCTTACCGAACTCTTATCCATGCTCAATCCCGATATTTTCGGCAAGGCCGCGCGAATAAAGCGACTTGCTGTTGATCTGGCTAAACAGCTCAATCTGACCGATTTCTGGAAAGTTGAAACGGCGGCCATGCTTTCCCAGATCGGTTGCATTGCCATGCCTGACGGATTGATCTCCAAAATTAAGGGTGGCCAGCCCTTAGATAAAGAAGAGTCTCGTCATTTTCAAACCCATCCGGCGATTGCCGCCGACCTCATTTCGCATATTCCGAGATTGGAAGAGATTGCCGATATCGTGGCTTGCCAAAACCTTCTTTTTGACGGTTCCAGTGATTCACTCAATAACCGCAAGGGCATCGATATACCTATGGGTGCCCGTATTTTAAAAGTGGTTTTAGATTTTGATCTACTTGAATCCAACGGTATGGAAAAAAAGGAGATTCTTAAAGCATTAAACCAGCGCAATAACCGATACGACCCGCGCATCCTGGAAGCACTGGTAAAACTATACGGAAAACAATCGGGTCAGGAGGTAAAAAACGTTACCCTCAAGCAATTGAGAGCAGGAATGATTCTTCAAGACGATTTGCTGACGTCATCCAACAAATTACTCATCTCACGCGGACAGGAAATCACAACCATTATGATTCAACGCTTAAAAAATTATGCAGATAATGTCGGCCTCAAAGAACCGTTTCGCGTTCTTGCCGCAGACAGTGAACCCGAGTCACCTTCTTTATAAAGGAAAGCCTAAGGAGATATCATGAAGACCATTAAAATCGGTAATTTAGTGATACCTGAGCAGGAAGAGTATCTAGAAATTATTAAAAAGACCATCGCAGTGTTGGGTTATCGAGCATCGTTTTTTCCGCTCACCAACGAACTCTTCGGTCAAGAAGAAAAAGATATCGATATCATCGTTCTTGAGCCCAGAATTGTGAGATGGGAGTGGTTGGACGTTTTAATCCAGAGTCGGCGTTTTTATGCCAATATCCCTGTCATCCTGTTCCTGCGAAATTATTCCGCTCACCAGAACATGTTTTTGACCCTTGCCGGAGATTCATCGGTTTTTCTATTTAGCGGCGAAGATATGCTCCAACAAAACTTCGATAAAGTGGTCACCGCCATGATGATGTCCCGCAAACAGATTCTTTTCGTGGATGATGATGTTCACATTTTGCGGGCATACGAGCGCTCTTTCCGAAAAACGGCCTGGCGGGTTCTGACCATTCCTAGTGCAAAAAAGGCCCTGCAAATCATCCATGATGAAAATATCCATATGGTCATCACCGATATCAAAATGCCCGGAATGCATGGTTTCGAACTGATAAATGAGATTCGCAAACAAAAACAGGATTTACCCATCATTGTTTGTTCGGGGTATCAAGGCATGCGTGAAGACGCTGATATTATTTTAAACAAAGTGTCCGGCTTTTTCGAAAAACCGGTGGACCTGGAAGTACTTAAAACCAAAATTAAGCTCGTATTCAAAGACAGGCAAGAACCAGTCAACACCCGTTTCGATAGCCAAATGGAGAGTTAGGATGACCAATCGTCAATCCCATGGGTGGATCGATACGGATCATTACAAAATAGAATGGAACGATGCGTTACTGATCGGCAATCGCAGTATTGACACCCAGCATAAGCGCCTGGTCGACATGATACAGTCGATACCGGAGTTTAACACCGCAAGAGATGACCGGGTGCTGAACGAAACCCTGGAGTACGCGACCACCCATTTCAGCGATGAGGAAAGTTTTATGCACGATATCGCCTACCCCGATCTAAAGGCTCACACCAATAAGCATAAAACACTGACCCGCACACTGTTGGCCTATGCCAGAAATTACGAAAAAGGAAAGACCGATTTGTATGCCTTTAAACATTTCATGTTTCGTTGGGTACGCGAACATATCATGGATGAGGATCGAAAGATCGGACAGTTTTTCAAGACCCGGTCGCAAACAGGTTAATGGTCACAATCGTCCCTTTTTTATAATGGCAACCAATAACCAGATCCCCATCAAAGCGGCGGCAAAAAAACCGATAATACCGATCAAGGAAATACCAAAAATGAGAGGTGGAATTTCGGAAATGACGATCAATGCCGAGCCGATCAGCAGAGCCGCAATGATAATGGCAAAGGATAACCGATTGCTGATCTGTGAATAGGTCGCTAAAATTTTCGATAAATCTGCAGATTCGTGCCGGAATGTCAATCGACGACGACGTATCAGTCGAATGATTTCCATCATGTCCTGGGGCAATCTCCCCAGCATTTCATACCAATCAGCAGCCAGATGCGATAAATCCTCGGCCATTCTCTGAGGATGCATTCGTTCTAGCTTGATCCTCTGAATAAAGGGCGTCGCCCGGTCAATTAAATTAAATTCCGGATTCAACATCCGCGCCACCCCTTCAAGCGTAGCCAACACCTTCATCATCAGAAATAGATCAGGAGGGATTCGCAAACGATGGCGGGCGGTCAAGTCGAGCATGTTTTTCAACAGAACCCCAAAAGCAATTTCCTTAATCGGCTTATAGAGATGGCGCCCGGTAAATTCGGCCACATCTTTTTCCAGCCGCCGGATATCCGGTTCATCTTCCCAATCGGCAATCTTAAGAAGTACCCGCGCACACCGGGTTTCTTCGCGCTGGGCAATACAATCAACCAGATCGACAAACAGATTCCGCATCCTCCGGTCTATGGTTCCAGTCATGCCGAAATCGAGCAAGCAAATGACATGTCCCGGTAGAATAAAAATATTTCCAGGGTGAGGATCACCATGAAAAAATCCATGTTCAAAAATCTGGGACAAATAAAGATCGGCACCGTTGGCCGTAATGCGGTGTGTATCGAAACCGGCTTTTTCGATTTCATCCAATTCGGAAACTTTCATCCCCTCAATGAACTCCATGGTCAAAATCCGGGATGTGGTCATTTCACTGTAAACGGCTGGAATATAGACCGCAGGGTCATGTAGAAAAAGCCGCGCCATTCGCTCCATACTGCCTGCTTCGATGGTGTAATCCATCTCTTTTTCAAGGGTGTCGGCAAACTCCTCGACAATTTTAACCGGACGATGCAGGGACAGCTCTTCCACATGACGTTCCATCAGGGTCGCTAGATGGAGCATGATTTCCAGATCAACCTCGATTATCCTACGAATACCTGGCCGTTGAACTTTAACCGCAACCGGTTCGCCACTATGGGTACGGGCCAAATGGACCTGGCCCAAAGAGGCTGAAGCCAGCGGGTTGGTCTCAAAAGTTTCAAACAAGTCGGTAGTTGATTTGTTAAACGATTCCTGTACGACCTTTTCGACTTCTTCCAGCGCAAAACCAGGCACTCGATCTTGCAACCGGGCCAGTTCAGTCACAAATTCCATGGGGATAAGATCAGGGCGGGTAGAAAGAATCTGGGCGAATTTAATATAGGTGGGGCCCAACTCTTCAAAAACAAGGCGTATCCGCTCAGCACGGGTCAAACGGTCCAGGCGGTCCCGTTTTTTACGCGAGACCATCTGAAGTCCTACTTCGATGTATTGATCGATTTTAAGGGTCTCGATCAAATCACCAAACCCATACCGAAAAAGCACCGTCAAAATTTGGCGATAGCGGTTCAGATGCCGATAGGTTCGCCCGATAACCCCAATTTTTCGTATACTCAGCATCGCAGTAAGACCCTCGTAAGATCAGAAAAATCGACTCACCGGCCATTTCACGATGGGCTTATTGAAAACGCAGTCCTGATTCCATAATAATTGGTGGCGTTCCTGTCAAATGACGTGGACTAGCCACTGGAAAAAAACCGAAGGCGCGATTCGGCCAGCCGTCGTTTTTTCAAATCTTGCGAGGCAAATGAATAAACGTAAGCATACACATGGTATTTTTGTGTAAGAAGCCGTATTGCACCGTCGCCAGAGGTTTCAGGTTTCAGGTGAGATCAGGCCCTATTTTAATTTGCCGATAACCGCCCCGGCAATGGTATTTTTTTGGATTTCGCGGGTGCCTTCGTAAATTTCAGTGATCTTGGCATCCCGGTAAAACCGCTCGACTTCATACTCGGTCATATATCCGTAACCGCCCAGTAATTGAATGGCCTCATCGGCTACCTCAACGGCTGTACGTCCGGCCACCATCTTGGCCATGGAGGTCAGCTTTGGATCAATGCGCCCCTGGTCGAAGTTCCAGGCCGCTTTATAGGTAATTAAGCGGGCCAGCTCTATTTTGGTGGCCATGTCGGCCAATTTGTGCTGACTTACTTGAAATTGAGCAATCTTGCGACCGAATTGTTCCCTCTGTTTAACATAGGCCAGGGCCCGGTCAAAGGCCCCCTGGGCAATTCCCAAGGCCTGGGCGGCCACCTGTATACGGCTCTCATCGAAAAAATTAAGAACCTGATAAAATCCCTTGCCTTCCTCGCCGATTAGATTTTTTGCTGGTACCCTAACCTCTTTAAATGAGACTTCGGCCGTGGCCATGGCATGAATACCCATTTTGGCCCCCACATCCGCGGTACCAACCCCTTCACGATCGGCCTCCACTAGTATGAGACTCTGTCCGCGATATGGCGGGTTTGAATCCGGATCCGTTTGGCAAAGAACCGAATAAAAGCCGGCCAACCCGCCATTGGTGATAAAGGTTTTGACCCCGTTTACCACCCAATCGTCGCCATCTTTAACTGCTGTTGTATCCATGGCCGTAATATCGGACCCATGAGCCGGTTCGGTAAAAGCCCCGGCTGACAGCATGCGCCCTTCTGCCACAGCGGGCAGATATTTTTCTTTCATTTCGTCGGAACCGTAGTGGAGAATCAACTCCGAGGCAAAAGATGCTAAAGCAACCGCGCTACCGATGGACGAATCCCCCCGGCATAACTCTTCCACCACAATAATATCTTCAATTGAGCCCATTCCCTGACCCGAGTAAGCCTCGGGAAAATGAATGCCAAGAAGCCCGATATCGCCCGCCTTTTGCCAAATCTTTTTCGGGAATTCATGGGTTTGGTCCAGTTCAAATGCTGTTTCCTTATCAAACTCACCCTTTACAAAATCGCGAACCGCTTTTTGAATCTGTTTTTGCGTTTTTGTTAATTCAAATTCCATATCAACCTCCCTGAAGGATCATATCTATAGTCTTTTACGACGGTTTTAAGGTGGTTCTTACCATTCCCAACCATCGGGCTCAAGAGGCAATTCTTTTAAGATAATCAGATCCAAAAACCGGCTTGAATCCCATTTGAACTTGAACTAAGCTAAAAAAAAGGCCGTGTTTCATTTGGTGTGACCTTTTCATTCGCGCTCTCATGTTTTAGGGAAATGATGATGTTCAAATCACAACAAAAAATCCGATTCGGAGATATCGATCGTGCCGGAATTGTTTACTACCCGCGATTTTTTCACTATTTCCACGTAGCCCTGGAAGAGTTTTACACATCCGAACTTAAAATTGATTTCCATACGGTAATTGATAAGCACCGCATCGGGTTTCCCGTGGTTCACCTGGAAACCGACTTCTCACGCCCGTTTAACTATGGCGATGATATCGAGGTTGAAGTTTCAGTGCTGCAAATCGGCAATACGTCGCTTCATTATCAATACCGCGCCTTTAAAAAGGACCAAAAAACCGCCCATATTGTCGGTCGTCAAATAACGGTGTGCATGGATATGGATACCTTCAAGAAAAAGCCCATACCCGAGTGGTTAAGACAAAGACTGGCTGCCACGCTTGAGCCACGCAACCGCTAGATCATTGGATAATTTGAAATGGGAATCGATCTCTTTTTCAGCAACCAACTCGAACATCTGGCTGAAAAACTGGCCAACAATATGCACGAAGGTGACCATTTACCCATCGACCCTTTTCGTTCGCTGCAGATCATTGTGCCCAATATTAATCTGGCCAAGTGGCTGACCCTCTTTTTAAGCCGGCGGGAGGCCATTGTCATGAACACCGATTTTCAATTTCTCGAAATCGGTCTTTGGGAAATGATCGCGGCAATGGATCCCCAATCGTCATCGGTCATCTGGCGGGACCACCTCAAAACCCGCCTCCTGGTTCTACATTCATTGATGCGAATAGACCCCTCCGATCCCGATCTTGCCCCCCTGACCCGCTATCTGTTTAGGACCAATAGGCAAACCCGACCCGATTATTCGGTCCGGATTTGGCAGGTGGCTGAAAAACTGGCCACCCTTTTTCAGGAGTATGAATACCATCGCAGTGACATGATCCGCCACTGGAAGACACAAGCAGTAGAAAAAGAAACGGTGGCCCGTTTTGAGCAGCGGGTCTATAATCATATGCTGGCAACCAGAGATAACCTCGTTCTTCGATCGAATCAGAGCGTCTTTTCATTAATGGAATACGCCGATCATGTCTTACCCATTAACGATTCGCGACATGCAAACAAAAAGGGCCTTTCCCGGATTCATCTTTTCGGATTATCCCAGGTCTCGGCCTTTCACTTGTCTCTTATCGAACGACTCGCACCCCATTACGAAATATGTATCTATGCGCTCAATCCTTCACGTGAATTTTGGGAAGACATGCGCACACCGGCTGAAAACCGGTGGATCAAACATCAAAACAAAAACCTGACCCTTCAAGAATATGAGCAAGAATCCGGTGAACTGCCAGAAGAAGATCATCCTTTATTGTCCGCCTGGGGAAAACCCGGCCGGGAGAGTGTGCGCCTGCTTTGCCATTTGACCGATTACACCTTCCATGCCGGATTTGCGCGACCGGAGGAAAAAGTCGAATCGGTGCTGGCCGGGATTCAAAATGACATCTTGACCCTGGGGAAAGATAGCGGCCAAAAGCACACAAGCCAGGACCGTAGCCTTCAAATTTACGGCTGCCCGGGTATTCAGCGGGAAGTGGAAACCGTTTTCCAATCGATTCTGTTCAACCTATCTGAAAACAATGAATTACAACAGACCGAGATCGCCATTCTGGTGCCCCAGATGACCGCCTACAAACCGGTTTTCGATCAGGTCTTTAATAAAAATCCCAAACGACTGACCTACAGCCTGGTCGATTCCAGGGCCGACATTGAGAGTATTTATGCCAAAGCCATTATGGGGCTGCTTGAAATATCTACCGGAACCTTTACCAGAAGAACGGTTTTCGATTTGATCCTCAACCCGTGTTTCAGGCATCGCTGGCGTCTTCAAAAAGATGAGGTTCGGATCTGGGCCAAATGGGCCGAAGCCCTCAACATCTTTCATACTTACGAAACCGATACCCCATCCGGTAATAATGCGCCTTCTAGCGGGAGGTATACTTTCAAGCAGGGTCTGCAACGGTTGCGGATGGCACGAATCTTTACCCAGGTAGGAGACAAGAACTTTGAAGCGCTACATTACAACAACCTGATACCTTTCGCAGACACCTATACAGGCGATACCGATCTTTTAGAAAAATTTTGTCTGGTAATCGAGGCCCTGGATCATGCCGTCACGGCCTTACGTTTGGGTCACGTTACGGCTTCCCGGTGGAAAACGGTTTTACTAACGGTTGCCAACGACCTTTTCGCCATTCCACCCGACTACCGCGGTGAAAGTACCGTTCGTCAAGGGATGTTCCAAATACTCGAAGCATTGTCTTTCTTTGACGAGTTGTCCGAAGATGACACACGACCCCAGATGGATGCCGCCTTAATTAGCGAATACCTTCGCAGCGGATTGAGAGCCATATCCGGTCGAAGTGGTGATTATTTGACCGAGGGGGTGACCATTTCGGAATTGACGCCCATGCGGCCCATTCCATTTAAAATTATCTATGTTCTCGGTATGGAGGAAGGCGGTTTTCCGGGCCGGGAAGAGCGGTCGTCATTGGATTTGCGACGAGTAAAACGCCGTATCGGTGATATCAGTCTACCCGAACGCAACCGCTATTTATTCTTGGAAACCCTTCTGGCTGCTCGTGAAAAGCTCTATATCAGCTACATATCCAAAGATCTTCAAAAAGACCGGGTGCTTTCACCCGGGCAGGTTGTCTTTCAGCTGATTGATTTTGTGGAAAAAAATATCCTGGCCGGTGATCAACCGTTTCGAATGGCAACCGTTCCCTTAAAAAGCAGCAGTACAAGATATCTTCACCCGGATGCGGTGACGACCTGGTCCGATATCTGCACCAATGATCAATTGATCGACCGTGTGGTCTCGCTTCGAAATTCGGGTATGTGGCCCGATATTCAATCTCGTTTGGGAACCTATGATTTGTCGCGCCTTTCCCGGCTGGATCCCGATCTTTCAAGAAATATGAACCGCAAGTCGGAAGTTATCCTTCCAAAAGTGGATAGGGTTAAGCCGGTTACCCGCAATTCAAACGTAAATTCAAAGCCGGAATCTAACCAAGATTCAAATCTGGATTCACGACCAGACGATTCCCCAGATCACCCATTGGATCCGCGGCCGGATAGTCAGGCGGATATACAATTGGACCGGTTGGTTCGCTTCCTGCAAAATCCCCTTGAAGAGTACGCCCGTTTTCATCTGGGTATTTTTAAAGATGAATCCAATCTCGATCAATTGATTGAAAACGAAGATGAACCCTTTGTTTCCCAATTTCCTGTGAATTGGCGACTGATAATGCAGCCTCTCTACCAGTGGCTGGATCTGATCTTTGAGGGTGTAGCTAAAGTCAGTGATCATAAGACTATCGGCCTTGAGTTCGATCGCTATTATGCCACCTGTTCCCGTCAAAGCACCACACCACAGGGTCATTATGCCGAAAGAGAATGCCTGTTTTTCCGAAGGACGCTTATCAACATGGCTAATACGCTAAACCCGCTTTTAAAACAGGCCATCGCCGCCGACACTCTCCTGGCTGGCGCAACCATCGGTCAGCCGTACGATCCTACCGGTCCGCCATCGAGTACAAAAAGCTTAAACAGTGGTGCGACCAGATTGTTGGTATTTGGTAACAAAAACAAACATTCAGATCTCGAACACATCGCGATTTTCCATGGCCATTTGCGATGGCTGTGGCGCGATGAAAAATCTGGTTGGCATGTCCTTATTCCGGTCAGCAATAAAGCATTAAGTAAAAAACCGAGTAAACATCTCATCAAGCCGATATTATTTTATCTGATGTGCCGGGCCAATCCCGATTCCCAAATCGGGTCAGACAACAACCCTATCTTTTTACATCTGGCCAATGCCCAGGCAATCCGCACATTTACCATTTTTATAAACCCCGATGAGGCGATCGAATACCTACGCTACTTGTTATCCGTCAGCCAGGATCAAGAAAACAACCTCTGGTTACCCTTTGATGTAATAATCGATAAGCTCGCGCCCCTTTGGAATACCGCTTCCAAAGACATTACCAATGACCAGCGCCGCCGATTCAGCGATGAGATGAAAAAAGCATTTCGTAAAAAAGCAAGTGAGTTGGAACAATTGATCAATCCTGCCTTTCCTGACGATCTAATTGATCAGGCCCAGAGCCGTTTTCAATTTCTCTCATATTTGCAAATTATGGATAAGCGATATTCCCCACCAATACCCCAGCCTTGAATTTGACAACGGTAGTTATTTAAGATAAACAACCGCACAAAACCAACCCGAACGTAATGATCAAATCTTGGCAGGAACTATTCAAACGATTCGGAACCAACATATCAAAAGATCCGGCTATAACGATCGTAAAAACATATAAATTTCAAAAAAATACTGAAAGGAACAAGATGATGAAAAAAGTGCTGGTAGCATACGTGAGCCGCACCGGAAACACAGAAAAAATGGCTGAATACATTGCAGAAGGCATTCGTTTTTCAGGTGCCGCCACCCCGGAATTGAAAAAAATTAAAGAGATCAAAAACGCCAAGGATATCACTGGGTACGACGGCTACATTTTCGGGTGCCCCACGTATCATAAGGACATGACCAGCGGGATGAAAATGTTTCTGTTTATGGCTGAAAAAGCTGAATTAAATGGTAAACTGGGCGGCGCTTTTGCATCGCATACGCACAGTGGTGAATCTGGGCCTATGATCGCCGATACCATGGAATACGTGTTTAAAATGAATATGCTGGAACTGGGTGCCCTCACTTTGACCGAAGCAGTGGTCAACAGTGATGAAGGCTTGAGGGCGTGCCAGCAATACGGAAAAGCGATGGGAGAGAAGTTGGCCGGCTAATTGGCTCAGGCTAAATGAACCCGGAAAACGACCGGCGGAAATGGTAACGCCGACAGATCAACCATTATTTCTTCGAACATCCATTGGGGTTGTCTTAAAAAAATAGCCAGGCTGCATTTTAGGACAAACCGCTACACGATAAGCAAGCCCACAAATGGTGGCTTGAATCACCGGACACGTCATGTCCACTTTCCCCCCGATTGCCGTTCAATCCTTAAACACCGTCGACTTGGGTCGTCATGGCTTGATCGAAGCTTCAGCTGGCACCGGAAAAACATTCACCATTGAAGGCCTCGTTATCCGTATATTGAAGGAGATTCCCGATCTTTCCATTGAGAACATTCTCCTGGTCACTTATACCGAAAAAGCCGCATCAGAGTTAAAAGCCCGCATTCGTATTAAAATCAAAAACGAGTTGGAACGACCGCTTTCCCAAAGCAACACTCGGGTTTTACAAAACGCCCTGAATGATTTTGATTCAGCATCCATTCAAACCATCCATGGTTTCTGCCATGCTCTTTTAAATGATTTTTCATTTGAAAGCGGCTCTCTTTTTCAAACGGAACTCATCGATGATCGTCTTCTTTTTGAGCAAGCGCTAAAAAAGCAGATGCGTTCCGTCTGGCCGGATAAATATGATCGTTGGTTGCCTGCACTTTTGGCTATTTCCGGATTCAATCGCCAGGCAACAACCATTGAACAAAAGGTTATCACTCTTGCCAGAGGCGGGTATCGCCCTGAAGCGGGTGATCGCCTTTACCCCGATCCTAATCAAACAACCGCCTTTTCCCTGATTGAAGATTTCAAGCTAGCCCAGAAAGATCTGGATACCCTGATGGGCTCCCAAAGCGGTTTTGCGGATAATTACCAGCAGCTGAACTTTAATGCCCGTTCAAAAAAATCGCTTTTGAATAAGATCATCAATCCCATGGTAGATTGGCTGGGGATTCAACGAAGCGACCATCCGGACCTCCTTGGGTTTGGTGAAATTTACGAAGCATTTTTCACCAACTCCAATTTTAAAATAAAAGGACCCGGGGCCATTGTTCCTGAAAAGTATAATGCCTGCAAAGACAATTCCAAAAGGGTTTGCCCAAATCTGATGGTGGTGGCGGCAGCTTTTAACCGTATTGTCATGACATTTGAACAATTACAGCAAATATTAATAGCTGAAACGATTTTAAATCTTCAAAATGAGGTAGAAAATAGCAAGCAGATTCAAGGCGCCATTACCTATGACGATATGTTAACGCATGTATTGTCCGCTCTAACCACACCCGGCACCAATTCTTTGCTGGAATTGCTTCGCAACCGTTTTCGTTTTGCCTTTGTGGACGAGTTCCAGGACACAGACCCCATTCAGTGGCGTATCTTCAAGAAGATCTTTATTGATGATAACAGCCCTTGCCGATTGTTTTTAATTGGAGATCCCAAGCAGGCCATCTATGGTTTTCGTGGGGCTGATGTCATTACGTATCTTTCGGCCCGCTCATTTTTTAATACCCTACAAAGGGAAAAAAAGGCGCAGTTGTATACCCTCAATATCAACTACCGGTCCACCCCCCCCTTGGTGGAGTCCTACAATCATCTTTTTTCCAAGCCGAGCTGGTTTGAAAACAGTGGCCAAAATGCTTGGAACGATATCTCCTACGCACCCGTAGAAACTCCCAAAGGGCAGCCGTTTGCCCCGGCAATGGACAAGGAAGATTCTAAAAGAGCGGCCGTGAATATCATCGACCTGCGAGGTCCGAAAAACGCCCTTCCTGCTTTGGCAAGGTTGTCCCGGTTTATGGCTGATGAAATCATCTATCTGCTATCGGAAAACCGGATGGATCTTGCACCGGAAGATCAAAAGGAGGAGAAGAGGACTTTAGATGCCGGCGATATCGCCATTCTCGTGCGCAACCGTACCAATGTCGAATTGATCGAAACGGCTCTGACGGAAAAAAACATTCCCTATTCATACTACCGCCGGCCGGGGTTGTTCGATTCCGACGAAGCTTGGTATCTAAGTATCATTCTCCATGCCGCAAACAGCCCCGATGATACGGCATTGGTCAAAAAAGCACTCTTAACCCCATTTTTCAATTGGTCGCCGAAC
>JAAUYD010111314.1_pt1 | contig 21105 bp, 16 predicted proteins | sample 7278101 | NCBI WGS metagenome assembly JAAUYD01 (sample SAMN14350128, study PRJNA611818) | marine sediment metagenome | isolation source: surface marine sediment (0.6m) | place: French Polynesia: Moorea | collected 2018-08
ACCGGTGCCCGTGCCGGTGAAGGCGAAGGTCCTGGCGGCGGACCCGGTACCGGTACGGGCACCGGTGAAGGCGAAGGTCCTGGCGGTGGACCCGGTACCGGCACGGGCACCGGTGAAGGCGAAGGTCCCGGCGGCGGACCCGGTACCGGCACGGGCACCGGTGACGGCGAAGGTCCCGGTGGCGGACCCGGTACCGGCACGGGCGGCCGGGGGGGGCTGCTGTTCCAGCAGCTGGAAGTGATGCGCATCGAGGTCGAAAAGCACATGGAGGGCCAGGGCGACATCGCCCTGGCCGATCTGGCCGGCGCCGTCTTCGATATGAAAAAGCAGTTGTTGGAAGGCATCGAAGCCCAAAAGGCGTTGGGTGTGGCCTATGAAAACGAGGCGGCGATTTTAGAGAATGCCAACGCACTCACCGACCGGGTGCTGATCCAGTTGGTGAGAGATGAATACCAGCAGGGCAAGATTACGCCGGCCCGCATGGCCCACATCCTGCGACGGCTGGTTCCCGAAGCCGACGAACTCAAACGCTTGCTGCCCATGATTAAATCCGCCCTGCTGGAAGAGGGCATGACCCACACCCAGTACCTGGAATTGGTGCAGGAACTGAGCAAGGAACTGCAGAGCGAGGGGCTGGCCAACATCCTCCAGGAGAGCGGCGAAGAGATCGGTGTGGACGGTGATCAGCTCATCGCTGAATTCAAACAGAACCCTGAAGAAGCCGCCAAACTGATCTACCTTGCGTCCGAAATACGCAAAGGCGGTGGAGACGACGATGCCCTGGCCGATATTCTGGCCGGCTACGTGGAACAGGTCGGTGGACAGATGGCCTTGGAAGAGGCCGACCAGGACAACCCGGAGCACCTTAAACAGGTCATGGGCAGTATCGAGTCCAACATCATCCAACAGCTGGGTAAAATGGACAAAAGCGGGGACGTCATTGCCAAGCTGGAAGAGCGCCTCAACAGCCGCATGGAAGCGGTCATGGATCAGATGCGCGCGGAATGGCTCAAGACCAGAGGGCCAGCCGGCGAAGGTGCCGGTACCGGCAAACCCAGAAAGGTGCTCAGCGTCCTGGAAACCCTCGAGCAAAGTGTTAGTGAGCATGACGAACTGGGCGAAATCTTGAAAATTGTTCGAAACAAGGTCGAAGCCGGTGACATCGACGAAAACGACTATAAGAAAATCCAGGCCGAGATTTCGCATCAGAAGCAGTTGATCAAGGAGCGGGAAGCCAATCGGGCCATGCCCACCGGCGTCATCAAGGCCGCAGCCATGGCGTTCATACTGGAAAAGGAGATCGCCCGGGCCAATCGCTACGACTACGCGTTTTCCGCACTGGCTTTTTCCATCGTTCATATCAAGCCACAGGCCAAGGTGCCTGCCGGGGTGGTCATCGACAACGAAGTCCTCATCGAAGCCGTGTTGGCCATGCTGGCGGAAACGTTCCGCGAGGTGGATATTGTCGGTCAATTGGGTAAGAACACCATCGTGGCCGTTCTGCCGCTGATTACCCGCGAGGACTCCAAAAAAGCCCTGAACCGGGTGATGACCGTGCTTCAAGGCGATCCCATCGACGTCGCCGGTGTCCCGGTGGCCTTCAAATTCGCCGGCATTGCCATCACGTTCGACGGAGAACACACCCCGGATGCCAAAAGCTTTATCCGGGTCATGTCCGGCCGGCTCCAGGACATGGCCAGCCGCCTCAAGAACATTCAGGCGTTCATGTAAGTCGCGGGCAGGATCGGCCCTTCCCGTTATCAAAGATGTTGTAACCCTCCGGATGGTTCGCGCTCCTTTAAGGTGGCGATCGAATAAGGTGGCGATCGAACATCGATGGTCCAGTTAAGCCAGCATCGGGATTCGGGCATGGCTCACGTCCCGACGGGTATGTCGGTCAAGGAATCAAACCCCAATCAGGAGCAACACCATGTCCACCCACTTGTCCAGGCGGTCTTTCATCAAGGCCGGAGTGGTGACTGCCGGCGCAGTGGCTGCCGCCGGCATCCCCCACCCCCGCCAGGCTCGTGCCGCGACGGCGGAATTGTGCACCCTGATCGATCTTGAAAAATGCATTGCCTGCCAGGCCTGCGTGGAGGCCTGCCGGGAGGTCAACGGGCATAAATTTCCCGAACCCCGGGAACCCATGCCGGAGATGGTCCCGCGTGACCGCGTCGAGGTTGCCGATTGGTCGTCAGAGCAAGGGCGGGAGGTGGACGATCGATTGACCCCCTACAACTGGTTGTTCATCCAGCAGGCCATCGGTGAATATGCGGGCGAGGAATTTGAAATCAACATTCCCCGGCGCTGCATGCACTGCCGCAACGCCCCGTGTTCCAACCTGTGCCCCTTCGGCGCGGCCTATACTCAGGGCAACGGCATCGTGCGCATTCATCCGGAGGTGTGCATGGGCGGTGCCAAGTGCAAGGCGGTGTGTCCCTGGCACATCCCCGAACGCCAGTCCGGGGTGGGTCTGCACCTGAATCTGCTGCCCCAATACGCGGGCAACGGCGTCATGTACAAGTGTGACCGTTGCTACGATCGCGTCGCCGATGGTGACCTACCGGCCTGCATCGATGTGTGTCCGGAGGATGTGCAGCAGATCGGCCCGCGACCGGAAATTGTTGCAAGGGCCCGTCAACTGGCCCGATCCATGGACGGATTCATCTACGGCCAAACCGAAAACGGCGGCACCAATACGATCTATGTCTCTCCGGTTCCGTTCGACGTCCTGAACCAGGCCATCGACAAGGGGCCGGGATCGCCTCACCTGGGACCGGCCGCAGATGCCATGGCGTCGGCCAACAACATGGCCCTGGCGCTGGCCATTGCGCCGGTCGCTGGGGTAACCGGCGCCTTGCTGCGCTGGATGCAGCTGGCTAAATCCGATCAGGCGGACAAGGAGGTCTTGTGATGGTGACTCGATCCAATCTCCTGCTGAAAGGGGTGTATGGCCTGGCCGCGGCGGTAGCCCTGTTTACCGGCTTTGGCAACATGCCCCTGTGGAAGCGCTATTATGTGGCCGACATTCCCGGGATGGCCTGGTCGGGCGACTTCTTCATCAACGTCAATGTGCACATCGTGGCCGGTAGTCTTCTGTTGGCCATCGGGATCTATGCCGTCTGCCTGCGGTGGCTGGTTCGGGGCCAAGACCACGGCCGGCTGACCCTGTCCGGGAAGGTCAGGGGGCTGCTGCTGGCGCTGACCCTGGTGACCGGCGGTCTCATGGTGATTAAAAATCTGCCCGGGGTTAACTTTCCGCTGGCCACGCTGATCGTCTTCAACTTCAGTCATATGGCGGCGGCGCTGCTGTTCATGCTGGCCAGCCTGGCCGCCCTGATGCTCAGGCGGCCCTGGCGACGGGCTGAATGAATTCGGCGGGACTGTGGGTAACCATGCCAGGGCCGTCGTACCGTTGTCTATCATTCAATATCGCCGCGCTTAGATATACATGGGTCATTCCTGATCAGCCAATTGCGAGGTGTCCAGAGACACTATGTTGTCATTGACAACTTTAATCAAAGTATATATGAAACCCATGATAATTCGTGCATTTATACTCGATGCGGACGGAACTGCCCAATCGCCGGTGTGGCTTTCCAATACCTGCGTCAGACCCGATCGGCCAAGATGCCCATTGATGAAGGAGGCCCCATGACCTATCGCTACAACCATCCGGACAATCTGGTTTCGCTGCTCGAGCACAGCGTTGAAAAGTTTGCCGATAACCCCCTGTTCGGGACCAAAAACGCAGACGGAGAATACGAGTGGGTGACGTATGCCCAGGTGGGACGGCGCGTGGACAACCTCCGGGGTGGCTTGGCGCAGATGGGCATAAAAAAAGGCGATGCCGTCGGCATCATCGCCAACAATCGCACCGAATGGGCCATTTGCGCATTTGCAAGCTACGGCCTGGGTGCGCGCTATATTCCCATGTACGAAAATGAACTGCCTCATATCTGGAAATACATCATTGCCGACGGCGATGTGCGCGTGCTTTTCGTTTCCACACCCCACATTCAGGAACAGGTCAACGGGTTGAAGGCCGATCTGCCGGGCTTGGAGAACGTATTTGTAATTAGCGGCCAGGGCGACCAGAGCATGCAGGCCCTGGAGCGCACCGGTGCAGCCCATCCCGTACCCGCCATGCACCCGTCCCACCAGGACATCGCCGTGCTGATCTACACCTCTGGCACCACAGGGGACCCCAAGGGCGTGCTGTTGTCCCATGGCAACTTCACCACCAATTTCCAGGCCGGGGGGGCGCTGTTTCCCGAACTGGGCCCAGACACGCGCAGCCTGTGCATCCTGCCCTGGGCCCACTCCTTCGGCCAGACTGGCGAATTGTACAACATTATTCATGTGGGTGGCGCCATGGGGTTCATGGGTGATGTGACCACCTTGGCCGACGACATGGGCAAGGTCAAACCGACGCTCCTCGTGGCGGTCCCGCGGGTCTTCAACAAAATTTACGACGGCTTGCAAGCCAAAATGAACGATACCGGTGGCATGGCCAAGGCCCTGTTCACCATGGGCGTCGAGAGCGCCCGCCAACGCCGCGAACTGGCCGACAGAGGGGAGAGCAACTGGCTGGTCAACCTGAAGTTCAGGCTGGCCGACAAAATTGTTTTCAGCAAGATCCGCGACCGCTTCGGCGGCCGGCTCACCACGGCCATCACCGGCAGCGCCACCATGAACGTAGAGATCGGCTACTTCTTCAGCGACCTGGGCATTCCGGTTTACGACTGCTATGGCCTGACCGAAACCACCCCCGCCGTAACCATGAACTGCCCGGCGGCCCACCGACCTGGCAGCGTGGGACGGCCCATCGATCAGGTGGCCGTCAAAATCGACAAACTGTTTCTGGACGAAGGTGCCGACGACGGTGAGATTATCGTCTACGGTCCTAACGTGATGCAGGGCTATAACAAAAAACCGGACGCCACCCGCGAAGTGATGACCACCGACGGCGGTTTTCGCACCGGCGATCGCGGTCGCCTGGATGAAGAGGGCTACCTGTTCATCACGGGCCGCATCAAGGAGCAGTACAAGCTCGAAAATGGCAAATACGTCTTTCCGGCAGCCATCGAAGAGGAGATCAAACTGCTGCCCTGGGTGGAAAACGCCATGGTCTATGGGGACGGACGGCCTTTTAATATCTGCCTGATCGTTCCCGATTTCGAGGTACTGGGCAAATATGCCCGGGAGCAACAGTTGTCCGACGACCCGGCGCAGCTGGTTGCCGATCAACGCATTCAAACCATGATCGCCAAAGAGATCACGGCGTTCCTGGACGGCAAGTTTGGCAGGTACGAAATCCCCAAACAGTTTTTGTGGCTTACCGAGAATTTCTCGTTGGAAAACGGCACCCTCACCCAGACCATGAAACTCAAACGCCGCAGTGTCCTTGAACAATATCAGGGCCGGATCGAGGCCTTGTATGGTTGAGAAAAAAAGCGACTGTCGATTGCCCGATCGGAATTGAACCTGCTCCGATCCGGTCTAGTCAGGACCATGCGGGCGGTCCCCTCAAATCCCAACAAATGAATCGGCACGCTTGAGTACTTACCCTTAGGATGCCGGCAAACAGCCCGACGACCGCGAGTTGTTGGGTCACTATCTGCATTCTGACACCGAACCGGCAACTACACTTGTGAGTTTGCGATCCGTCCCATCTTGATGGTTCCGTAAAAAGTCCGATATCTGCGTTACGCGTCATCCCTCGTCATTGCGGCGTACCCGCAAGTACGCCTCATTCCTCGGGATTTGCAAGCCTCGATCTCGGCGCTTTTTACGAAACCATCTGAAATGAGACGTTTTACCGGTTTATCCATCTGAATCGTACGACCCTGCAGCTATTGCCGGCTGATCGAAACACATGCTAATAGAATTGTCGACGCTCAATCCGATCGCGACTCGCGGTACCCATAACGGCCGGCCTAACTCGGATTGACAGTTGTCACTTGATGCTGCGGTCGATTGCCCCTATACTGCAAACAATTCGGCCGACAGCACTCGAACCGCTTCAATGCAGACGATTCAAACAAGGACGCAGCGATGAACAAATGGCTGAGAACATTCGAGCACCTGATCATTCGATCCCTGATCTTCATGTTGGCGGTCATTGTCCTGATATCCACCGTAGAGTTGGGGTATCTGCTGGTTAAGGACATTGTCAGCCCACCGCTGTTTTTTCTGGAGATCGATCAATTGCTCGAGCTGTTCGGCTTTTTTCTCCTGATATTGATCGGCATCGAACTGCTGGAGACCATCAAAGCCTATCTCAAGGACCAGGTTGTGCACTCAGAGATCGTCTTGGAGGTGGCCCTCATTGCCATCGCACGCAAAGTGATAATATTGGACCTCAAAGAGTACAACAGCACGGTCATCCTCGGTATCGCCGCCTTGATCATCACCATTTCCGGGGCTTACTATATCGTGCGGCGAAAATTACGCATCGATTTTTCCGAAGCGTGTGAGCCGCTGATAGACAAAAAATAATATGATTCTACCTTCCCGATGAAAGGGTTCGACATTGGCTAAAGCCGTCAACAGAAAGCTGCTGATTGCCGTCGTCGCAATTCTCGCGATCATTGTCACGATTGCCATTCTCAAACTGGTTTTCGTTGATTTCGTTGTCGATTTCTGGTGGTTTCGATCCCAGGAGATGGGAATTTATTTTCTCTTGCGACTGATCTACCGCTACCTGGTTTTCGGACTTTTCGCGGCCCTGTTCTTCGTGGTTTTCTATTTTAACTTCTGGTTTGCCTCTCGCGTCATCGGCGTTTCCGGCGAATCGACGGGGCAGGCCAAACCTGGTCTGGTCAGAGCGCTGCACCGGGGTCTACGGCGGTTCTATCTGCCATTTTCAATGCTCATGGCGCTTCCCATTGCCATTCCGATGTACACCAATTGGGAAAAGGCGCTGATGTTTCTTTTCGGACGCTCAAGCGGTGTGAATGACCCGCTGGTCGGAAAAGACATCAGTTTCTACCTCTTTTCCCTGCCGGTTTACACCCTGATCCAAAAAGAGATCCTGGCAGCGTCAATTGTGTTAATTCTGGGCGTTGTTTTTCTTTACTGGTACGAGGGCCGCCTGCTGGCGATCAACGACCAGAAGCTGCCCCGCAGGGCCCGGTGGCACGTCAGCCTGTTGGTCATGTCGACGGTACTCATTCTGAGTTGGGGCCTGCTCCTGGGTCGCTACCACCTGCTTTACGAAACCGTCAACCAGCCTGTCTTTTTCGGACCGGGCTACGTGGAGATGAAGATCGTCATGCCGCTGATCTGGCTGTCGGCGATATTCCTGGTGGCCACGGCGGTATCGATTCTGATTTGCGTCTATCGCAAGTCGGGATGGATCGCACCGGTTGTTTTGGGCGTTTTGTTCGTCGCCAGCGTGACGGGTAAAAATGCCGATTTTTTCAACGATCTGGTACGCCAATATATTGTGGCGCCCAACCAGATCGCTCGCGAACGGACGTATATTGCCGCCAATATTCAATCCACCTTGGCCGCCTTCGATTTAGACGAGGTTGAAACCAAAGATTTTGAGGCGCAGTCCCAGACCGTTTTCAAAGCTGACGATCCAGCCTTGATTCGCCGCCTGCAAAACATCCCCGTGTGGGACCGCGAAATGCTCGGCAATGTCTACGAGGAATTACAGGGCATTCGCACCTATTACTCCTTTCCAACCATCGATGTGGACCGCTACACCGTCGAAGGCAACTATCGCCAGGTCTACCTGGGCGCCAGGGAAATCCGGTTTTCCAAACTCCCCCAGGCCGCCCAAAACTGGATCAATCTGCACCTGCAATACACACACGGCCAGGGTGTGGTGATGATTCCGGCAGCCCAGGCCGGCGACGAGTTCATGACCTGGTTCATCAAGGATATCCCCCCTCAGTCAGACTATGGGCTACCCAGTTCCCGAAGTTCCATTTACTACGGTCTCGAGGATAAGCCCTTCGTGATCGTCCCCAACGACACCGGGGAAATCGGCTCGCCCGTAGGCGAGCAGGAGACCATCGTCCACTACACCGGTAACGGCGGCGTGTCCATCGACTCCATGTGGCGCAAGCTATTGTTTTCGATGTACTTTCAGGACCGAAACATCTTCTTCACAGCCAAAACCAACAACAGCAGCCGGATATTGTTCCGGCGCAACATCATCGACGCCATCACTCACATCGCACCGTTTCTGAAGCTCGACCAGGACCCTTACATTGTGTCGACCGCCGACGGTCTGTTCTGGATCCAGGACGCCTATACCACTGCCGACAACTATCCGCTGGTTCCACCGGTGGAGGAGGGCTTCAACTACATCCGCAACGCCGCCAAAATCGTCGTCGACGCTTACCACGGCAAGGTCTCCTTTTATGTCGCCGACCAAGGCGATCCCATTATCAACGCCTATCGACGGATGTATCCCGGAGTTTTCCAGCCACTGGAAAAGATGCCGGCGACACTTCAACCACACCTTCGCTATCCCCGGGATATCTTTCACACCCAGGTCAGCGTGTATGCTACCTACCACCAGACGGATCCGGAACGCTTCTATCGCCAGGAGGACATCTGGGAATTTTCCAAAGTCCCCCAGCGCCGGGAACTGGTGCCGGCCAAGCCCTACTACCTGACTTTAGATCTGATCGAGCCCGGCGAGGATGATTTCCTTCTGTTTATGCCCATGTCCCCGTTCGGACGTGACAATTTGAGGGCCCTGATCATTGCCGGCAGCGACGGCGACAACTATGGCAAACTGTTCGCCTACCGCTTTCCCCGCGGCCGCCAGGTCAACGGACCGGCCCAGGTGCATTCGCTCGTCAACCAGGATGTGATCATCTCCGAGCAGTTCACCCTGTGGGATCAGGAGGGGTCGGAGGTCATTGTGGGCAAAATGATCATCGAACCCACCGCCGGATCGTTGCTATACATCCAGCCAGTGTACCTGCAGGAGGAAGGGCGGCTCAAGATTCCACAGCTCAAGCGGCTGATCATGTCTCTGGACAATGCCGTGGTCATGGCCACCAGTCTGGAGGAGGCCGCTGTCAAACTGGAAGCCGAACTGGCCCGCAAGTCAATTCGCCGGGCGCGTCCGACGACGGAGACACCGCCACCAGAGACCACCACAGCGCCGCCAACCGACGATGCGACGCCAGCAGCGGGACGCCCTGAACAGCCGCCAGCCACACCGGCGCCGGACGACCCCGGCGAACCGTCCACGGATCAACCGCCGCCGGGTGACACGCCTCGGTCGTGATGGGTTCCAGGTAATCATCTGTTCGCATCAAAATAGGGCCACCTCGATGTCTCAGGGGCCTGCAATGCGCTTAAATTCTTGACATCGATCGAAAAAAAACCCACAATTCAGCATCATCGACGGCAGGCTGAGTCCCATTTCCAACCTGCTTGCCTGACATCCAGCTGTGACCCTCAGCCGATTCCGTGCCACCGCGGTACTGAGCCGAAAGCACCCAGCGGAAATCGGCCATCGTGTGCCTTGCATGCGAACCGATATCGCCCGCACCTGTCTGTATCAGGGCGGCCGCAACAACATCGCTACCGTCCCGGAAGGAGTGTACCATGATTAAACGGATCCTGGTTGGATTGGGCGGAACGCCATTTACCAAGGTGAGCACCCAGTGTGCCACCGAGTTGGCAGGTATGCATGACGCCCAAACCACGGGGGTGACCGTGGTGGATCTGAGCAAATTGGGAAAAGTGGGGCCGGTGCCAGCAGGCGCGGGCATCTACGCCAAGCGCATGCGCGAGCGGCAGGCGCGCGTCACGCGCGAAGGAATCGAGTCGGCCATCGAGGCCTTCAAAAGCCATTGCAGTGCCCAACAGGTGGTCTGCAGGCGCATCGAGTATGAGCAAAAGGACCCGTTTACGGCCATGATCGCCGAGGCCCGATATAACGATCTAACGATTTTCGGCCTGCGCAGCATCTTCGACTACGGGTTTACCAGCGATCCGGACAAGGCCATCGTCAAGCTGGTCACCCAAGGGGTCCGGCCAATCCTGGCCGTGGCCGAAAACTACCGGCCGGTCAAGAAAGCGCTGATCGCCTACAGCGGATCCATGGAATCGGCCAAAGCCATCCGCCACTTCCTGCACTTGAAGCCCTGGCCCGACGTCAAACTGCACATCGTGCATTTCAAGGAGAGCGGCGACACGGAGCCCTTTTTGGTCAAAGACGCAGCGGACTTTTGCCAGGCACATGGGTTCGAGGTGCAGACCGATACACTGGACGGCCAGGCGCGCAACGACCTGTTGCCATTCGCCCAGGAGATCGACGCCGATCTGGTCGTGATGGGCAACAGTGTCCACAAGACCCTGATCAAGCAACTGCTCGGTGACACGGTCCTGGAAACCATCAAGTCGGCCGACCGGCCGCTATTTCTGTCCCAATAGCCTGCCCATGCAACCGTCAGCGCATTCAGCCCACACCGTCGGCTATAGCCGCATCGGCCTCCTCTCCACGGCCCTGCCAGGGTTGTTGTTTGCCGGCTTGTGCACCCTGTGGCCCCTGATGGCGAAAGGCGGGGTGGTCGCCGTGGATTGGGCATGGGCGCCCAGCCTCGACATTTGGCTGCGCTTTCGCCTGGACGGCCTCAGCCTTCTGTTTGCCCTGATCGTTACCGGAATCGGTTTTCTGGTGACCCTATTCGCCGCCAGCTACATGGCCGGACACCCGCACACCGGCCGGTTCTTTGTCTACCTGCACACCTTCATGCTGGCCATGCTGGGTATCGTTACCGCGGACAACCTGCTGCTGCTCTTCGTTTTCTGGGAAATTACCACCATCTTCTCCTATCTGCTGATCGGCTTCGACCACGAATCTGAGGAGACCCGCGACAACGCCAAGCAGGCCCTGCTGGTGACAGGCGGCGGTGGATTGACCCTGCTGGTGGGGATATTTCTGTTGAAGACGGCTGGGGGTTCTCTATCCCTCAGCGACTGGATGGCCAATGACCAGCACATCCGGCAGCATCCGCTTTACGGGGCCATTTTCGTGACCATGCTGCTGGGGGCCATGACCAAATCGGCCCAGCTGCCCTTTCATTTCTGGCTGCCCAATGCCATGAGTGCACCCACGCCCATCAGTGCCTTCTTGCATGCCGCAACCATGGTCAAAGCCGGCATCTACCTGTTGATGCGCCTGCATCCTCTGTTGGGCGGTACAGCGCTATGGATGGGCAGCCTGGTCCTCATCGGCGGCCTCACGGCCATATGGGGTGCCATTCAGGCCGTGAGTCCCTCCGATCTCAAGCGTATGCTGGCCTACACGACGATTATGGGATTGGGCATTCTGACCATGTTTCTGGGCGGCAACAACACCGCCTCACTGACCGCTGCAGCCACATTTTTGCTGGTCCACGCGCTATACAAGGCCGCTTTGTTTCTGGCTGTGGGCAGCATCGACCACCAGGCCGGCACCCGTCAGCTCGAGCGGCTGGGCGGCCTGTGGCGCGCCATGCCGCTGACCGCATTGGCCGTGGCCACGGCCACCATGTCCATGGCCGGTTTCCCTTTGTTTTTCGGCTTCATCGGCAAGGAGATCATGTATCAAGGCGCCCTGACCGAAGAGATGTTTCCCTATTTTGCCACCACCATCACCCTGCTCTCCAATTCGCTGATGACGGCCGTGGCCGGCATCATCCTGCTGGGCCCGTTCACCGGCAAACGTCCCGAACCATTGGCAGGGGTGATCGAGGCGCCCCTGCCCATGGTTGTCGGTCCCGGCATCATGGGCGGGCTGTGTCTGCTCTTCGGGCTCATCCCATGGTGGGTGTCGGACTACCTCGTCGAGCCGGCCGTTCGTGCCTTTTCGGTCGTCGAAAATGAAGTTCAACTGGCCATCTTTCATGGCTTCAACACGCCCTTGTTGCTGAGCATCATCACCTTGACGCTCGGCGGGCTGGTCTATTTTTCCCGAAAGACCGTGCGTCCGGCCGTCGCGGCGGCCGTAGAGGCCATCCCCCTGACCGGCCAGCGCGGGTATGAGGTCACCTTGAAAGGGATGCTGGCGACCGCCCATACGCTGGCCGATGGACTGCAAAACGGTTCCCTGCATCGCTATCTGCTGATCACCATCGGTGTTTTCGCAATCACCGCCACCGCGGTCTGGTGGGCCAACGCGGACGGTGGGGCCCTGTGGCTGCGATCGGCGGACCTACCGCTGTCCCACTGGCTGCTGGTTGCCGTCATGGTTCTGGCGGTCGTGGTGGTCGTTCGCGCCCAATCCCGTATCCTGGCGGTATCGGCACTGGGTTTGGTGGGCGGTGGCGCCGCGCTCGTGTTTTTGGTGTACGGGGCTCCGGACCTGGCACTGACCCAGTTGCTGGTGGAGACGTTGACCCTGATCATCGTCTCGATCGTGTTGCTGCGCCTGCCTCCGCTTGCAGGAACGCCGAACAGCGCCACCGCCAGCCGCTGGCTGGATGGCCTCGTGGCCATCGGCACGGGTATCGTGGTCGCCGGCCTCTGCATGGCCGTCACCGATGGCCCCATCGATCGCCAATTGACCGCGTTTTTCGAACACAACAGCTATATCGCCGCCCACGGACGCAACATCGTCAACGTCATTCTGGTTGATTTCCGCAGCCTGGATACGCTGGGTGAGATCACCGTGGTGGCCACGGCCGGTTTGGCCGGTTACGCCTTGATCGCCAAACGAAAGGGGTGAGGCAACCCATGCAATCCTATATTCTGAAGGCGGCAACGCGTCTGTTGGTCGGGCTGATCCTGGTTTTTTCCGTCTATCTGCTGCTTCGCGGACACAACGCGCCGGGAGGCGGCTTCTCTGCGGCCCTGGTCGCCGGTACGGCCTTTGCGCTGTTCGCCATTGCCGCAGGACCGGGCCCGGTGCGCCAGGCCCTGAGGGTCGAGCCCAGGGTGTTAATTGCCTGGGGGCTGTTGCTGGCCATCGGTTCCGGATTGTTCGCCGTGATGACCGGGGTGCCCTACCTGACCGGATTGTGGTGGATCCCGGCGGTCCTGGACGGCGCGCTGGCCGTGGGGACACCCCTGTTTTTCGACATCGGCGTGTTTCTGGTCGTTTTGGGAACCATCTTGATCCTGTTGCTGCACCTGGAGGAGCATTGATATGGAGACCGTATTGGCACTGTTGACCGGTGCAATGGTGGCCGGCAGCGTTTTTTTGATGCTCAGTAAAAATCTGGTGCGCTTTATCTTCGGTCTCGTATTGGCCAGCAACGCGGTGAACCTGGTGATCTTCGCCGCCGGTCGCCTGGAGACATCCCGGCCGCCGCTGATTCCCCAGGATGCGATTCAACCGGCGATGGCGGTGGCCAACAGCCTGCCCCAGGCCCTGATTCTGACCGCCATTGTCATCGGTTTTGCCCTGTTGGCATTCATTTTCATCCTCTTTTTTCGTACCTATCAGACCCTGGGCACCGTGGATACCGAAGCCATGACCGACGCGGAACCGGTTACCAGCAACGATTCGGCAAAAGGAACGCGACCATGAACAGCGGGCTGGCAGCCCCCATCATCCTTCCCTTTGGCATGGCGGCCATCGTGCTGTTGGGCCGGCGTCTGCCGACCTTCCAATACGTCGCCAGCATGCTGGCCGCGGCGCTGCATCTGGCCACGGGGGCCTGGCTGCTCTACGTGGTGCATCATTCCGGCATCCAGGTGCTGCATGTCGCTTCCTGGCCGGCGCCCTTCGGCATCGCACTGGTGGCGGACCATCTGAGCAGTCTGATGGTACTCATCACCGGAGTCATCTACACGGCGGTGAGCGTCTATTCCCGAGCCGACATCACCGCCGACGACCAGCAACGAGGTTACTATCCGCTGCTGCACATTCTGGTGGGGGGGATCAGCGGCGCATTTCTGACCGGCGATCTGTTCAACATGTATGTCTGGTTCGAGGTCATGCTGATGGCCTCATTCGCCCTGCTGGTGCAGGGGCAAACCCGCGCGCAGTTTGACGGCGGTGTCAAGTACGTGGTCATCAACCTGATCTCGACCCTGCTATTTCTGACCGGCCTGGGATTGGTCTATGGCCTGACCGGCACGCTCAACATGGCCCATCTGCACATCAAACTCGGCATGGCGTCCGATCCAGGCCTGGTGGCCGCCGTGGCCGTGCTCTTCCTGACGGCGTTCGGCATCAAATCCGGGTTGTTTCCCCTCTTTTTCTGGCTGCCGGCCTCCTATCACACCCCGCCGGTGGCCACCTCGGCGATCTTCGCCGGCCTGCTGACCAAGGTGGGCGTCTATGCCTTGATTCGAACCTTCACCCTGATCTTTCCCTTTGAAGACAACGGGCTGCGCGAATTGGTACTGGCAGCGGCGGCGGCCACCATGCTGGTCGGTGTCCTCGGTGCCGCCACGCGCTATCAGGTCCGCCGGATCCTCTCCTTCCACATCATCAGTCAGGTTGGCTACATGATCCTGGGTCTGGGCCTGTTCACCCCGCTGGCCCTGGCCGGTGCGGTGTTCTACCTGCTGCACCACATCATCGTCAAAGCCAATCTGTTTCTGATCAGCGGGTTGATCCGGCGCTACGGCGGCTCATTCGAACTCTCCCAGGTAGGGGGGTTGTACCGCAGCCATGGATGGATCGCCTTTTTGTTTTTCATTCCCGCCTTCTCGCTGGCGGGGTTTCCGCCGCTATCCGGATTCTGGGCCAAAATGATCCTGATCCGGGCCAGCCTGGAGATCGGGCAGTTCCTCCTGGCCGCCGTGGCCGCGTTGGTCGGTCTGCTGACCGTTTACTCCATGGTTAAAATCTGGAGTGAGGCCTTCTGGAAACCGCACCCGCAGGCCGCAGAGGCCAATCCAGCGCCGGCACCCCCGCTGGACGCCTGGATGGTGGCACCCGTCGTGGTCATGGCGGCCATGACCGTGCTGATCGGCTTGGCCCCCGAGCCGCTTTTTCAATTGGCCAGGGCCGCCGCCGACGAATTGCTCGAGCCGGGCGCTTACGTCTACACCGTGATCGGGGCGATGCGATGAATCTATTTTTCATCAACACCTTTATCGCTTTGGGCTTCATGGGCGTCCAGGGTCAATTCAGTCTGTCGGGGTTTACGATCGGCTTCGCTCTGGGGTATCTGGCCCTGTGGATCACCCAGCCGTTGTACGGCAAGTCCCGCTACTTTCAACGGGTGCCCAAAACCCTCCGTCTGGCCGGATTCTTTCTGATCGAACTGCTGCTCTCCAACCTGCGGGTCTTCTGGGACGTGATCACGCCGGGCCATATCAGCCGGCCCGGCATCGTCGGGGTGCCCTTAAGTGCTGAATCCGACATGGAGATCCTGCTGGTGGCCAACCTGATTTCACTGACGCCGGGAACCCTCAGCGTCGATCTATCCGACGACCGGCGCACCCTGTATGTGCATGTCATGTTTTTGGACGATCCGGATCGATTCCGGCAGTCGATCAAGGCGGGGCTGGAGCAGCGGGTGTTGGAGGTGACGCGTGATCATTGACCACCAGACCATCGTTCATCTGGCCAGTCGATTGTCGCTGGCGCTGCTGATTGTGAGCATCGCGCTGACCTTCGTTCGGTTGGTACGAGGTCCCCAGGCGGCGGACCGGGTGGTATCCCTGGACCTGATTGCGATCATGATCGTGGCCTTTTTGGGCGCCTATGCCGTTCATGTAAAGGACACCTCTTTCCTGGACGTGGCCATCGCCTATGCCCTGATCGCATTTTTGGGTACGGTGGCCTTGGCCCGCTATCTGCTTCGCTCCCGCAATGGACCGAAGCGGGGCGCCGCCGGAAGGGAGGAAGAATGAGCGCCTTGATTGCATCCGCATTGTTGATCGTCGGCAGCATCTTCTGCCTGGTGGCCGCCGTAGGAATGCTGCGGCTGCCCGACACGCTCATCCGCATGCATGCAGCAACCAAGGCCGGCACCTTGGGCGCCGGCTGCATCCTGGCCGCGGAAGCCGTGGTCGCCGCAGAGTTGGGCACGACCCTCAAGGCCATCGCGGCCATCGTCTTCTTGTTTCTGACCGCACCGGTGGCGGCGCATTTGATTGGCCGGGCCGCCTATCACCGGGGTATTCGTCTTTTTGAAAAAACCTGGATCGACGAGCTCGGCCAGTCGCTGGAAGATACCGAAACGGATGCGCAGGACCGGGCCCAGACGGACCGGAAGCAGGGTCGATCAAGATGACGGCTTCATGCGGTCCTGAAAACCACCGCCTTGCCATGGTTACGGCACTAACTTAGCTTGCATACAAGCAATCGGTGCGGCCATCAACTCAGCGACCAGGCAAATAAGCAGCCTATCAATAAAACGAAAAGCAGGCCGGCTGTCTGCCAGTTGACCAACCTGTTTTCAATCCGGACCGTAATCTTATAGATGCCTGCCAGCCTTGGTCGCTTGAGCTGAAACCCTTTCAGCACAGGCGGTCGGTATCGTTGAATCCGTTTCAATTGGTTCGAACCATAATGAAGCGTAGTATGATATAAATATTTAAAAATATATAGAATATCTCCCTCCGGAATGCTGGGGACCGGGCGCCGCTTTTTACGGGCCGCCATCAGCCATACGCTGCCAGATATCAGTATTCCCACCCCAACCGGCCAAAGCGCCTGCCACAGTGACGTCGGTTGAAGTGCCATTGCGGCTGCCTTGCGGGCCATGGGCAGCAACCAGACCGTAGAAGCGCTCAGCAGGACCGTGACTGTCCATGACAGCCACATGCCCCAACGCGGCCTGTCGTGGGCGGGCGAGCGCAGGGTCACCACAAAAAGAAACCGCACCATGAGAAGCGTCGTGCCGATTGCGGAGATCGACAATAACGGATTCAAGTCGACAAGCCAGGATCCTTGAAAGGCTTTCAACGGCGACTTCAGGGCGATTTTGGCGACGGTCCCGCTGGTAAACGGGGCCCCGGCCAAGGCCAAAGATGCCATCATCAAACCGCTCACTGCAATTCGGTGAAGCAGCCGGCGGCCTTGGGCAGCCACCACGATGCCCACTCCCAGAAAAAGCGACCCTTTGGCCAATCCATGATGAACAGCGTAGATTGCGACCGCCGAGAGTTCCGCCGGAACGGTCTGCGGCCATCCGATGGCCAGACCGACCCCCACCGTCATCAACCCCATTTGGCTGATGCTTGAATACGCCAGGACCGTTTTGGGATTGCGTTGGGTTAAACCGACGACGACTGCGTAAAAGGCGGCGAGCAGTCCGGCAACAATGCACACTGTTCCCCATCCAGGCATTGCCACCAGGCCGATCGGCAGAAATCGCAGCCACCCCAGCAAGCCGGCCTTGATCATGGTCCCGCTCAGAACGGCACTGGCCGGCGTCGGCGCCGCCGGATGCGCCAGCGGCAGCCATACATGAACCGGCAGGGCACCCGCCTTGATGCCGAATCCAATCAAGATCAACGCGACAGTGATCCCGTTTGGCCGTGTGGCCGAGAAATCCTTCAGCAGCAACGAATCAACGCTCGCAGCCTGCAGAATAAACGCCGTAAAGAGCAAGATTTCGCCGATGACGACCAAGAGAAGGTAAATACGGCCCGCCCGCAAGGCGTCGGTGTCCCTGTTGTGAACCACCAGTCCGTAGGATGCAAAGCTCATCAGTGCAAAAAAGACATAGAAGCTGACGACATCGTGAGACACGATCAAACCGAAATTGCCGGCCATGCTGAGCAGAAAGAAAAAGAAGAAACGCCCGCGCCGCGGATCCGACGCCAGATAGCTTTGGGCGTAGATTCCTGACAACAACCACAGCAACGACGTAAACAGTAGAAACAGTCGGCCAATCGGATCGATGGCCAAATGCATCTCGAGCAGAACCCAGGGAATCGATACCATCTCGCCTGACATCACCCCCATGACCACTAGTACAGCCGGGAGCGCCGACCAGGGCGCCAAGCGGATAATTGCGGGTTGCCAGCGTACGATCGACAGGCAGATGCCCAGGGCAAGCGGCAGTCCAAAGGCGGCGACCATCATAAACGCATGGAAAGGTAAATTGGCCGGTATCATGGACGGTACTCCCGGGCGGCAATCAGTCGCGCCCATTCAAGCGGGCTGAAGGGGGCATTGGCCAGCACACCCGCCAGCAGGGCCAGCAGGGCCGTTGCCAAAGGAGGCAAGATCAGCATCCAATGGGTTTTCAAATTACGAGAAGACGGTCGGTCGAAACAAGGTTGCGCCGGTTCACGGAACCAACCGCGGTAGATGATCGGTAAAAAGTAAGCGGCATTCAACAGACTGCTGGCGATCAGGACAGCAATCACCCATGGTTTGCCTGCCGCCAATCCACCGGTCCCCAGATACCATTTGCTGATAAAGCCGGCCAGCGGTGGCACCCCGATCATGCCGAGCGCACCTATGGTGAAGGCCGCCATGGTCCAGGGCATGCGCCGGCCAGTGCCATTCATCTGGCTGATGTGGTGGACGCCCAGCATCTCACCAAAATTACCGGCACAGAAGAACAAGGTGATTTTCATCAGTCCCTGATGAACCAGATGAACAATGCCGCCGATGGTGGCAACCGGACCCAGCAGAGAGACACCCAGGACAATGTAGGAAACCTGACTCACCGTGGAAAAGGCCAGGCGTTTTTTTAGTTCATCCTGATACAACGCACGAACCGATCCATAGACAATCGTGAAGGCGGCGACAGCCGCCAGTGGATCGAGCAAACCGAGCTCGGCGCTGAATTCGATGCCGTAGACATCATAGACCACGCGTACAATGCCGAAGGCGCCGGCTTTTACAACGGCCACGGCGTGCAGCAGCGCACTGACCGGAGCGGGAGCAACCATGGCCTCCGGCAACCACCCGTGAAGGGGGACCAAGGCGGCCTTGACACCCAATCCGGCGATCATCAGAAAGAAAATGAACCGCAGTTGGGTCGTGAATGCATCACCATAGGGGGCCAGCATTCCGCCTTCCGTAAAGGCGACCGGCCCCACCAGCGCGTTGAGCCAGGCGACACCGATGAGAAACACCGCCCCGCCGCCAAAGGTATAGACAATATAGATACGACCGGCCCGCATGCTCTCCGGTGTGCCTCGGTGAACGACCAGCGGATAGGTCGACAGCGTCAGCATTTCATAAAACATGAGAAATGTAATCAGATTGCCTGCCAAGGCGATACCGATGGTGGAGCTGACGCACAGGCTGAAAAAGCCGAAAAAACGGCTGCGTGACTGAGGTGATGTTTCGAGATAGGCGATGGCATACAAGGTGGTCAAAAACCAGAGTGCTCCGGAAAGCGCGGTCATCATTACCGACATGGCATCGGCGTTGAGCACCAGGTCGACATCCGGCAGTATGGGTATGCGGGTCTCATAAACATGTTCGTGATACACCCCCCAGATCATGATGCCGATAAGCACCAGTTTCAGGATGCTCCCGCCCATGTTCAACACCGTACGCCACCAGATCCGCTCTTCGGGCATAACAAAAATGGCGATCCCCGGCAGCAGGGACGTTAACAGGACCAGTAACGGAAGCCAGTTGTCAAACGTCACGTCAACTCCCACCATTAAATGGGTTGCCCACATCAAGCAGCGTATTTACCGCCGGCGCAGTCAACCCGAGTATCATCGCGCAGAAGGCCAGACCAAATGCCGTCCACTCCATGATCCAAGGTATCGGACGTCCCTCGACAACCTCAGGTACATAGCTGAAAGCCAGTGAAAAAAACCGAAACACGTATGCGGTTGTCAGCAAGCCTCCGAGAATGACGGTCACGCTCCACCACCACTGACCGCCGGTCAGGGCGGCATTCAAATAGAGCCACTTGGCAATGAATCCGCCATTGGGCGGCACTCCGATCAGGCTGGGTCCCGCCAGCGCAAAGGCAAACATGGACACCGGCATGCAGCGGGCAATTCCTTTGAGTTCATGGATGCGGTCATGGCCGAAGGCGTAAAGCACATTGCCGGCAACCAAAAAGATGGCGGCCTTGGCGCAGGCATGACTGAAAACAAAATAAAGCCCGCCCTGCCAGGCGGTTTGGGCGGCCTGGGGAATTTCGCTCAATGGAAAAATTAGGAAAAGGTAGCCGATCTGGGCAACCGTCGAATAGGCCACCAGCAGTGTGAGTCGCTGCGCCTGCAGCGCCTGCACCGATCCCCAGATGATGGCGAATGCGCCCAGCATCCCCACCAGCTGTGCGGTGGACGGGTTTATGAATGGTTCGAAAATGGTCAACCACAATCGTAACAGAATGTAGAATGAAGCCTTGACGACCAGAGCTGAAAGAACGGCGCTGACCGGTGCCGGCGCGTTGGCATGCGCCGGCGCCAGCCAGAAATGCATCGGAAACAGGGCGCTTTTCATTATCAGGCCGGCTGCCATCAGCGCAAAAGCGGTGGATATCGATGGTGAAGCCGGTTCGGCGACGGCCAGCATGTCGATACTGAGGGTCCCATTGGCGGCATACAGCAGGGCGACGCCCATCAGATAATTCAAGGAACCCGTGAGGCTGACCAGAAGATACCGCATGGCCGACGACAGTGCGTCCGCCGTTGGGGAAAGGGCAACCAGCGCAACCGCCGCAAGGCTCAGCAGCTCCAGGGTCACATAGAGATTGAAGATGTCTCCGGACAAAAAGAGGGCATTCAGGGCGCCCCACAAGAAGATCCACAGTGGCCAGAAATAACGCGAGGCAACGTCATCGCTGAAGTAGGATCGCGCATAAAAAGTGATAGAACCGAAGACAAGGGCAGTAATTCCCAACATGGCAACACTGAGGCCGTCTGCATAGAACTGGATGCCAAGCGGCGCAGACCATCCGCCAACATGCATTTGTATCTTACCCTTGAAGAGAATCTGCCGGCCGAGCAAGACAACCATCAAAGGAGTAAAGATTGCAGTGAATACAGCCGCCAAAACCCTGATTCTCGGCCACACAAAGGCAAACACAGCCGCCAGAAGGGGCAATGAGACAATCCACGCGGGCAACGTCACTGGTTGCAGAATGTCAGTCAGGTTCATTGGCGGTCAATTGCGCGGTTCCGGTTAGCTGATGAATACGACACGCCAGTGCAAGGGCCAAGGCGGTAGCGCTGACCGCAACCACAATGCCGGTCAGCACCATGGCATGGGGGACCGGATCCGGCACCGGACCGGAAGTCTGATTTGCC
>JAAUYD010107078.1_pt1 | contig 21101 bp, 14 predicted proteins | sample 7278101 | NCBI WGS metagenome assembly JAAUYD01 (sample SAMN14350128, study PRJNA611818) | marine sediment metagenome | isolation source: surface marine sediment (0.6m) | place: French Polynesia: Moorea | collected 2018-08
GCGGTTCTCGGCCACTGATAGTGAGCGAATTCGACCCAGCGTCACGCAACGGTGCCAGCGAGCCGCCCGCCAGCGTGACGAGGGCGGGTCAGCTCGTCGCCACCTCGAGGAGGCCAGCGTGACGTGGGGCCAGCTCGTCGCCACCTCGAGGAGGTAGGACGCCGGTGCGTCCGCCGCCCGCCGCCCGCCGCCAGCGTGACGTGTGTGGGCGGGTCAGCTCGTCGCCACCTCGAGGAGGTAGAACGCCGGCTGCCCGATCGGCTCGAACCGCGACGGCCCGAGCAGCTGGAACTGGCCCGTGTAGTCGCCGACCTCGTCGGGGGCGCGCAGCGTGACGGTCATCTCGAACTGCTGACCCGGCTCGACGACGTCGATCACGCTGATGTCCTCGATGATCACCGGATCGCCGCCGGTGAAGACCCACGCGTACCGGTCGGTCCAGGTGCAGGTGCCGGTGTTCTCGATGGTCCAGCTGGCAGCGAACACCTCGCCCGGCGGGACGACGATGGCCGCCGGCGTCCGCAGGTTCTCGAGGATCTCGATGTCGTCGACGCACGCCGAGTCGTCGGGCGCGGCCTCGGCGGCGTCGACGAACAGCGATGCGACCAGGGCGTCGAGCGCCGGCCCGGTCTCGCCGGTCGGCTCGGCCGGGAAGTCCAGGAGCGTCACGAATCGTCCGTCGATCGTGGTCCCGCTGAACTCGTAGCGCCCCGACTCGATCGAGCGCACGCCTGCGCCGTTGAGCGATTCGATCAGCCCCTCGCCCTGCCCGCCGGCGTCGGCGATCCGTGCCTCGACCTGCTCGACCGCGCCGCGGGACTCGGGCGTCATCCCCTCGTAGAACAGCCCGTTCGAGGAGCGAACCGGGCGGACCTCGAGTCGCGGTCGGTTCGCGTCGCCCTGGTCGGCCGACGAGCCCAACTCGAACACGATCGCCATCGGCACGGCGTCGCCGGCGTCACCCCACGGTTCGAGGGAGCCGGTCGCGACGACGTCGAGGACGGTCGGCAGCTCGAACGAGACGCCGTTGAACCGAACGGGTTCGGCGGCGAACTCCCGGTCGGGCGACGACGTCGCCGGATCGTCCGGTGTCGTCGACGGCGGTGGGGTTGTGCTCGCGGGCTCGGACGTGTCGGACGTGGTGGTCTCGACCGCGTCGGCGCGCGTGGTGTTCGGCCCCGACGTCGACGGTGTCGGGTCGTCGGTTCCCTGGTCGGTGCCCGCGCTCGGCGCATCGGACTCGCACGCCGCGAGGACCACCAGCACGGCGGCGGCGGTCGCGACCCACCGCCGCCGCTGCCCGCCGGATCGCCGTCGCGCACCGGGGCTCGACATCGCCGCCGCTCGGTTCACCTCCGTCAACCTAGCGCTCGGGCCACGCAGCGCGATCGCGGTGGCGCCGGTACGCCGGACCCCGACTCTCGACATCAGGTTGAGGTTGACGGCATCAGGTCGGGGTTGACGAGCGGGACGCGCGTGTCGTCGCGTGCCGCAGGCTCACGACCCCGGGGCGGAGGGCGCCGACCCAGCGAGGATCGAGGCGGCGAGGTCGGCCACGCTGTCGCCGTTCAAGAGGCCCGAATGTGCGCCCCGGACGATCGCGACCTCCATCGTCCCGCTGATCAGGTCGGACCACGCCAGGTGCCAGTCCTTGTCGGCCAGCCGAGCCCACTCGTCGCTGCGCACGAGCTGCAGGTCGCCGTCGAATTCCCCACCTCGGTACGCGGCGTGCGCGGCGGCGTGAGCACCGCGCAGGCGGTCGAGTCGACGGCGCTCGGCGGCGCCGACGCGGCCTCCGAACACGCGGGCCAGGGCCAGGCGCATCTGCCAGCTGAGTGCGTCGACGAGGCGCCCGCTGCCCGCGTACAGCGCGACGCGGCTCAGCACGTAGCGGCCCCAGCGCACCTTCGGCCGCTCGATCCCGGGCGGCTCGACGTCGACGACGAAGAGGCGCGCCACCTCGTGGCCCGATTCCCGGAGCTGGCGGGCCATCTCGAAGGCAACCCAGCCGCCGGCGCAGTGCCCGGCGATCGTGTACGGCCCGACCGGTTGCACCGTCTGCATCTCGGCGATGTAGTGCGCCGCCATCGCCTCGACGCTGTCGTGGACCGGGGCGTCGTCGTCGAACCCCTGGGGCTGGAACACGTACAGCGGGTGCCCCGATCCGAGCTGCTCGCCCAGGTCGTGGAACGAGAGGGCGCTGATGAGGTAGGGCGCGACGACGAACAGCGGAGGGCCCTGATCACCCGGCACGACCTCGACCATCGACGTCCACGGCCGCAACCAACCGCCCCGCTCGATCACGTCGGCGAGGCGGGCGATCGTCGGCGCCTCGAACAGCGTCGCGAGCGGCACCCGCCGGCCGGTGCGCTGTTGGAGCTCACCGAACAGCCGCACGGCGAGCAGCGAGTGACCGCCGAGCGCGAAGAAGTCGTCGTGGCGGTCGATCGGTGCCGTGCCGAGCACCGTCTCCCAGATGTCGGTCAGCTCCCGTTCGAGGTCGGACGCCACCCCGCCGGCCGGCCCGGCGACGGCGTGCTCACGCACCGGTGGTTCGACGGCGGCCGATGCACCTGGCAGGTGCGTCGACACCGGGGTCGACGGGTCGACGAAGGAGGACGCGATCGCGACGAACTCGTGCAGCCAGGCGCGGACGCGGTCCTCGTCGAACAGGTCGGTTGCGTACTCGACCGTGATGGTGTTCGTCGTCGCAGGGTCGATCGAGACCGACAGCTCGAACTGCGCTGCCTCGCGCTCGATGGGCACGACATCGAGCGCGACACCTTCGATCTGCGGTAGCGCGAACGGCGCGTTCTGGACGTTGAGGAAGATCTGGAACAGCGGCGAGCGCCGGCCATGTCGCTCGGGCCGGAGGTCGTCGACCAGCCGCTCGAACGGGAGGTCCTGATGGTCGTAGGCGTCGAGGGCGACCCGGCGGGCACGACCGAGGGCGTCACCCAGCCCGGTCGCGCCGGCGAGATGGGTGCGCATGACCACCGTGTTCACGAGCGACGTGACGAGCGTCTCGCTGTCGAGCCAGTGCCGGTTGGCGATCGGGACGCCGATCGGCACGTCCTCGTCGCCGGTGATCCGGTGGACGAGCACCTGGAGAGCTGCCAGGTACACCATGAACTCCGACACGTGCTGGGCGACGACGACCTCATCGACCTTGCGGCGGAGCTCGTCGGAGATCTCGAGCGTCACCGAGCCGCCCCCGTCGCTCGACCAGTCGTGGCGCGGACGATCGGTGGGCAACTCGATCGCGCCGACGCCGTCGAGTTGCCGGCGCCAGAAGCGGAGCTGATCGTCGACCCGGCGCTCCGCGAGCACGCTGCCGTGCTCGACCGCGTGCGGCTCGAGCCCCGGGACGGCGGTGATCGCTTCACCGTCGGGCTCGTCGGCCGCGGTGATCTCGGCGTACAACCTACCGACCTCGGTGACCAGAACGCCGAGCGCCCACTGATCGGCGATCAGGTGATGGATGACGACGCCGATCACGTGGTCGTCGTCGGCCAACCGGAAGCGGGCGAAGCGGAACAGGGGCGCGACCCCCAGGTCGAACGGTCGCCGGCTCAGGCGGCGGACGGCGGCCCGCACCGCGCCCAGCGGATCGTCCGCCCCGTCGGCGAGCTCGATCAGCGGGATCGCGATGGGGGCGGGGTCGCGAACCGCTGCCATCGGCTCGCCGTCGACGTCGACGACACAGGTGCGCAGGCCGGGGTGCTGCTCGACCAACCGGGTCAACGCGAGCTCGAACGCAGCGACGTCGACGTCGCCCCGGACCCGGATGGCACCGACCAGGTTGTAGGCGGCCGTCGCCGGGTCGAGCTGCTGCATGAACCACATCCGTCGCTGCGACGGCGACAGGGGACGCGGCTCGCCCGGCACTGCGTCGGTGACGACCCCGAGCCCGTCGTCGACCGGCGCTTGCGGGTAGGCGGACACCGAGGCCGCGAAGTCGCCGAGCACCGGGTGCTCGTAGATCGCGCGGACCGGCACGTCGCGTCCGATCTCGGCTCGGAGCCGCGCACAGATCCTCGTGGCGGTGAGCGAGTGCCCACCCAGCGCGAAGAAGTCGTCGGCCGCGGTGATGCCGTCGTCGCCGAACACCCGCCGGCACACCGACAGCACCCCCTCGACGGTCGTCGGGTCGGTGGCCGGGCGCTCGTCGAGCACGTGGTGCTCGACGGTGGGCAGCGGGAGCCGCTGCCGGTCGATCTTCCGGTTCGGCGTCAGCGGCATCGCGTCGATCGCGGTGATCGACGCCGGCTGCATGTAGTCGGGCAAGTAGCGCCTGAGATGGGTTCGGACGGCGTCGACGTCGATGTCGCCGTGGGCCGGCACGACGAACGCCAGCAGCCGCACGTCGGCGTCGTCGAGCCGGTGGACGGTCGCCGCGCCGACCGAGACGTCGGGGTGGCGTCCGAGCACGGCCTCGATCTCGCCGAGCTCGATCCGGTGCCCGCGCACCTTCACCTGGTCGTCGACGCGCCCCTCGCACAGCAACGCACCGTCGGCACGTCGGCGGGCTAGGTCGCCGGTGCGGTACATGCGGCCGGCCACGAACGGATCGGGGACGAACCGCTCGTCGGTGAGGTCGGCGCGGTTGACATAGCCGTCGGCGACGCCCGCCCCGGCGATCCAGAGCTCGCCGGCGACGCCGTCAGGGACCAGGCGACCGCGCTCGTCGAGGACGTGGAGCCGGGTGCCGGCGATGGGACGACCGATCGGGACCGAGCCACCGGTCGTGTCGGACGGCTCGACGCGATGGATCGCCGACCACACGGTCGTCTCGGTCGGGCCGTACATGTTCCACAACGCCCGGCAGCGACCGAGCAGCTGCTCGGCGAGGTCGGGCGGGAGCGCCTCGCCGCCGCACAGGATGGTCAGCTCCGGACTGCCGGCCCATCCCGACACGAGCAACATGCGCCACAGCGTGGGCGTGCCCTGGGCGACGGTGACCGACCGGAGCAGGGTGCCGAGGCGAGCGGGATCGAGCGTGTCCTGGTGGGCGACCAGCACGACCTCGGCCCCCACCGACAGCGGGAGCATCAGTTCGAGCACCGAGATGTCGAACGAGAGGGTGGTCGTCGCCAGCATCGCGTCGTCGCCGGCGAGGCCGGGCTCGTGCGCCATCGAGACCAACAGGTTGGCGAGGTTCCCGTGGTCGACCGCGACACCCTTCGGTCGGCCCGTCGAGCCGGAGGTGAACGTGACGTAGGCGATCCGCGAGCCGTCGCTGCCCGCGTCGCCAGCGCCGGAGTCGCCCGCGCCGGCGGGCGCTCCCTCCGGCGCGTCCGCCGGGTCGAGCACGAGGGTGTCGCAGGTCGGCGCGGAGCCCATCAGCTCGCGCCACGCCGGCTCGCGGGCGACGACCGACTCGACCTGGGCGTCCTCGAGCATCGCACGCACCCGCTCGCCGGGGAACCCGGGGTCGATCGGCACGTAGGCGGCTCCGACCCGCCAGACGGCGAGGAGTGTGGCGAGCATGTCGATCGATCGCTCGAGGCAGACGCCGATCAGGTCGCCGTCGGCGACGCCGGCGTCGCGGAGCAGGCCCGCGATGCCGTCGACCCGAGCATCGAGCTCGGCATACGACGCGACCTCGTCGCCGCACCGAACGGCGACCGCGTCGGGTGAGCGACGTAGCGACCGCTCGAACATCTCGAGCGCCGACTCGCCGCCGACGCCATTGCCCGCTGCGTCCCATTCGACACGCCACGTCTCCCGCTCGGCCGGGAGTGTGACGTCGATCGCGTCGACGTCGCCGTCGGGGTCGCCGATCAGCTGCTCGAGCACGACGAGCAGGCGCTGGGCGAAGGCCTCGACCGTCGGCGCATCGAACCGCTCGGTCTGGTACTCGAAGGCCAGCTCGAGCCGATCGTCGAGCACCGCACCGAGGAGCAGCAGCGGCGACGGCGCCGACCGAAGGCCGGCCTCGACCGGCGCGACCGAGACCGCCCCGAACGAGACGAAGTCGCCGCGGTCACCGACGGCGAGGGCGGACACGGTGTCGCGGTCGACCGCCCGGGTCGTCTTCTGCCAGGCGAACGCGGCGTCGAACAGACCGTCCCGTGGACCCGTCATGGATTCGCGGACGATCCGGCCGAACGGGTAGCGCTCGTGAGCGCGGCTCGACGTCATGTCGTCGTGAACCGCGCGCAGCAGCTCGTCGGCGGTCGCCGCCGCCTCGAACCCGACGGTCCGCAGGACGGGGTTGACGAAGCACCCGAACGAGCGCGATTGGCGTGCGTTGCGGTTCGCCTTGATCTCCAGCACGTGGACCTGTCGCTCGCCGGTCAACCGACCCAGCAGCAACTGGTACGCGGCGAGCACGAACGTGCGCGGCGGGACGCCGAGCGCGGCGGCCCGCTCGCGTAGCTGCGCCCACGATTCGGGGGCCAGCGTGACGGTGTGGATCGCGCCGTCACCCGTGAACCCGTCGCTGCGAGGCCGCCGACCCGGGATGTCGAGCGGTTGCAGGGTGCGGTACCGCTCGCGCCAGTGCTCGCGTGCGAGCTCGCCCTTCGGCCCGTCGACGTAGGCGCGCTCCGACTCGACGAATCGGTCGTAGCTGTCGTCGGGCTCGGCCACCGCGTCGGGCTCGCCGCCGTCGGCGACCGCGGCGTAGCCGTCGGCGATCGCGTGCCCGAGCAACGCCATGGTCCAGAGGTCGCCCACCAGATGATGGATCGTGATGACGAGCACGTACTCGCCCGCACCGCGGTCGAGCACCCGGAACCGGCAGAGCGGCGGGCGGTCGAGGTCGAACGCGATCCGGTGATCGTCGTCGACGAACCGCGCGACGGACCCGTCGGTCCAGTCGGCGGCATCGTGCACCTCGAGGTCGACCGGCACGTCGCGATGGACGACCCGGCGGGGTTCACCGTCGTGATCCGTGAACGAGGTCCGCAGGACGGCGTGCACGTCGACGATTCGCTGGAGCACGGGCCGGAGGACTGTGGGATCGGCCGTGGTGCGGATGCGCACGGCGGTCGAGATGTTGTGGGCGATGGTCGCCGGGTCGGCGCGTTGATCGAGCCACATCGCCAGCTGCGCGTCCGAGAGCGGACGCGTCGGGTCCGCCTGATCCGGCGCGAGACCGTCGGCGTCCCCTCGATCGCGGTCGTCCATGCCCACCCCTCAGCGACCCACGACCAGCGTCGCGTTGTGCCCGCCGAACCCGAACGAGTTGGTGATGGCCACCGACGTTCGGGGCGTGACGGCCGCCTGCGCGACGTCGACCAAGGCATCGATCTCGCCGTCGACCTCGGACGCGTTGGCGGTGGGGGGAACGACGTCGCGACGCACCGACTCGATCGCGACGAGCGCTTCGAGGGCGCCGGCGGCGCCGATCAGGTGGCCGACGACGCCCTTGGTGGCCGTGACCGGCAGCGCGCGAGGCCCGAACAGCTTGGCGATCGCCTCCGCCTCGGCCCGGTCGTTCAGCTGGGTGGAGGTGCCGTGGGCGTTGACGTGGCCGACGTCCGCAGGGGCGAGGACGGCATCGTCGAGGGCGAGTCGCATGCAGTCGAGGGCGCCGACGCCGTGCTCGGCGGGTGCCACGACGTGGTGGGCGTCGGAGTTGCTCGCGTAGCCGAGGATGGTCCCGCGGCCCTCGGCTGCCCCGTTCGACCGCTCGAGGACGAGAAACGCAGCCCCCTCCCCCAGCACGAAGCCGTCGCGATCGGGGCCGAACGGGCGCGACGACCCCTCGGGGTCGCCGACGCGCGTCGACATCGCTTCCATGCGGAGGAACGGTGCGACGACCGACGGCGTGATGAGCGCGTCGACACCCCCGACCAGCACGCGGTCGGCGCGCTCGGTGCGGAGCAACCACAGCGCCTCGCCGACCGCCATCGTGCCGGACGCACACGCCGACGACACCGTGACCGAGGGCCCCCGGAAGCCGAAGCGCAGCGAGAGGTGGGCCGCGACCGAGTTGGGCATCACGACCGGCACCGCCAGCGGCGACACCGCCCGGAACCCCCGCTCGGAGAACGCGGCGAACTGCTGTTCGTGGAACGCAGCCGCGCCGATCCCGATGCCGACGACGACGGCACATCGATCGGCGGTCGGCCCGTCGCCCGCTTCGGCGATCGCATCGTCGGCGGCCCAGATCGCCATCTGGTGCGAGCGATCGAGGCGCCGGAGCTCGTGGCGTTCGAGCCGCTCGGCGGGATCGAAGCCCGCAGCCGAGCACACGAGTGCGGGGTTGTCGGGCATCCCGGGGAACGTCACGACCTCGGCCAACGTCCCGTCGGCGGCGTGAACGACACGCCACAGGTCGTCGACCGTCGACCCGGCGGGCGACACGACGCCGGCGCCGATCACGGAGGCAGATCGTGTGCTCACACCGCGCCGGCATCGAGGAGGCGGTCGAATACCGCGACCGCTCCTCCGAACGTGGTCACGCCTTCGAAGTCGTCGCCTGCGACCTCCACGCCGCGACGCTCCTCCACGATCATCGCCACCTCGATGAGGTCGAGCGAGTCGATGTCGAGCGATTCGAGCGTCGCTGCGTCGTGCAGTTCGGCCGCGTCGAGACCGGTCACCTCGACCACTGCGTCGACGACGTCAGGCCTGCAACTCATCGGCTCCACATCCTACCGCCGTCGCTGATCACGCCGATGTCCACGATCGGTCGCACCTCCGGCCCTCGTCCACAGAGGTGTTCATCGGCACGCAGGGCCCGCAGGTCAAGCGCGCCGCAAGGCGACGCCGTCGTCGGTCCGTGGTGGTCAGTCGAGCCGGCGAACCGGTCCCGCAGGCACACCGGCCACGAGCGTGTCCCTCGGCACGTCCGATCGGACGAGGGCGCCGGCCGCCACGACCGCACCCGGTTCGATGGTGACGCCCGGCAGGATGACCGCCCGAGCCCCGATCCAGCAGCCGTCGCCGATCACGACCGGTGCCGACCTCAGGACGTCCGCGCGGCGCCGCGAGGGCCCGAGCTCGTGGGTCTGGGTGAGGACCAGCACCTGCTGGCCGATGGCGACGTCGTCGCCGATCTCGATCGCCGCTGAGGCGTCGAAATAGCTGCCGGCGTTGATCCAGCCACGGGCACCGATCGAGAGACGATCCTGCACGCGGCCGATGCCGACGATCCGGATCCCGCCGCCGACGATCGTGCCGTGCCCGATCGACACGCCGGCGGCGCGCAGCAGCCACGATCGGCAACGGTTGCCGATCAGGTCCGGAATCGCCCGCGAGACGATCAACGCGATCTGGAGCAACGGTCGGACGCCGTTCCACTCCTGTCGCAGGACCCCGATCACCCCGTCGCTCGGCATCCCGTCAAGGTAGCGGTGCCCGCCGGCTGCGGTCGGCCCTCGAGAACCTGCCGCGCCCGGGCGGCGTGCCAGACTCCCCGCATGCTGATCGCTCGGCTGGCGGCCGACCGAGCCCCGCACCGTTCCGAACAGTGCCACGACGACCCGGTCGCGGCGCGCGCCGAGCCGGCGGGGCCGGCGGCAGGGTTCGGCAGCGGACGGCAGCGTCGCGAGCGGTGCCGTCGAAGTCGTCTCGTCACCGCGGCGCAGGGTGCCCCGTGACGCCCGCATCGACGTTCGGTCTGCGTGCGATCCGGCTCGCAGGCGGGGTGGCGCTCGGTGCCCTGTCGGCGGTGGCGGCGCTCCCGTCGGCGTACCTGACGGTACTGACCGCGGTCGGCATCCGGCAGCCCCGACCTGGCGCTGCGAGGCGCGAGGTGACGACGCACTTCGCGATCGTCGTCCCCGCACACGACGAAGCCGCCGGCATCGGCGCGACCCTCGAATCGTTCCACGAGCTCGCGTACCCGCCCGACCGGTTCTCGGTGCACGTGGTCGCCGACAACTGCACCGACTCGACCGCCGAGGTCGTGCGCTCGCACGGCTGGAACGCTCACGAGCGCATGGCCCCTGATGATCCCGGGAAGGGACCCGCACTGAACTGGCTGCACGACCGGCTGAACGCCGCAGGCGAACCGTTCGACGCCATCGTCGTGGTCGATGCCGACACCTCGGTCGATCGCAACTTCCTGGCCGCCATGGACGCGGCGGTCGCAGCGGGCGCCGCCGTCGCGCAGGGGCACTACACCGTTCGCGAACCCGAGGCGACGCCGACCACCAGCTTCCGGTATGCGGCGCTGGCCTGCCGGCACCACCTGCGACCGCTGGCCCGTTGTCGGCTGGGCGCCTCGGCCGGCCTGTACGGCAACGGCATGGTGTTCCGTCGTGACGTCCTCGCCGGACGCCGGTGGAGCGGCCACCTCGTCGAGGACGCCGAGTTCCAGGTCGAACTGCTGCTCGACGGTCACGCCGTCAGCTACGTGCCGCATGCCGTGCTCAGGGCGGAGATGCCCCACGACCTCGGGCAGGCCGAGACCCAGAACCAGCGGTGGGAGCGGGGGCGCATCGACATCGCCCGCCGATTCGTCCCGGCCCTCGTCCGCCGCGCGATCGCCGATCGGGCGAACCGCGTCGCCCTCGCAGATGCGGCGGCCGACCAGACCATCCCGCCGCTGTCGGTCCAGGCGGCGATCGACGTCCTCGCGATCTCCGTCGCGTCGGTCGCAGCGGTGTTCGGCGGCCGCACGGCCCGCCGGCTGCTGGTCCTCGACGTGCTGGCCCTGGCGGCGCTCGTCGTGCACGCCCTCGCCGGGCTCTACGCCGTGAGGGCGCCGGCGCGCATGTACCGGAGCCTGCTGTCGGCTCCCCGCATGCTCATCTGGAAGACCAGGCTCTGGTTGTCGGTGGCGGCGCCCGACGGCGACGTCGCCTGGACGCGGACGCAGCGCAACATCGAGCACGCGGAGCAGGTCGAGCACGTCGACGACGTCGAGCACGTGGGGCATGCGACATGACGAGCGACCCCGGACCCGACGTGCGCCCGGCCCGGCCACCGGCCCTCCTGTTCGGCATCCCGATCGACGACCTCACGATGGACGAGACCGTCGAACTCCTCGGCGAGTTCGTGCGCCGCGGCCGCGCCGACGGCCGCGGTCATCAGCTCGCCACCGTGAACGTCGACTTCCTCGTGAACGCGCTCGGCGACCGCTCGATCACCGAGATCCTGCAACGTGCCGATGCGTGCCTTGCCGACGGCATGCCGATCGTCTGGGGGTCGTCGCTGCTGGGCATGCCGCTCGCCGAGCGGGTGGCCGGCTCGGATCTCGTCCCGCGCCTGTTCGACGAGTCACAGCGCACGGGCTGGCGTGTCCACGTGTTCGGGTCCAGCCCCGACGTCGCCGCCCGCGCCCGCGAGCTGATCGCCGAGCGGTACCCCGATGCCCGCGTGTCGATCGATCCCGGCCCGATGATCACCGACGTCGCCGAGATCGGCGACGAGGTCCTCGACTCGATCGCCGAGGTCGATCCCGACATCCTGTGCGTCGCGCTCGGCAACCCGAAGCAGGAGCTGTTCATCCGCGCCCACCGGGATCGGCTCCGGGTGCCCGTGATGATCGGCGTCGGCGGCTCGGTCGACATGTTGGTCGGTGAGCGGCGGCGGGCGCCCGGGTGGGTGCAGCGGGTCGGGCTCGAGTGGGTCGCCAGGGCCGTGCAGGAGCCGAAGCGGCTCGGCCGCCGCTATGCGCACGACATCCGGGTCATGGTGCCGCGGTTCGCCAGCGAATGGCGCGCCCACCGGCGCCGCCGCCGGCACGGCGGCCTCTCGATCGCCATCGGCCCCGACGAGGTCGACGTCGAGCCCACCGGCCCTCCCCAGCCGGACGACGGTGCGTACGCCGCCGCCGCGTCGGCGATCGCGCACGGCGCATCGTTGCGGATCCATGCCGTCGACGGCCCGGCGCTCCCCGATCCTGCGGCGGCGCGGCTGGTGGGCCTGGTGGGCCTCGCCCGGCGAGCGGACCGCCCGGTCATCTGGGAGGGCGACCCGGCAGCGGTCCGGTTGCGAGTCGAGCAGCTCGGCATCGCGCCGTCGATGCTCGCCTGCTCGGAGCAGTGGCGGCCCGAACACCCTGCATGACCACGACGCCCGCATCTTGACCGAGAACGCCGAGCAACCACCGAACAGCCTGGACTACGCTGTTCGGCATGGCGAGCGAGGCGGGAAGCGAGCCCGGAACGACGAGAAGCACGGCGCAACGCACGACCGCGTCGGCGTTCTGGTGGCGGTTGACGGACAACGCGTTTCGGCGGGCGGCGTGGCTGCTCGTGCCGATCGTCGGGTTCGCGATGCTCGGGCTGCTGCAGGCCAGCAAGACGCTCGAGCTGTACCACACGACCGGCGTGCTGAGCGCGTCGAGCAACCCGCTCGTGCCCGATCAGCCGATCGGCGGCGTGGCCCAGCAGTACTGGGAGACGCCCGCCGCGGCCGCCAGCCGGACGATCAACGAACAGCTGCGGACCGATGCCTTCGTCGAGTCGGTGGCCGAGCGTGCCGGCCTCGACGACGCGATCGAATCGGGCGTCCTCCAGCTCGAGTCGATCAGGAACAGCGTCTGGTCGTCGGCCGACGGCACGTCGCTCGTCAAGGTCGACGCCACGTGGGGTGACCCGCAGACGACCTTCGGCCTCGTCGAGGGCACCATCGCCGCGTACCAGGAGTTCCTCGCCGAGTCGGTCGCGAGCCAATCGTCCGAGGCCGAGGCGTTCTACACCGCCCAGCTCGCCGACTACCAGGTCGACGTCGATGCTGCGCAGCAGGACCTCGACGACTTCATCGCCGCCGTCAGCGAGCTCGACGACGACGAGCAGGCCACGGTCGCCGTCGACCTGCAGCTCACGCGGCTGACCGACGCGCTCAACGCCGCGCGGGCGAAGGCCGGGTCGACGCAAGAGCAGATCGACTCGGCCAAGCTGGCGGTCACCCAGTCGCGGAGCGAGGCCGGCCGCAGCTTGACGATCATCGACGAACCGAAGGTGCCGACGGCTCCCCAGTCGACGCTGACGAAGCGGGCACTCACCCTCGTCTCGTTCACGCTGCTCGGGGTGATCATCGTGGCGGGGCTGCTGTTGATCGCGACCGTGCTCGACCAATCGGTGGCGTCCACATCAGATCTCCGGCGCTTCGACGGCGTCGAGCTCGTCGCGGTCGTGCCGGTCCTGCGGCTCGCCCAGCCGACGGCCGGCTATCGACGGCGGAAGCGCCAGCGCGCACCCGGCCCCGAAACCGCCGAAGAACCCCAGAAGGTCGGGGTCTGACGATGGCCGGCATCCGCACGTCACGATCGCGCCGCGGCCGCGACGCCTCGGTGGTCGACGATCGACCCGATCACGAGCTGCAGCCCGACGGCGCCGTCGACGCGCCGCACGACGACAACGCGATCTCACCGGGCCTCCCCGACCTGCTGCACGGGCCCGATGTCACCACGGCGATGCTCCGCTACGAGGAGATCCCCGTCGAGCTGGCCGAGGCGCTGCGAACGATCGTCAACCGGTACGAGCTCCGCCACGGCGAGGGCCTGCCCTCGACGATCTCGGTGACCTCGGCGCTGGGCGGCGAGGGCGTGACCTTCGTGTCCCAGGCCCTCTCCACGCTGATCGCCCAGGAGACCGGCAAGTACGTCTGCTGGGTCGACTGCAGCTGGCTCGCCCTCGATCACACCGTCAACCCGATGGACGGCCGCCCGGGCCTGATCGACATCCTCGCCGACCGCTCCAACATCCTGTCGGCCTTCCAGACGTCGCCGGACCTGCCGCAGCTCATGAGCCTGACTGCCGGCTCGGTGCCCCAGCACAAGCGCAACGTGATCGTCCGCTCGCCCGAGTTCGACCGGCTGCTCGACGTCCTCACGTCCGAGTTCGACCACGTCATCTTCGACATCCCCCCGGTCCTCGCCAACGCCAACGGGTTGACGCTGATCCGTCGATCCGATGCCTCGCTGCTCGTGGTCCGCCACCGGGCGACCTCGGTCAACCAGTTCCAGCGTGCGCTCGAGGCGACGCAGCCCACGCCGAACCTCGGCGTCGTGCTCAACCGGTACCGGACCAGCATTCCGCGCCGGCTCCGCCGCCTGCTCGGCGAGTGATCGGGCGCGAGCACCCATGCAGGTCCTGATCGCCTTCCTGGTGATCTGCTTCCTGATCGGCGGTTCCTCGGCGGGGCGTCGGATCCGTGAGCGGCCGATGCTGCTGCTCGCGCTCTCGACGGTCGTGGCTGCGAGCTTCTACAGCCTCCGAGTCGTGCAATGAGCGCGCCGGCCGACGTCGCGCTGCACTCCGACGATCAGATCCGGTACGACCGGCAGCTGTGGTGGCTGGTCTACGTCGTGATGGTCGGCGGCGGCCTGATGATCGCGGCGTTCGCGCGGAGCCGGATCACCGAACCCTTCCTCGGGCTGAGCCTCGCCGTCCTGGTCGTGCTGGTCATGAGCTGGACGTACCGGCCGCGCGCAACGCTCTACATCACCGTCTTCCTCACGGCCATCAGCGACATCGCCACCGTGTCCTGGTTCCCGTTCGTCAAGAACCTCTCGAGCCGCGAATCGATCTCGTACGTGGCCGACGCCCTGACGATCAGCCCGCTCGACATCACGCTGATCGTCGGGTTCGCGGTGACGACCGTCACCCACTACGCCCGGACCGGACGGCTCGTCGACCCGTCACCGCTGACGTTGCCGATCTTGGTCGTGACGATGTTCGTCGTGCTCGGGTTCGCTCGTGGCGTCGTGCTCAGCGGCGGCGACCTGCGCGTCGCGGTGCTCGAGGCCCGACCGCTCTTCTACCTGCTGCTCGTGTTCAGCATCGCCGTCAACGTCTGCCGCTCGCCCGCCCACCTCCGCACGGCCCTCTGGTGGGTGCTCGCCGGCGTGTTCGTGCAGACGCTGCTGTCGATCGCCTACTACGGCCAGCTCGACCAGGGTCAGAAGGACGCCCTCGAGAGCCTGAACGAGCACGGCTCGACCTTGGGACACAACCTGATCATCGTCACCGCGCTGGGGCTCGTGCTCCTGCCCGCCCGTGCGGGGCTCGCCAGGGCCGCGCTGCTCGTCGCCCTCGTGCCGACGGTCTTCGTCGTCCTGATCGCCGAGCGTCGAGCGGGCATCGCGTCGCTGTCGATCGGCATCGTCATGCTGCTGATCGTGCTCTTCTGGCGCCACCGACGGCGGTTCTGGTTCGTCGCCCCGGCGGTGATCATCCTCACGGTCGGCTACCTCGGCGTGTTCTGGAACAACCAGGGAACGGTCGGCTTCCCGGCCCAGGCGGTCAAGTCGGTGATCGTGCCCGGTGCGGCCACGGAGGCCGACCAGAACTCCGATCTGTACCGCCAGATCGAGGCCTTCGACGTCAACTTCACCATCAAGAGCGACCCGCTGCTCGGCATCGGCTTCGGGCGACCGTTCTACCGTCCGGTCCCGCTGCCCGACATCGCGGTGTTCGAGCTCAACCCGTACGTGCCGCACAACTCGGTGCTGTGGTTCTGGCTCAAGACCGGGTTCTTCGGCTTCGCCGCGATGTTCTACCTGTTCGCCAGGATCATCGTGCTCGGGGCGCGGCGCCTCCGCACGATGAACGACGGCGTCGACGTCGTCGTGACGCAATCGGCGCTGCTCTACGCCGTCATGTTCCTGGTGTACACGTACGTCGACGTGTCGTGGGACGCCCGCAACATGGTGTTCCTGGGGCTCGCCGCCGCGATCTGCGCCCAGGCGCTGCCGGCGCGGAGTCCGGCCGGCCCGCCACCCCGGGAAGCGGTCGACGTGTCCGACCCGACGACTGCCGCTACAGCATCGACGTAGCGAGTTCGCGCGCCGGACGATCAACCGGCCGAGCGGTCCGACACACCTGCCACCACCGCCGCCACCGCATCGGCGTAGCGCACCACATCGGCGTTCGCGACGACCCAGCGCCGGGCCTCGCGGCCGATCCGGGCGACCTCCTGCTCGTCACCCAGCAGCCGCTCGATCGCCGCCCGCAGCGCGACCGGGTCACCCGGCGGCACGTAGATGCCGGTCCGGCCGTCGACGATCGTGTCGGTCTGGCCGGCGGTCCGCGTGCACACGACCGGCAGCTCCATCGACATCGCCTCGAGGATCGTCGTGATGCCGGCCTGGAACTCGACGTCGACGAGCGGCATCACCGCGAACGCACACGACGCGTACAGCTCGCGCAGCTCGAACAGGTCGAGCCGCCGGATCTCGACGTTCGAGGGGATCGGCCGGTCGGCCGACGAATCCGGCTGCTTCGACCACGGGCTCGCGGCCGCGATGACGACCTCGACGTCGAGCCCCTCCACCGCCTGCATCAACGTCGGGTAGTCGCGCCGTTCCAGCCCCGCCGAGCAGATGCGACGGCGGGGGGTCGCCTCGGCACGGTCGCGTGCGAAGAACTCGGTGTCGACCATGAACGTCGACACCACGACCGCGGCCGCAGGGACCCCGAGCTCGTCGCGGACGAACTCGGCCTGCCTCGTGCAGTAGACGACGTAGCGGTCGATCTGCCGGGCGAGCCGCGCGGCCTTCACGAGGACCACCTTCTTCGGCACCGAGAGGATGTGGACGATCATCACGTGCCGCGCCCCGCCGCTGCCGAACACGCGGGTGAGACAGGCGAGGGGGAGCCCGACCTGCTCGCCGTCGGTGAGCAGCACGTCGTAGTCACGACGCCGCCGGAACGAGTACCAAGCGAGCAACGGGCCGACACCGAGCACGCGGCGCAGCACGCGGCCGACGCGCCCCGTCGCCTCGAGCGCACGCTCGACGTCGACCACGTCGGCGTCCATCGCCGCCGCGAGCACGCGGTGATCCGCGCAGGGCCGCCGCCCCTCGGCGACCTGTTGGTCGAGGTCACCGGGGATCGTGCCCGACACCGTCAACAGGACCGGTCGGCGTTCAGCCACGGGGAGCGACCTCCAGCAGGCTCAGCGACCACGCGGGCAGGTCCATCGTCAGCGGCTGCCCGTCGGCCGCCGTGACCGCGATCGGGTCGTCCTCGATCAGGTCGTCGGCCCGCAGGTCGTCGGCCCGGAGGGTGCGGAGGGTGCCGTTGACGGTGGGCGCCGTGCCGGCGAGCCCGATGTCGAGCGATGTCGGAGCGGCGCCGACGTTGATGAGGATCACGGCCAGCGAGCCGTCGGCGCGCCGGGTCGGGTAGATGCGGACGTCGTCGATGGCGTTCGACACCTCGAGCTCGAGCAGTTGCGCACCCGTGGCGCCCCACAACGACATGGCGTGGTACTGCGGGAAGACCGAGCCGTCACGGACATCGATCATGCCGTAGTCGGTGCCGCTCGACGTCGTGCCGTTCGCGAGGTTCCAGTGGTTCGCCAGCTCGACGCCGCCGACGGCGAACTGGCCGATCGAGTCGGCGACGTAGAGCGCGTTCATGGCACGGGTCATCGACCGATCGGTGTCGCCGGCCTCGAACGAGACGAGGTTGTACTCGGTGACCGCGATCGGCACCGTCTCGGGCAGCGCGCTGCGCACCGAGTCGAGCAGGGCGGGCCACATGTCGGCGGGTCGCCGGACCGCTTCGTCGCCGGGCGGCGACCGGTCGAAGCCGTACTGATGGACGATGTAGAAGTCGAGGCCCTCGCCGGCCGACTCGATCACCTCGTGGCCCCACTCGGACCACGATGCCGGATCGCCGACGCCGACGGCGCCGACGCGGATGGCGGGGTCGACGGCGACCATCGCCCGGCGATGATCGAGGAAGCCGTCGTGTCGCTCGTCACCGCGCACGTACTCGGTGCCATCGCACGTCCACACGTCCTCCCACCCGAAGGATGCGCACTGCTCGCCCCCTGCATCGGGCCGGCCCCCGTAGACCTCGTTGCCGACCTCCCAGGTCTCGATCCGGACCGGGTCGGGGTTGCCGTGCGCCGCGCGGAGCCGGGCCCACGTGCCGACCGTCTGCCAGTCGACGCCGTCGCGGTCGACCCCGATGGCCCGGTCGTCGTCGACCGAACCGTTGAAGAACGCCACTGCCGCCGCCGAGCTCTGCGCGCTCGCGTTGATCGAGACGGTCCAGACACCCGCGAGGCCGGTGGCGCGCAGGAACGCCGCGAAATCGCTCGGTCGTGCGGCCCACGTCCAGAAGCAGCCGTCGTCGCCGTTCTCGCATGCCAGCCAGTCGTAGCCGTTGCTCCAGCTGCCGCCCGGCATCCGAGCCGTCGTGACGCCCGAGGCGACGGTGGTCGACCGGAACGTCGGATCGGCGAGGGTCTCGGGGCCGAGCCAGGCGGGCACGTTGGTGCCGAGCACGCGGCGATCGAGCCGCCGACCGGGGCGATCGTCGCGGATGACCACGTCGGCCACTGCCCCGCGCTCACTCGCCGGGGCCGCGGAGACATCGACGCCGGCGACGCCACGAGGGTCCGAACCACTGCACGCCGTGGCGGTCGCGAGTACGACGATCCCCAGCCCGGCAACCCGTCGAGCACCCCACCGCACCGGCACGTCGGCGCACGCTACCGGGCCACGGGGCCACCGCTCGGTCGGCGGCGACCACGCTGACCAGGTTCTTCCTCAAGGTGGGTGAACTTCTTGTCGAAATATTGAGCATGTCCACATCGCCGGCCGCCGATTCTGTAACGTGATCGTCATGAATCCGTCATGGTCTCAGCGGCGCTTCCGTGTGCCCGGGTCACGCCGCAGCACACTGTTGTCGGTCGGCCTCGTCATCGGACTCGTCGTCGGCGTCGCCGTGGGCGCGGAACGCACGCCGACCTCCGTCGAAGCAGCTCAGCCCGCGGGTTCGACCTATGAGTTGCAGGTCACTGGCCGCGCCGGGGTCCCCGCCAACGCCTCGGCCGCGGTCCTCAACCTGACCGCCGTCAACCCCACCGGGCACGGCTTCATCACCGCCTACCCCTGCGGCAAGGCCCGCCCCAACGCCTCCACCCTCAACTACCAGCCCGGCGACCCCGCCACCGCCAACCTCGCCATCGTCGACATCGGCACCGGCGGCAAGATCTGCCTCTACACCCTCCAACCCGTCGACATCCTCGCCGACATCAACGGCTGGTTCCCCGCCGGCGCCGACTACACCCCCCGCAACCCCAACCGCCTCCTCGACACCCGCAACATCACCACCCCGCCTCCCACCAATCCACCGACGACGCCGCCCACCACGCCGCCGACGCCGACCCCGCCGCCGGCCAACGCAGCCTTCGTCGAGACGTTCGACGGCAACACCGGGCTCGACCGGTTCCGGTACGGCGTGTACCACCGAGGCGTCGGCTGGCAACAGGCCGGCAGGGCCCCGGTCCTGGTCGGCAACAACAACGTGGGCGCGGCGGGGCAATGGAGCGCCGACCACGACCTCTCGTGCGGCAGCCCTGACACCCAGCGGCCGCTGCGCACCGACTTCTTCCAGGACAAGACCGGCGAGAACGGCTGGAAGCCGCGGGTCGACTTCCACCTCGACGAGCTCCTCTACCTCTGCCGCGACCACCTGATGACGTCGATGGGCGACGTGGCGGCCTACTCGATCGTCTGGTTCTCCCCCGATCAGGTGTTCTCGTCGGTGTCGAAGGTCTGCGTCGACGTCAACCTCACCGACCTCGGCACCCGCCAGTGGTGGAAGATCGGCGTCGTCTCCGACGGGTTGTACAACTCGAAGATCAACGGCAACCCGGGCCTCCTGATCTCCGATGTCGGCACCTCGGACCTGCCGGGCAGTCTGAGCGGGCCCGACCGGCTCCTCGCGTCGTGGTCGGGCGCTGCATCGGCCGGCTACCCGGGTGCCCTGAAGATCGGCGGCACCAAGGTCGGCGCCGGCTTCAACGGCGGCGACGACAAGAAGACCCGCCACCCCGCCTGCCTGACCGACAACGGGAACGGCACGGTCACCTTCTCCGTCGCCGGCGTCTCGAAGACGACCTCGGGATCCTTCCCCGCCGAACCCAGCCGCGTCGTGTTCTACGACCACAACTACAACCCGGACAAAGACACCAACCCGATCGGCCACACCTGGCACTGGGACAACATCGTCGTGTGGGAGTGAACCCGCACGATCGGTGACCTCGGTCCAACCGGTCGATCACAACCAGCTTGCTTGCCGCCGACGAGGTGACCTCGTCAGGCCTTGAATCAAGAGATCGGCAAGAAGCAACTCGCAGCCTCAAGAGCGTCGGGCGGACGCGCCGATACAGCCCCGAACGTTCGTGACGCGGTCCTGCGCGCGGGCGTCGCAGGACCACAGTCCACGAAAGGAAGGCACATCCGCCATGAAACCCTCCCTTGCGACCGCCCTGGTGGTCGGTCTCGTCGTTCCACTCGGTGTGGGCGCGACCGCCACCTTCGGGTCGTCGACCGACACCGAGTGTTGGGACATCTACAGCCGAACCGGATCGCGGTTCTTCTCCACGATGGTGCCCCAGGGCCTCGATCCGGAAGACTGCACGCCGGCCAGCGGCGACTGCTACGTGGGCTACAACTCGAGCGACCGCGTTCGCCAGCTGATCGTGCCCCACGATGCCGATCCGCTCACCGCATGCAGCAACGTCTCCGACGAGACCACCACGACCACGGTCGCACCGACGACCACCTTGCCGGACGTCCCGACCGGCCGCTTCGAGACGATGTCGGTCGGCGCTGCGCTGCCGACCGACGCCGAGTGCGCAGCCGGCGTGCGCCCTGCGTCGGAGAACCGTCCTGAGAACGCCCCGTACAACGCGACCCGCGGCAACGGCGCCAACGCCACGTACCCCCGTGTCACCGGCGACTTCGTCGGAACGACGGACGAGATCATCCAGTGGACCGCCTGCAAGTGGGGCATCGACGAGGACTGGGTGCGAGCCCAGATCGTGAACGAGTCGAACTGGAAGCAGACCGCGCTGGGCGACTTCACGACCGACCCGGCGGCCTGCGCACCCGGCTTCCCGATCGGCAACTACCCGCCGCAGTACAACGGCGATCGTGACCACAACGGGGAATGCCCCGAATCGATCGGGCTCGGTCAGGTCCGTTGGCTCTACCACCAGTCGGCGTTCGCGAACGACAACTCGACGAGCTCGAGCGCCTACAACCTCGACTACACCTACGCGATCTGGCGTGAGTGCTTCGAGGGCCGATTCGGTTGGCTGAACAACGTCGAGGGCCGCGGCGACTACGCGGCCGGCGACGCCAAGGGCTGCCTCGGCGTGTGGTTCTCGGGGCGCTGGTACACCGACGCCGCGAACAGCTACATCGCCCGGTTCGACGCCACGTTGGA
>JAAUYD010099471.1_pt1 | contig 21093 bp, 20 predicted proteins | sample 7278101 | NCBI WGS metagenome assembly JAAUYD01 (sample SAMN14350128, study PRJNA611818) | marine sediment metagenome | isolation source: surface marine sediment (0.6m) | place: French Polynesia: Moorea | collected 2018-08
AAACGTTTTGCTAAACCGATGAAAGAAATTTTGGAATATCCTTTATTACCGGCGGCAGCAGCAATGGCCGACGATTTTTCCCGCATCAGAGGTTTATCCGAAAATGCCCTAAAATCCAAAATGAAGCTGTACTCCGGAATATTACAGAATCGTTATAATGGCGATGGCGCCAGAGGGCATTCAAAAAAGCTACCTTCTTCTCTATTTAACGGGGACGGTCACTGGACTCGTATGTCACGAGACGAAATGGAATCTGTCCTGATTATAGAATACATGAAATATGCCGTCGGTAAAACCCAGGCGGGTGAAGTTGGGAAGCTTCTAGATTTAAATCGATGACTTGCTAGTAGCCGCTTTATGATCATGGGGTGATGATGAATTATCGGTACTAGGAAACCAAAGTTGTCAGGTTTCTGCCGTCAAGAAGATAGGTTGATAGATCTTTACATGGAATGTCCCACAACGATTGGAAGGTGTGCTTGTATAGGTTCCTATATTTAAGTATGTGTAGGAAAATACCTACAGGCGGCGTCTGGTTTTGTGCAAATGAGGTTGATTAATATAATTAGAATTCATAATAATTAAGAATAATTAAAGCAGTTATTAACTGGAACACAATTTGCAGCCTTATTATTCCTTCAGATTTAAAATCGATATCAATGAAGGAGTAACATCGAATCTCAATGAGCTGCAAAAAAGTGTTTCAGTTTCTGCTTACATTCGACTCTCACCTCTCATATCAATTATTCCGTCACACCCTCCTTTCTTCACTGATAGCGGCCTTTTTTATTTTCAGCATCTTCGTCCCTAGCTCCTATTCCGCTGATATAACCCTGGCATGGGACCACAATGACCAGGTTCCCATTACGGGCTATTATGTATACCATGGTTTTGAAAGCGGTAACTACACCGCCAAAATAGATGCTGGCTCCATGCCCCAGTATACCCTTGTCGGACTTGATGATCTGCAGTCATACTATATTGCCGTAACCGCTTACAACGAATTTGGTGAGAGCGATTTTTCCGAGGAAGTAATTTACGCTTCATACGCCTGTGATGCCGATATCGATTTTGACGGGGATGTTGATGGTGCAGATTTAGGGTTGTATGCGGAAGACACCATGGCCATAAACTTGGCAACGTTCATCGTGAAATTCGGCAGGACGGATTGTCCCTGAATATATTTTACTTTACAGTGTCATAGTTATTCTTCAGTGTTTTTTTGGTTTTCCTCATTCTCCAATTGGGAATGAAGCGTCTTCTGTCATCGGGTGTTACAAGATAGCTATTCCACAATATCTGGTTGTTTGTTTTCGAAATATTTAAAAAAGGCAGGAAATCAGCGATTCAGTAATTATGCAGATTAGGTCCAATTCGAACTATTTCCGAACAAATAAAGTCGCTTAAAGTTATTCGTTAAAGTGAGTCTTCAAAAATTATGATTTTCTAATTGAAAGCCAGTTTGTTTTAATCAGGTTTGACCTCCGAGCATGGTTGGGGATAGATAATAACCATGGCAATTGATTAAATAATCAAAAACTAAAGAGAGGTCAATAGCTTGTTTTTAAAGATAATTTGCGCATGGTGTTCTAAATATATGGGCATCCGGGGTACCGGATTGGCCAGAAAGCCGCAATTTTTCATTAGCCATGGAATCTGCCCCGAGTGCACCCGGAAATTATTAGAGCAATTGAAAGATGAAAATTACACCTGACTCATGCCCAAGTCAGGTCTTAAAACCCAGATTGAAGATCTTATGATTGTCAGTTGACAATATCTTCGATGGTTGAAACCAGATCCATATAGTTTATCTGCATTTCTTTCTGTCGGTCCTTTTGCTCGCCTTCGCTGTAATCCAAACCAAAGCGCCGATTGATGACAATACCTTTATCACGACAATAATCGGTTAGAGACGGTTTGGTCATGCTCCCGATCAAGAAAGCATTCCTCGCGGCACCCCATTCGAAGTGGGGGCCATCTCCCCCGCTATCTCCCAGCAAAATTAATTTGTTGGTCGGAACGGCCCATGTGCGAACAACCTTACCGGTATTTTTACCTTTGTCCTGTGTTTGCAACAATTCGTATACGCAGAAGGTATCACCGGTATTCTGCCGGAAGCGGATCATAGGATGCGCCGAAATCACCGGCACGGGCGGAAGAAGGCCTTTCGCAAACGTCCGCTGAAAATAACCGATCATGCCGGTGGTATTGATCATAAACAGGATGTTATGGTTCAGGCACCATTCAATCAGTTCCGGTACTGCCGTATAGGTGGAAAAGGATTCATCCAGGTATGCATCCATTTGCTCTGGGGTGATGGCTGCGGGCAATAATTGACGAACTAGATCGGCAGCTTCACCCAAAGAGATGAGATTGCCGGTATATTGGCTGAAAGTCTCAGCCAGGCGGGTTGCCAGGTGTGGATACACAAACGAGATGCAATCAAATGGCCCGCTGGGCGCCAGGCACCCATTCCAATCCGATGACACCAAGGCTTTATATTTTGGGGTCATTTTGGATGGGTCACAAATTCAAATTGGGGCGGCTGCTCAAAATGCTTCTTTAAATAACACAGTTCCATTGCACGAATCAGGGCCGAGGTGTATTTTGCTGGAAATTCCGGACCAAGTTCAACATTGATTATTATTTTTTCAACCATATGGGTTTTTTCGTGGGTCAGCAATTCAACCTTAACTTTTACCTGATCGGGTTCGATCGTGCGTTTTTCACAAAAGCCCAGTGCATAAAAGCCCATACAGGCCCCCAGCGCCGCAAAAAACAAATCCGAAGGGGTCGGTGCGCTATTGTCGCCACCATCTTCCCGGCCTTGATCGGTCTGAATCGTAAAGCCCTTGTAGTCCGAAGAAACTTTTTTCCCACCGGGAAAGTGAATCTCCATGCTCGCGCTCATATCTTTTTCTCCTTAATACTTGATTGGGTTACTGGATTCTCTAATCTCGATCCTTGATACCTCAACTTTCACCCATGGTCCACTCAATCTAAATTTGTGCTTTGTTTTCCTTTTGGTGAAAGGGCTATGCCGCCTACTCCACGTTTGATTTTTGCGGAGTGTTGACGTCACCAAACTATCGAATGGTTTGCGTTCTGTCAATTGTGTTATGGACAGGTTCGCTATCTTCCGCTATAAAGTCTGTTCTTGACAACTCAACCAGAGAGTTGATTCCAATTCAAGCTTGACGATTCGGGATTAACCGCTATATTTGGTTATTCCAGCCCGGAACATATTTATTAGTGCAATACGCATTGTTTGATAAGCACTCTGGCGTTTGGAGGAAACCTGATATGAAGAAATATTTACTTTTTTTGAGTCTTATTGTAGTGATCGGTTTGTTAGCGGCCTGCACCTCACAACCCAGACACCATCAAGATAATTTGCCGGATCCAAAAGGCTTCAATGCCCATTTTCCGGATATGGATGCTGACGGAGATGATTTGGTCAATTGGGCTGAATTTAAAGACCATTTCCCACAGGCTGTGCCGGAAGTATTCAAGGCAATCGATCTGAATGGAGATGGAAATTTAGACCATGACGAGTGGCATGAATTCAAAGAAGCTCATGGTTTAGGGCACAAAGAATAACATGAAATATCTGCCGATCGACAGCGATTTGTTTGACCAAAACCGCAAACGGTTTACTGAACAGCTTAAACCGGATTCAATTGCTGTTTTCAATTCAAATGACATTATGCCCACCAGCGCGGACGGTGTTCACCCTTTCATCCAACAGACCGACATCTTCTATATGTGCGGTATCGATCAAGAGGAAAGCACTCTGGTTATCTGCCCGGATGCCAGGGAAGAAAAGCACCGGGAGATATTGTTTATAAAGGAAACCAATGAACAGATCGCCCTATGGGAAGGGCAAAAATATACTAAAGAGGATGCTAGAAAAGTCTCCGGGATCAAAACCGTTTACTGGAATAAGGAATTCCACAATGTTTTTAATCCTCTTGTTGTTCAATCCGAAAGGATTTATCTCAACACCAATGAACATCTGCGAGCGGGCACCGGTGTGGAAACGCGGGATAAACGTTTTATTCAGTGGTGTCGCGATGCCTTTCCATTGCATCGTTACCGGCGACTGGCACCGATCATGCAGGATTTGCGCACGGTTAAATCATCGACGGAAGTGGATCTGATCAAACGAGCCGCCAAGATCACCGATCAAGCTTTTCGTCGCCTGTTGGATTTTATCCAACCTGGGGTTTGGGAATTTGAGATCGAGGCTGAGATTTATCACGAGTTTTTGAGAAACCGTTCGCGGGGGCCCGCTTTTGAAACCATCGTCGCTTCAGGAGTGGATTCCTGCACCCTGCACTACGTCAAGAATGATAAACAGTGTCGCCAAGACGATCTGGTATTGATAGATTTCGGTGCAGAGTACGCCAACTATGCGGCCGATGTTACGCGCACGGTTCCGATAAACGGACGGTTTTCCAAACGGCAGAAGCAGGTCTACAATGCGGTCCTTAAAGTGCATAAAGCAGCCATTCAAATGCTGACGCCAGGAAATACGCTTGAAGCGTATAGCCGCGAGGTTGGCAGTATAATGGAAACCGAACTAATTGGTTTGGGTTTGCTGGATGCGGGGGAAGTGAAAAAGCAATCCGAAACGCAGCCGCTTTACAAACAGTATTTCCCCCACGGCACATCCCACCATCTGGGCCTGAATGTGCACGATTATGGTGACAGATATCGCAAATTTGAACCTGGGATGGTGCTCACATGTGAGCCCGGAATTTATATCAGAGATGAGGCCATCGGAATCCGGATTGAAAATGATATCCTAATCACCGAAAACGAACCAGTAGACCTAACGGCGGATATACCGCGCGAGGCCGCAGAAATTGAGGATTTGATGAATCGGTAAATTTAGGACTACTGATGTGTCGTAAAATCTGATGCAACAGAAAGATCAAAGATCGTGCCAACCAGACCAAATGTGGTCGAATTGTTCTGAATTTATTCTCTTTGTCTACCTGAATGCAATCGTACACTACTATCAATTGTAACTAAAATAGGTAAATTCATGGGCAAACATCTCGTTATCGTTGGTGCCGGCCATGCACATTTAACCATTTTAAAAAACTTGAAGGAATTCAAAAAATCCGGTCACGAGGTCACCGTAGTCAGTTCAAGCTCGCTGCACTATTATTCCGGAATGGGGCCTGGAATGCTGTCGGGAATTTACCGGCCCGAGGAGATTCGCTTCAATGTCAAGAAGCTGTCCGAAGACCGGGGCGCCGGTTTTATTGAAGACATCGTCGTCGCTGTCATGCCGGAAGAAAGATCGATCGCACTGAAGTCCGGCAGGAAGATCCCCTATGATGTCATTTCTCTCAATACCGGCAGCTTTGTTCCTGTGAATGAATCGATGCTGGCCGACGATACCGTTGTTCCGGTCAAGCCTATCGAAAATCTTCTGATTGCCAACCGGAAAGTCATCGACCTTTTAAAAACCCAAGAATTAAAAGCGACTGTTGTCGGAGGCGGTCCCACCGGGGTTGAAATTGCCGGCAACCTGGACCGCCTGGTCAGAAATGAATCGGGTAGGAGTCGGATTACACTCGTTGCCGGCCAGCGGTTGCTCGACCAATTCAAAGGCAGTGTCCGGCAGCGCGCGCTGAAATCACTGGGCGACAGAAATGTGCAAGTGATTGAGGGCGCCAGACTGTCTGCCCTCAAGGCCGGTGCGGTTGAGTTAAGCAATGGTGCTGTTTTGGAAAGCGATATTGTGTTCATGGCAATTGGTGTCAAGCCATCGCAACTATTTGAAGACTCCGGGCTGCCAACTGGCCCTGATGGTGGGATGCTGGTTAATTCTTACCTGCAGTCCGTCGCATATCCGGAAATCTACGGTGGCGGCGACTGCATCAGCTTTCAGCCCCAGCCCCTTGCCAAAGTAGGGGTGTACGCCGTCCGCCAGAATCCTATCCTGCTGAATAACCTACGGGGTGTCTTAAACGGCCATGAGCTGCAAACATTTGTTCCCCAGAAATCAGTTTTGCTGGCCCTGAATATGGGGGACGGAACGGCCATTGTTCACTGGCATGGCTTGGTATGGGGGGGCAAATCCGGATTTGCCCTGAAAAATTATATTGATCGCAAGTTTATGAAGTTATTTCAGGTCTCGGGCGAGCTGGGGTGACCGTCTGGGCTGGAATAACCATATGGTAAATAAGAAATCCTAATCAATCTCGGCCAATAATTGATCTCTGTGCTGCTGTTCATCTTGCGCCAATTTCTTGAATTGATTGGAGGCTTTTTGATAGGATCGGGCCACCTTTTCATAGTTTGCCGAGATTGTAAGATATATTTTGCCAAGGATGTCTTCGGCATCGGCCAATTTTTGACAACCGACAGTTACATCCGATTCATTATTCAGGTGCTGGATAATCCGTTGTTTAACAATTTTCTGTAACTCCTGCATCGGTGAGAGATCCAGTTCCGGAACATTGAAATCCTCAATGAGGCCACCGATCTTATCGGCATGAAGGTGGGAGTGTTCAGACAGCTTCATAAAAATATTCTGAAACTTTTCAAAGCCGGCTGCATTGCTCAACCGTTCATAAAAGGCTGCAATGTCTTTTTCAAGTTGAACAGCGGAGGCTAACATTTGATGGGGTTTCATGATCCAATCTCCAGTCCATTAGTAGATATCTTTAAGCGAAGTCAGTCCGGAGGCTTTAGCCGGTGACCAGCCTTCGATTTTGTGAGTGACAAGGTCTGGCGGCACATCTGCTAAAAAGTATTCTTCGCCTTCCGTCGGAGAGTTTACGACCCAAAAACCGCTTCGATGATCGGTTGAACGCGTTATAAAAAGCTCATTTTTTGCCCGTGTCATTGCTACATATAGTATCCGGCGTTCCTCCTCTTCTGCTTCAAGTTCACCGAAACTTCGGATATGGGGATAGGTCCCCTGCTTGGCCCCGGCCACAAAGCATGTGGCGGCTTCAGTTCCCTTGGCGCTGTGTACGGTAATCAAGGTGACCACATCTTCGGATTCTAGTCTGTCAATCTCCGTATTTGTCATCGGTTCCAGGGTAAAGGCATCAATAAATTCTGGCAAGGAACTGTAGCGCTCGGCAATGGTGGCGATTAGCTCAAGATCCTTTTTTCTCAGATGCCAGCGGTCATATCTGGATTCAAGAACGGGGGCCAGGGTCTGAATCGCGCTGATAACGGCCTCTTGCGGCTTGGATAAGGCACCAATCACCTTTTTATATCCAATCACCCCCGGATGATCGGGCCCCATCCGCATGGTCAATCCCTCCAACGCATTGTCTGCTTTGGATGCCAAGATGGCTGCCACAGTCTTTTCCGCGGTCTTTGGTCCAATCCCCGGCCATAGCTGTAAATACCGCATCCAAGCCAGATCATCTTCGAAACTGCGGGCAGTTCTTAGCAGGGCTAGGACATCACGTACATGGGCGGATTTTATTAGGCTGGTGCCGCCGATAAATATATAAGGGATATCGCGCTGAATGAACTCCGCCTCGATTGGTTTGGCATCATATGCGGTTCGGACAAGTACCATCATGTCGCGGTATTCGGGATCGGATTCAAACCGCTCCACAATTTTATCAGCGATCCAGCTAGCTTCCTCAAACTGGCTATCGAAGTCTATAAGTTCAGGGGGCTGACCTGCCTTGCCACGGTGCGCCGTCAAAGTGTTTTTGTAATCAAGGGGAGACTGGCCCAGCAGCCAATTCGACAAGTCAAGGATTTCCTGGTAGCTTCTGTAATTTTTGGACAACTTCAAAATATCGCTGGCCGGAAAAAGTTTGTCGAAAAGATATACATGTTCGAAATTTGCACCACGAAACTTGTAGATCGATTGTGCCGGATCGCCAACGCAAAATAAACGAATGCCTTCCCGGGAGAATTGCTGCAAGATTCTGAACTGCAATGGGTTGGTATCTTGCATTTCATCTACCAGGCACTCTTCAAAAAGTTTGGCAAGGTCTTTTCTGAGTGCGGCTTTCCGTTCTAAAACGCTGCCGAAAATTTCGAGCAAATCGTCGAAATCCAGATAGCCGCGCTCAGATTTGGTTTTCTGGTATTCGCCGAACATATCCGTGCACAATGTAACGTATTCACCGCTGAGTTCGCTGTGATGGTTGATATAATCCTCAGGCCGCTGGCAAGTATTTCTGCAATAAGAATATAATCTGGTCAATTCGGCGGATTTAGGTAGTAATTTACCGGTCTCTTTGCCTTTTTTGTCAAGCAGGCGACGGCGGACAAGACTCATAAGCGCGTTTTGATCATCGACATCGATCACATTTAAGCCCATAATCCCAAAGCTATTTGGAATCCGCCGCATGACCCTGAGACAAAAAGCATGAAACGTTCCCGCCTGAACTTGGTTTGAAACCGGGCCGACCTCCGATTTCAATCGGATCTTCATTTCCCGCGCTGCACGGTTGGTAAATGTCATCATCAAAATCCGTGAGGCGTCCACCCCCGATCGGATCAAATATGCCGTGCGGGCAATGATGGTGCGGGTTTTGCCACAACCAGCTCCAGCCATAACAAGGAGGCTTTTTGAAGATCCGTGGTATTGCGCAGCGGCCTTCTGTTGTGGATTTAGCTTAATATTAGTGTTCATAATACTCCGTATGGGGAGCCTTGAATACGCTTTCATCAATCCCAACCACTACGTCAAAATCGTCAGCCTTCATGGGTCTGATTTTTATCGTGCTTTCATTCATGGGACCTTCTTTCACCATTGGGTCATCACCTAATGCCTTCCCACTGAGATTTAATGATACTCAAACGGAATTTGAAAGTAAACAACCGTTTTTTTAGAAAACCTTCTAATGAAGTTCAGAAAAAATTATAGTCCTTAAAGGCAACCTCAATGTTCATCGTCGGTGGAGCAATGGCGCGCAGAGATGCGGCACGCAATACCCCCGCAGCCTCCTGCGAAATCCGGCCATGTATTTTCAATCTGACGATACCGTCTTCCGGCAATCCTTGAAGCGAGTTTTCAAGCCATCGTCTCAATTCCGTACCCCTTATCCTTTTGGGGTGCAAATTGAGCTGGATCATGGGGCGAGTCGGAAGTTTATGAAATCGCCACCGAGTTAAACGATTACCTTTAGAACAGTCTGTCTCAAACTCCAGGATTACGTATCCTTTCGTTTCGTCTTTTTCGGCAAAGGACGTGCGCTCAATAGCGCCGGCATAGAAAACCGGGGCTCTCAGCGTGTTTCCCTTTAGATCATTTGTCAGGACCTGGTGGCGATGGATATGGCCTGTAAGCACGGCGTCGAACCCCGCTGGTATATCGGATGCACGAATCACATCCGAAGCACGATGGAATATATATCCGGACGGTCCGACCGCGGCGCCCTCGATTACCTGGTGAATGCACAGAAGTTGAATATCGGCGCTAACATTATGTCGGCTGGTTTCAGTGAGGTAATGTAAAAAATCTTTACGAATTTTATGCCGCACAAATGGGAATCCCGACAGCGCCACGGTATACGCATCTTTTTGCAGTTGATAGGTTCTTGGTCTATCAAAGATGTGAATCCGTGGATGTTTGACCAGATGGCCGTGGGGTATGGCCGACCGTTCGTGATTGCCAGGTACCAGGTAGATGGGGATGTCATGATCGGCAACCTTTTTGAGGGAGTCAAATGCCATGGTTACAAGTTTGGCTGGCACTTTGCTGCGGTATAGAAGGTCGCCACCGTGAATCACGCAATCTACCCGCTCCTGCAAGGCAGACTGCAGGGCAAGTTTAAAATTGTCAAAGAATTCCGGTCCTCTTCTGCGTCGCTGGATTCGGGGTCGAAAAGGAAAATCAAAGCCCAGATGAGTATCGGCCAGGAATAGGATGCGGATTACACCCATCGCAGCGCTCTCATCACCTCTTCATGACCCAGTGTTACCTTGGGACCAAGGCGCAACTCAATATTTCGGTTTTCCGAAACGAGCCTTCTCAGCTCGGTTGTTAGGACGCGCAGCCGATCGTAAATTGTTAGATTGAGATCCAGTTGGCGGGCTTGAAACGAACGCTCATATCCTGGAGGAATTGGTATTTGACGTCCAGCTTTCATCTCATTCCGTTCTAAAACGGAACCGCTTTTAAAAACAATCAACTTTTTATTGTGGTCGTGATGATCTGCCGATGACCAGGCCAGGGAAGATTCGCTCAGCAAGCAAAACCAGCGAGTTCTCCTTATCATATGAGCACCGTGGCACACCTTACCTTCGATGATGTGTGCGATTGCCTCGGGGGTCCAAATCCGTTCCTCGATGGAACTTTTTTGTTCAGATTCATCATCACAGTTACTATTTTTCTTTTCTACTTCTATATCAGCAAGGGCGACGGTTTCCATACGCTCGCGCCAAAGTTTTGCTCCCAGGGTGGTCAAAAACCGCAATGCTGATTGCTGTGACAATCGACTGTCATAATTTTTCCGGAACAGATTTGCACCTTGTTGTATGCAATCGATCTGCGCCGCATACCCATCGGGAAGATCAAGAAAGCTGTTTACGGTATTTATCTGATCCTCCGTATCAACTTTCATTCCTTCAGCCATCCATAAACCGAAAGCGGTCAATACTTTGATAAATCTGCCGCCGGGCAGCGGGCCCACAGGAAATTTCCTGTCCGCGTCGTCGCAATACCGGCAGAGGTCTTTGGTACAAAATACGAGTGTACGTTGCTGCCGACGTAGGGCAATATTATAAGGTGGGCTAAATCTTTTTATCTCATCGGATTCCAGCATGGCGGCTTCCAAGGCCGAACCGGTCTGGGTGATATCCAGTTCCCTGGCCTGGGTAAGCATCTCAAGGGTGTGCTCTGCGTGAGTTGCTTTTTGGCGGAAATAGCTGTTTACACGCTGCTTGAGGGATTTGGCTTTGCCGATATAAAGTGGAGCACCATCTGCGGTGCGCAGCATCCGGTAGATCCCAGGTTTTTCCGGTAACCTGTGTTTAATTTCGGGATTCATCGGAAAAAACCGTTTGGATCGTCCCGGGGGCTTGGTTTCATCCAGCCAGCTGACCAATTGATCGATTGTGGATATCCCGTAAGTTGTGGCCAGCAATTCAACCATTTTTTTCCATATGTATGCGGTTGCGACAACATGGTCACCACTGCGCTTGAGCTCCGGTGCGGCATGACCGAAAAAGCCTGCCAAGGCCCTGATGCCCTTGCGTGGCAGATCAGGTAAAATGCGTAGCGCAATTTCATGGGTACAGATGATTCTGAAAGGGAAGGGTTCCTGCGGGCTAATTTTTTGGTGAAGTTGGTTTAAAAAGGGTCGTTCAAAGCGGGCAAAATGGATCACCGTTGGACAGACTGCCGACGGACCCCCGGCAGTGATTTCCTGAGCTGTCGTGCTCAAACTCCTCCAGACCTTTTTCGTCGAAATAGCGGTCTTAGTAAAGCTGGCTTTAATGCCGGTAATCCGTTCAACCACTCGCGGAACGCCTGCTTCAGGGGGTAGACGAACCAGATAGGCCTGAAGGTTGGTATGCAGCAAGCGGTCGGCAGTATTTGCCCGTGTCGGCAGCCAGCCGACCTCAAGCAGATGTCCTTTGTCCGGATTTGCCCCGGTTGCCTGGCAATCAAGAGTTAACACTTTCAAATTTGCAAGCGATTCCGTCATATGAAAATAAATGCAAGATCGGCCGCTTTAGGTCAAGTGAAAAATTGAGCCCGAGTCATTCACAGTTTGAAATATAATATCAACCGGCGACGAACTCACTTTTTCGGATTCCAGATTCGGTATTCTTTCACTTTTTCATTAATTGTTTGAAATATTTTTGTCTAAATAATGTCAATATGTTATAACCCCTTTGAAGATCAGACGTGCAGGTACGATAAAATGGACTCCCTTCAGTATGACGCGTTAAAAAAACTCAGAGAAAATATACCCCGGTTGACTGAATTACTTAAGCTCGGAGACGACGAACAAATACGTTTCTGGACTGACATGGTCGATGCCAAGCTTCTTTCCCGATTAACACCTGATTTCCCGGTGGTTGCTGCTATTTGTGGCGGCGGGTCAGCCGGAAAATCAAGTCTTTTTAATGCATTGGCCGGGGACCATCTTGCTCCCACCGGGGGTACGGCGGGATTGAATCGGCGTGTGCTATTTTCCATTCCGACGCAGCCGAAAGGACCGGATGATCTTCTGGCAGATCTGGCGCGAACCTTTAAATCTACACCAGACCCCCTGAACGCCAAGGAAGAGTTGACAGTGGCCGGAAAGCCACTTTACGTGGTGAACCCGTCTTCTTTGCATAATCTGGTTGTCATGGATACACCGGATTTCGACACCGGTGCAAAAGGTGCCTACGCAAATCGGGAAGTTACTCAGATGGCGTTGGAAGCCTCCGACATTCTCATCTATATTTTTACCAATTCCAATTACAATAACCGGGATAACACCGATTTCATTTCTGAAATGCTCACCGGGATCGGTAAACGAAAATGCTTCCTGGTGTATCGCGCCTACCCCAGTTTTTCCCAACAAGAGGTATATGATCATGCCATGACAGTGGCAAAAGGTATTTACGGAGATTTAGCCGACAAGTATCTGCTCGGAATTTACCGTACCGACGAAGATAATAATGTCGCAGCCGGTAAAAAGTTTATGAAACTCAGTCCGATTGATACAAAAACCCCGGAGTTTGTCGAAGCGCTCCAATCTGTTGATGCGCCCAAACTCCGTTCCGAATTATATGCATCTATTTTAAACGACGTCTACAAACGCGCTGAGTCGATAAGTAACGATGCTCAAATTTCACTCGATGAGCTGAGCTTGTACTATGATGCGATTCAAACCGCGCAAAGTCACTGTGTTCATGAAGCATTGAAACATTTTCCGATGGACCGTGTCATGAGGCGGTTTGCCCGGGTCTGGGCTGCTACGGATCCGGCCCATGTGAAAATCATGCGCAAAACGGGAAGCTTCATTGAATTGCCGCTCAAAGTGATGCTCGGTGCGGCAATTTGGGCCAAGGGTCAGTTATCTCCGGCTAAACCAAGTCCTGGTTCCTCAACCGAGTTTTTAGAAAAAATGGATGAGGACGTGATGACGGCAGTGACTCGCATGCACTATCAGGCAGTCAGCCAGCAAATAGCTATCGATGGCTCTTTAAACGATCCTGTTGTCGAACGAATGTTTGCTGCCATAAAAATAATAAGGGAGCGAAAAAGGTTGGGAAATGGAGAAAATCCCTTGGCCGAATACGCCGGTGACAGTTCCAAGGTCACTTTTCTGGTTGATGCCCATCCGGTGGTGGAATCGGAGCAGAAAAAACTGCGGGCCCGAGAATTCAAGTCAATCGTACAGTCTATTCTGGCTGAAAAGGAGTCGATTTCCGCTATTACACAAGATATGGAAGATGATCTCCAACAACTTGCCGATCGCTTCCGCCGTAAATTGGGTCTGTGGCATAAAATCAGTCAAACTTTTTGGGCGTTGCTCAACGTCCTGCCGGCCACCGTTGCGGTTACCTATGTGCTGTCTACCGGAGATCCCATTGGTGCTGCCGGTATAAAGGTGAAGCTGACGGGGCTTTTCGGGGCCAAAGACTTATATGCGCTGTTTGCCATCCCGGTGACCACAGGTCTGAAAAAGGCTGATCGCAAACAGATCGAGGAAATGATCGGACCGATAGTGCAAACCTGGCTAAATCATAAATTAAATACCGTGCAACATCTCTTTGAAGAAAACATTACCGGAGAGATTTTGCGGTCTGCGCGAAGCAACATTGACAACATCGAACAATTGATCATTGAAATCCAGCAATCAATGAAGATTTGCAGGCAGGGAGTTGGGATATAATGCTACCAGCGCGACAGACTGCCGCTCTCAAGGCACTTGGCGAAATAGAAGGCTTCAAAAATGACCTCAATATGATGAGATTAACAATGGGGGGTGTTCCATTATGGCTTCCCGCGACGCCGCTGATAAAACAATGCGATGAGGCGATCCGGATGATCGATGATCTGACCGACCGTTTTGACCAGAAACTGGTGGTGACCATCGTCGGACCCTGCGGTGCCGGCAAATCTACGCTACTCAATGCCCTGGCGGGGGTTGATGATTTGTCACCAGCGGGACATCAGCGGCCGACCACCGGACATATAATTGTATTCGGCAGCAATCAGCAGGATGCGAGGCAGCTGGTTGCCCACCTCGGAAGTGATTCTATTGAGGTTAAATCAAGCCCTACCGCAACGTTATTGGAACACGTCCTCATCATCGATACACCGGATACCGACAGCAATGCCTACCAGAAACATGCGCCACTTGTACGCGAAGCCATCGCACGGTCTGATATGCTTATTTGTGTATTCGATTCAGAAAATCCCAAAAGAAAAGATCATGTTGATTTCCTATCCCCCTATGTCAGCAAATTTAGTGGGGAATCCCTTGTTAGCGTGATCAATAAGTGTGACCGTCAGGATGAGACGGAATTGAAAAATCGGATATTGCCCGATTTTCTATCCTATATTCAGGCAGCTTGGAAAACATCTGTGGACCGTACCCTGTGCGTGTCCGCCCGGCAGCACCTCAACAGCCCGCGATGGGATCCTACGGCAGGGCCAAAGCATAATTATGACGAATTCGAAGACTTGCAAAGCTTAATTTTTGACAACATCAATCGTGCGAGTTTTGTGGTGGACCGACGGTTGGAGAATGCCCGAAGTTTGAGAGATTTTATTTTCGATGAAGTCGAGCTAAAGGTTACCGGATACCGCACATCGCTGATCACAGCCAGACAGAAAATTCACGATGCGGAAAAAAAATCCTTTCTGGACGCAGTCTCCGCAATGAAAAATGATGATTCGAGACAACTTTTCGGTATCGGTTTGTTGGTTTATCAGAAGCTCTCCCAGCGGTGGGTGGGGCCCATGGGCTGGATGATCGCCATCTGGGCCCGGTTGCTGATTTTTGGGACGGGTATCGCTGCCATGTTAAGATTCGGCCGGCCGATCACCCAAATACTAGGCATGGTTTCGGCCTGGAGGCAGTTCAAAGAATCAAAATCGGCAACGTCCGAGGTCGGCAACGATGAAAGCGTCGACGCCGGTCTGCGGACCTACCGGCTCACCACGTTGAGCCAGTGGCCGGACATCGCCGAATCTCTGATCGGCGGCGGGTTTAACAGCGCTGTTCGTAGGGTGGAAGAAACATTGCCTGTCGGTGAAGCCCTCAGCGAAAAATTGGCAGAGATCTGGCGAACGACCCTGGAGGCTGAAATTGAAAGGGTATCACGAAGCCTTTCCGGAACACTGCTTCAGGTTTTATTTAATCTGCCGGTATTCGGTATGCTGGGTTACAGCGGGTGGATCACCGTAGAGGGATTTTTGTTGGGAGAATATTTTGCGGGAGCTTTTTTCATGCATGCCTTTTGGTCGATCGGCATCATACTGCTGGTGAGCTTTTTTCTATTTCAGGCCTGCGTACGATTGGCTGCTAGACCCGAACGCCTGACCTCAAAAGCGTTTGAGAAGATGAAACGCCAAACCGATCAGATGGATGTGACCACGCCCAACTCAGTGTTGGTTCAGCTTGATACGCTCATAGAGTTGGATGCCATGCTATCTTCGCGAGACGGTGGTTGACTTTAACTATGTTATTGTGCCGAGCCCATACTGGTAATATTGAATATCCTAAGCTTTCGCTGCCTTTGACTTTCGCTCGGCTTCCATTTTTTCTATGATCGCCATACGTTCCAGCACTTCTTTGGTCTCCATTGGTCGTTGTTCAAAATCTCCGCACCATTGATCCTGGGATGTTGCAGGCCAGGTGGCAAAACGAATTTTTGCATCAGCCGGCCCATCCAAAGTTTTGGGTAAAGGAGAATTGCGTCGACACTCTCCTACCAGCCCCGCATCCGTGCCGCCGGTTTCATTCCAATGTTTACAATTTTCGCATACGTTTGTTTTTTCCATTCCTATCATCCTTTGCATCGGCAACTAACAAATTTTTTTCAAGAAACAGCTTCCCATAGAGCCCTTTTAGGTGAATTACTGCATAGCGAATTTACGAATGCTGATAACTACATAAAAAATTTGGGGTGGTTTCCAAGAAACCACCCCAATTAGAAAGGAGGTAGATGACGCTGTGTGTTTACGCTGCACAGGCCTGATATTATTTTCGGACCATGTGAAAATTTCTTTAGTATTTTTTTTCAGTGCCTGTTATTCATACGTATTACAGTTTTGATCCTGAACTCTTCAAGTATTGCAGATCTGTTCAAACCAATTCAAATGCTCCTCATCTGCAATCCCCAGCCGCTTAGCCACTGCGGGGGAGAATATGGCGAAATTTGCAGTTGATCGGGTACAGATTGCACCATCGCCGTTGGACAGGATTCCCTCCATCACAGCTTCATGTTTTCCTTTTAACTCCAGGACTTTCCCTTCGGCCTTCAAGGCATGATCGATATACACAGGCTTCAGGAATTCAATTGTCATCAATTTAGTTAACGTAATTCGTTTTAGAAGGTAAATTGCTGCCCAACTCATAATTTCATCCAGAATCGTCGATAAAATTCCGCCATGAATTAGATTGTTCCAACCGCACAAATGCCGTGGTACCGTTACATCTGAGAAAACGGCTGAATCGTTTGTGTAAAAATTCATTTGAAGTCCCGACGGATTAATGGGGCTGCATCCAAAACAATGATGGGTTGCGCTATTGGGCAGGCTTTTGCATTTTTTCTCTAATTCAATAGCTCTAAAAGTATATATGGTTGAAAAGCTTATCAGCGGCCTCTTCATCTAGGCCCTTCAGAATTTTATACTCATCAAGAGCAGCCGCCTTGTCTCCCTTCTGAAAAAGAGCATACCCTAAATTATAGTGTGCCGGTGCAAAATCGGGGTCAATGCGAATCGCCTCTTTGTAGGAAATTATTTCCGTATCCGATTCTCCTAATTTGCCGTATACCACGCCTATGTTATTGTGAGCCGGTGCGTATTCAGGGTTGATTCTCAGAACTTCCTGATGAGCCTTGATAGCTTCCTGATAGCGACCCAGTTTGGTAAATGCAATCCCAATGTTGAAATGCGCCGGAGCTGCATCAGGATTCAATCGTATGACAGTTTCAAAGGCCTCTTTGCCGTCATCGAGTCTGCCGATTCCCGCGTAAATCATGCCGAGTTTAAAGTGTGCGGATTCAAAATCGGGATTTATCCGGATTACCTGCTTGAATGATTCAATCGCCTCCTGGTGCCGACCGAGCTTAGCATAATAATTTCCCAGATTATAATGCATGTTCGCATCATTGGGACTTATTTTAATTGCTTGCTTATATGATTCAATCGCGGCAGCAGGCTTGTTCAGACCTATCTGGCAAGAGCCCAAACCGTTCCATGCCATGATATTAGTAGGGTCTTGTTCGATAGCTTCCTTGAAAAGTTCGAGGGCTTTTTGGTCATCGCCGTTTATTGAAAAACTGTAGCCTTGGCGACAAAGTTCTTCGGCAAGCTTTGGTTGTTGTGAGCTCTTGTTAAAGGTCCACATGGAAATCGAGAGGCCAATCCGGGCCGGTTTCAAATTTAGGACGGAATTGCCGGCGATAGCGAAATTAAGGTTTTGACCGCGTACAAATTGAAACGTTGTCACACCGATGACTTCTCCATTCAAATTGATCACCGGACCGCCGCTGGATCCCGGTGAGATCGGCGCCGACATTTGAAAAAATTCTCCTACTGATGGAATCTCTCGTATCGAAGAAACGATACCCTCGCTGACGGTCTGCTCAAGCCCCATGGGACTGCCGACGACCATGATTTGCTCTGCAATGGTCGGTAAATCATCATGTATTTTTATCCACTTAACGTTTTCGCGAGGGATATCTACCAACAGCTTCACCAGGTCAACCGACTTATTTTCCGCAACGACCATTACAACCGGATATGAATTGCCGTCTGCAGTTCTCACTTCTGCGGCGTATTTTCCGTCGATAACATGGTAGTTTGTGATCAAATGTCCATATTTATCGATAAAGAATCCACTCCCGATGCCGGCAACGTTATGATAAGCATCGTACACAACCACGGTCACGACAGCAGGACGAATCTTCCTGACCAATTTTGTAAAGTTTGCTTCGGCCATTGAATAACCGAATATTAACAGACAAACAATCAATCCAAGCGTCATCCTTTCTTTGTAATTCATCTTTTGACTCCCATGCATGTTTCTCTCTAAAAAGACAACGTAAGCACAAATTTTCAAATTAAAAGCAAAATCAAGGTTTTTTATGCGGCTGACCTAAAAATATGTCGAATTTTTGTCATGGATCTTACAATTGACCGGGTTGCATTCTGTTAGAACTATTCAGGCTTTTCCATGCATAGACAATCTCGCCCAATCGGTTTAAATTGTAAAAGATGTTTCTATTCCTCCACCTCCTCGAATTTTAATTCTCTCTGTGCTTCTACACAATCGCAATGACCGTTAATTGATTCTATATAATGCATGCATCGTTGTCTAACACTTGATCTTCTGGCAAATTTACAATGCTTCTGTTTCTGCCAGACTGGCCCCGCACTGCAGCGGGACATCGTACCGGAAATGCAATAGCTAATATTTTTCAATTCTGCACATGGATGTCTTTGAGTCTGTTGCTTTATTTTTTTCTTCTGATTGAAAATAGTCATTTTTGATCTTTGCCTTGCTTGACTTATCCTGAAGTCCTTGCTTTATATTAAAGTTTTATAGTTAGTATCTGCCGGTTCTCTTAGCAAATAAATTCCTTATCCGTGAGATTCTAAAGATAAGGATTTCCAAGATTTTGATAGGGAGAATTGCGAGATATCATTCGCAGTGGGTCTCGCTGTAAAGACCGACAGGCGAGTTAATCAAGCTGATTGACCGAAAATCCAGATATTAAGATTAATGCAGGCTAGAATTATGAGACAAAATTTGAGGTTACGTTACATTACCGATTGCACGGAGACGCCACGGATTCATCAATGGCAATGTGAGAAGGAGTCATTCTGAAATTAGCGGTCATCAGGATGGGGTTGGTATTACAGCTTTTTCTAAAAGTCAAAACATAGTGATTGTATCGATGATCAATGAATATGCACAAGCAATCCTGGTATTGCTGAAGTTAAAACTAGCTGTGGAGGGGGGCAATTTAAAAAAAAATAGGGGTGGCCCTCCTGGGCCACCCCTTACCCTAAGGAATTATAATTGACAGTGTACCCGCCAGCACACTGATATTTTGTAGATCGGTTTGCTCTTGAATTAACTTAAGCAAAAAAAAGTATTCTCTCCTCGTACTATGATTCGCAGTGAATTATAAACTTTTTATTTCCACATATTCATTTTTTTTTTCACAGAACCATTTGTATCTCCCAACGCAAGTGTATTCCTCGTCCGCCAAATCAATTATTTGTTTTGCAAAAATGACGGCTTGTTGCAAATCGCGAAACAGGTTTCGTAATGTCCCGATATTATCTCCATACTCATCAACGCACACCATTGCTAAAATCACCTCCTGCAAAATATAAAAATCTAATATCAGGTCCCTTAATTTCCAAAACCCCGGGACCCCTCAATTCCCGCTGGTGCAGAAATACAGATTGTTAGCGTATGATCTATTTTCTGGAAGTGCAGGCCCTTGACGAATTGCCGGGCTTATTGCATTTGAAACGTCATGTTGATAATACAACTTTCATGCCAAGGTCTAAATTCTAAATTTGTCGCCATGAAATACTTTAATATTCTTGGCAAAACGACTGATGATATGCATTGATCCTCAAGATATAAATCGTGGAAAAAATAAAAGGCTGTAAAATGTCAATTTATTGACCCAAAATAGTCAACAATTTAAGTTGTTTGTATTCTTGACAAAAATTGTTATCAGAGGTACTAAAATAAAAGACTGGGGAATCTTTCTGCGATGGACACGATACTAAATCGTCTGATTAATTATTGGGACATTCTAAGCATTTGGATCACCAATCAACCCACTTTCGTTGAAGTAGCGTTCGGGGTGGGGCTTTTTTATTTGGTTTTACAAGTATTAAAGGTGTCATCTAAATGGCTCCTATACATACTCTCAGGCTTATTCAGAATCCCCCGTCGTTTTAAAAAACAGAAAGACATGAGGATTAATCCCCACAGCAAAAAGCCGGGGTCTGCCGACGATGAAGCCCCGCTGTTCGTGTTCAGATAAAGCCGCCAACACTCTCAACCAATTCGACACAGACTGCATTTTTTCTAATTCTAACCATTCCACAATGAATCAGTTTGCTCCTGGCTCTGTCCCATAATAACAAGGCCAAGGTAATCCATTGCTGCCTTCTGGCCAGCGACATCTTTTCCGGTTTCAGGCCTAAAAATTATTCGGATGACAGTGGCAAATTTGTATTGCATGGCAGTTTCATTCCTAAATGAATTTCTGCAAAAGTCCGATGATCGGTAAACTGACAATTCAGAGTAAAAAAGTTGACGATTGTTGTCATTTTGTAGAATATTTACAAAATCAGACCACATTAACTGACTGGAATTATATAGAATAACATTTTTGTAAAAAATGGCATAAAATTTGTATCCCTACATTTTTAACTAGCCAAGCGGCTAAACCTTAAAACTTCTCAGATGTGCGTGCATCTTCTCTGTCGGGCTCTCACGACTAAATGTAATGAGGAATAGCGCCGCACGAGAACAACGGCATTGTGGGAAGTTTTTAAAATCATGCCTTTTCAGGTCTTTATCAGTTTAGAGGATAGATAACAGAGGGTCTAAAAAAGGCTTTACATAATTCGGAGATTGTGAATCTGCTGAATCCCGTCCTGCGATATCTCGCTATTGGACGGGATTTCATCTTTAATGAAGGAGAGCCGCGATGATTTCTGCAGTAAATAGCTCAATTTCGGCGCTACAGGCAAATAAGATCCGGTTGGGGGTCACAGCCAATAATGTTGCCAATGTCAATACTGATGAATTCAAAAAGAGCAGGGCAACTTGCAGGGAAGGCGTCAACGGTAACATACAGGTTGAAGTCAATCGCGTAAATTCTCCTGGTCCACGTTATCAAATACTTGAGGGGAATCAGCTGGTTGAGAAAGAAGGC
>JAAUYD010027773.1_pt1 | contig 21065 bp, 17 predicted proteins | sample 7278101 | NCBI WGS metagenome assembly JAAUYD01 (sample SAMN14350128, study PRJNA611818) | marine sediment metagenome | isolation source: surface marine sediment (0.6m) | place: French Polynesia: Moorea | collected 2018-08
GCGCTGGCTCGAAGGTACGCCGGCCGCGGGTTTCGCGCTCGGCGACGAGTGCGAGCTGAAGGAACCGGTCGACAACGGCGGCATCGTGCGCGGTCGCCGCATCGACCTGGCGAGCGCCGAGGTGCGATCGCATCTCGATGCCGGCATGCAGGTCGCCAAGCTCGCCGTCACCTGGCAGGAACGCATCGGCTGCCTGCTGTGCGACGACCTCGTCGTCCGCCGCCTGCGTTTCCTCGATCTGGTCATGCAGGAGGCCGCGGACGCGGCGGCCGACGACGCGCTGGCGCGCTTCGACGCCGATTTCGCACTGATGGGCATGGAGCTGGCGCGCTTCATCCCGGACCTGGTCGCGGCCTTCGGCGGCATCGATGACTAGCCTGCACGCGCCGACGACCCGTGGGCAGCACGGGCGTCTGCAGCCGCTTCAGCGCTTGGCCGGCGGCGTCGCCAGGCGCTCGATCACGTAGCCGGCGGCCGCCAGGCCAAAGCTTGCCGTCACCGCCACCGATGCACCGTAACCCGCACAGTTCAGCGATCCCTCCGGTGACGCGTCGCAGCCTCCGGGTGACTCCTGGGGTTCATCGGACCAGACGCAGGGCACGCCGAAGCGACGCTGGGGATTGGTCGGGAAACCGTATTCCCGGCGCAGTATCCGGCGCGTACGCGCGAGCAGCGGGTCCTGCTCGGTGCGGCGCAGATCGCCGATCCTGATCCGCGTCGGGTCGCGCTGCCCACCGGCGGCGCCGACCGTGATCAGCGGCTGCCGGCGGCGTCGGCAGTGCGCGATCATCGCCGCCTTGACGCGGAAACTGTCGATGCAGTCGACCACCCATGCACAGTCGGCGGCGACGACGTCGGCGACGTTGTCACGGGTCACGAACGCGTCCACAGCGATCACGTCACAGCGCGGGTTGATCTGCGCGACGCGCTCGCGCAGCACGTCGATCTTGGCGCGACCCAGCTCGGCATCGAGCGCCTGCAACTGCCGGTTCATGTTCGACTCAGCGACATGGTCCATGTCGATCAGGGTCAGGCGGCCCAGCGCGCTGCGTGCCAGCGCCTCGACCGCCCACGAACCGACCCCGCCGACCCCGACGACGCAGACATGGGCGTCGTTCAGCGCGGCCAGCGCGTGCGCGCCGTACAGGCGGGCGATGCCGCCGAAACGCCGTTCGAAATCCAAACCCGGCCCTCCAAAGCGTCGCGCCGAGGCGGTATAGTAGCGGTTCGGCGGTGCCGGGGCCGAGACCCGCCCGCCGCGGATACTCCTGCCGGACCGCCAACGCGGCAGGCCTCGCGACGATGAACACGCCAGCACCAGCCGAGCAAATCGAAGACTACCGCGACCTGTTCCTCCACGACGTGCCGCTGCTCGACGTGCGCGCACCGGTCGAGTTCGCCGCGGGCGCCTTCCCGAGCGCGCGCAACCACCCACTGGTCGACGACGCCGAACGCCATCGCATCGGCATCGCGTACAAGGACGCCGGCCAGCAACGCGCAGTCGCGCTCGGCGAGACGCTGGTCAGCGGCGCGCTCAAGGCCGAGCGCATCGCCACCTGGCGTGACTTCGTCGCGCGTCACCCCGGCGCGGTGCTGTACTGCTTCCGTGGCGGCATGCGCTCGCAGCTCAGCCAGCAGTGGCTGCACGACGAGGCCGGCCTCGACGTCCCGCGGGTGCGCGGCGGTTACAAGGCCATGCGACGCTTCCTGATCGACGAACTCGCCGCCAACGGCAGGCGCTGCAGGCCGGTCGTGATCGGTGGCCGCACCGGCGTCGGCAAGACGCGCCTGCTGCTGGGTTGTGATGCACGCATCGACCTCGAGGGCCTCGCCCACCATCGCGGCTCGGCTTTCGGCCACCATCCGCAACCGCAACCGTCACAGATCGATTTCGAGAACGCGGCGTCGATCGCGCTGCTCAAGCACGTCGCGGCGGACAACCGCGCCTTCGTCGTCGAGGACGAGAGCCGCAACATCGGCAGCCGCCACGTTCCGGTTCCGTTGTTCGACGCGATGCAGGCCGCACCGCTGGTGCTGCTCGAGGCCAGCGACGACGAGCGCGTCGAGATCACGTTGCAGGAGTACGTGCACGACGCGCTCGCCGAGTTCGTCGTTCACTATGGCGAAGAGGCCGGGCGCGAGCACTGGGCTGCGTATCTGCGCAACAGTCTCGACCGCATCCGCAAGCGCCTCGGCGGCGACCGCCATGCGCGCGCCCGGACCCTGCTCGACGACGCGCTCGACGCGCACGCGAGTCGTGGCGATACCGACGGGCACCGCGCCTGGATCGCGTTTCTGTTGCGCGAATACTACGACGGCATGTACACGTACCAGTTGGAGAAGAAGGCGCAGCGTACGGTGTTTCGCGGCGCCGCCGACGGGGTCCGGGACTACCTCGCCGATCACTTCGGTATCGTCGCGGCGGGGACGGTGTAATGAAACACCGGCACATCGAACTGGGCCTGTCTCCGTGATCTGCAGCCCTTGTCTCCACCGTCGACCGCTGGCACGACTGATGCCGCTCGTGCTGGTCGTGATCGGCATCATGCTGCTCTGCGCACGGTCGGCTCGGGCACTCGATTCGCAGCAGGTATTCGAGAGCAACGAGAGCGCGGTGTTCCAGATCCGCGTGATCAACCGCGAGACCGACAAGAAGTCGAGCATCGGCTCGGGCTTCATCTACGCCAGCCGCCGCGACATGGTCACCAACTACCATGTCGTCAGCCAGTACATCGAGCGTCCGGACGACTACGAACTGCGCTACCTGGCTGCCGATGGCCGTGAGGGCGTGCTGGAGCTGGTCGCCGTCGACGCGGTCCACGATCTGGCGCGCGTGCGTGCCGACGTCGACCTCGGCACGCCGTTGCCGGTCGGCGAGCCGCCGCCGCGCGGCGCCCCGCTGTTCGCGATGGGCAATCCGCTCGATCTCGGCCTGACGATCGCCGCCGGCACCAACGGCGGCGTCCTCAGCCAGACCGACGGCAGCCGCATCCTGTTCGCCGGCAGCCTGAACCCCGGCATGAGCGGCGGGCCGACATTCGACGAAGACGGCGTCGTCGTCGGGGTCAACGTGTCGACCGCCCGCAACGACATCAGCTTCATCGTGCCGACCCGTTACCTCGGTCGTCTGAACGGCAGCGCTGCGCAGGACCCGTCGTCGCTGCTCGAACAGATAGCAACGCAGATTCGCGGCTACCAGGTCGACTACATCGGCGACATCATCGACGCCGAGTGGCCGATGACGACGATCCGACAGGTGCAGGTGCCGGGGGCCGTGTCGCCGACGGTCCGTTGCTGGGACGCCAGCCCTAAGGGCAAACCCGAGAACCTGTACCGGCAGTACGCGATCAACTGCAAGAACGAGAACGATATCTACCTGACCGACCGGCTCGAAGTGGGCAAGGTGCTCTACGAATACGCGTGGCTGGAAACGGCCGAGATGGAACCGCAGCGTTTCTACCGGCTCTACGAGGCGTTCAACGACAGCCAGTTCGGCAGTCGTGCGGGCAAGGACGACGTCACGCGGTTTCGCTGCGAGACGGGCTTCGTCCACGTCAGCACAGAGGTCATGAAGACCACGGTCTGTCGCCGCGACTACAAGCGTTACCCGGGGCTCAGCGACGTGCTGTTCACATCGGCGCTGGTCGGTCGCGAGCGCACCGGCTTCATCTTCAATATCGACCTGTCGGGCACCGACGCAGCGACCGCGGCGAGATTGATCGCGCGCTTCCTGGGAGAGATCGAATGGCGGCCCTGATACTGGAGATCGTTTCGCGGCACGTCAGCCAGTATGTCCCTGTCGACAAACCGACGCTGCGTGTCGGGCGTGCATTCGACAACGACGTGATCCTTACCGACCCGGCGGTGTCGCCGTACCATTTCCTGATCCACAAGACCCCGCGGGGAGGCTACGAACTGCGGCCGCTGGCAGACGAGAATGGAATCCGCACCGGGCGTCACCGCATCGACGATGCCGTCGCGCTCGACCAGCTGCCGTTCGAGTTCGATGCCGGGCGTACCCGCTTTCGCGTCATCGACCGTGCACAGCCGGTCGCACCGACGCGCCTGATGAGCTGTCGCAACGGCGGCGCCTGTATCTTCGGCCACTGGAGCTGGGCGCTGGCGTTGTTCGCCGTCATGGTCTTGATCAGCGCATTCGAAAACTACCTGCAAACGCACCAGACCCTGAGCTGGGAGTCGTTCTGGCAAGACCAGCTGACGATCACCGCAACGGCGTTGAGTCTGTCGGTCGGCCTGCTGTTGCTCAACCGCGTGGTCTCTCACCGCTGGGACTACCCGGCGTCTCTCAGTTTCGTCAGTATCGCGCTGATTGCCGCCTTCGCGCTCGACCAGGTCGCCCAGTTAACCAATTACTTCTTTACTTCGGAGCTACCGGCGTTTGCGATCAATCTGGCATGGCTCGCGGTGTTGATGCCCCTGGCCACGGCCTGGTTCCTGATCCGGCTCAACCACGCCGGCAATATCGCCGCAACATTCGTCATCGTCGCGCTGTTCTCGCCAGCCGCCTACGTGCAGGTCAAAGAACTGGCGTCTCACTATGACCTGTTCGACGAATTCAGCAAGAAGACCTATTACAGCAATTCGCTCCACCCGCGAGACTGGCGCATGCAGGCAACGGTCTCTATCGAGACGTTCCTGTCGGACAGCCTGCTGATGCAACCTCCGGCGCCGGCCGAAGAATAAAATAAATACTTTGTTCACATATCGGCCAAGCCGCCCACATTGCAATCCAAAGTTGACACGGATATATTTCCAGTCCTGACGATCTACAATTTCCTTAAATCGAGCAAGGGCGTACCCTTTACTTTGGAGTTTCTAACGAATGGCAAAAAAATCCCTGTCGAACCTGAGCGCTGACGAGCTCTATGAACTGGCTCGCGAACGCGAACAACAGGAAGCCGAGGAGGCCAAGGAAGCCGTGCGTGCACAGCTCGAGGCACTGCGCGATCAGCGTCGCGAGACCGTGGCCCGGCACCGTAAGGAGCTCGCCGCGATCGACGCCGAGATCCGCAGCCTCGGCGGCCGCACGACGCGTGGACGGCGCCGCCGTGCGGCCGGCGGTAGCGTTACCGATCATGTCCTGGAGATCGTCAGTGGCTCGAAGAAGATCTCGACCAAACAGATCAAGGCCGAACTGGAGACCCGCGGCGTGGTCGCCAACAACCTCGCGCAGACGCTGGCGTACCTGAAACGCCAGGGCAAGGTAACCTCCCCGGCACGCTCGATCTACTCGCCCGCCTGACACCGGCGGCCGCGTCCAGCGCGCGGCCGACACCCCGCGCCCCGGCGGCACGCAACCACTGCCGGGCGCCGGCGGGGACATCTGGTGTAGGGTAGCGGCATGACAAAAACCGCCCCGGCGCCACCCGCATGAGTCTCCCGCGCAGCATCCGCATCCTGGTCGCGATGGCCGTGCTGGTCCTCGGCCTCGCGGCGCTGCTGCTGATACTGACCCTCGGCGAGGCGGCGTTGACCATCCGGGCACAGCTCGCCGACGCGCCGTTGTGGCTGCAGGCCGCGTGGTGGGGGCTGGTCGGCGTCGTCTGCTCGCTGTTCACCTGGCTGATCTGGCGCCTGCTGCGCGCGCCAGGTCCGACGCCTGACCGACCCGCTGACGACGCAGCGGCAGGCGCCGACGCCGATAGCGTCGCGGCGGCGATGGCTGACGCCGAGTCGCTGGGTGCCGATACCAGCGACGTGCGCCGCGAGCTCGACAGGCTTGCCCGGCGCCAGGCGGCCGGCGACATCCATGTCGCATTGTTCGGCGAGATATCGACCGGCAAATCGGCGCTGATCAACGCCCTGTTGCCGGACGCCGAGGCCCGCAGCGACGTCCGCGGCGGCACGACCCGCGATCTGGTCAGTTACACCTGGACGAGCGCCTCCGGCGACCGCCTGATCGTGACCGACATGCCGGGTACCGCCGAGGCCGACGGCGTCCTCGACCGGCTTGCCGAGGACGAGGCGCAGCGCGCGCACATCGTGGTCTACGTGACCGATGGCGATCTCAATCGCGCCCAGCACACGGCCTTGCGGGCGCTGCTCGCGATCCGCAAGCCGGTCATCCTCGCGCTAAACAAGAGCGATCGTTACTCGGCCGCCGAACGCGCGGCACTGAGCGGGCGGCTGCGCGAGCTGCTCGGCGACGCGCCCAACGCCGAGCTCGTCGAGGTGTCCGCGGCGACCCAACGCCAGGTCGTCAAGGTCCTGCCCGACGGCAGCGAGCGCAGCGAGAGCCGCAGCGTCGCGCCACGTGTCGACGCGCTCGCCCTGGCCTTGCAGCGCCAGATCGACGGTCGGCAGGAGATCCTCGACCGGCTGCGCGACAGCGCGACCTTCGTGCTCGCCCGCCAGCAACTCGACCGCGCGATCGCGGCGTCCCGGCGGCAGCGTGCCGACAGGCTGGTCGACGGCTACGCCGGCAAGGCCGTGGTCGGCGCGCTGGCGGCGATCACGCCGGGCTCCGACCTGCTGATCCAGGGCTACCTCGGCACCCAGCTGGTGCGCGAGCTGGCGGCGTTGTACGACACCAAGGTCGGCAAGGTCGATAGCGAGCTGCTGCTGTCGCTGGTCCAGCACCATGTCGGCAAGGCCCACACGCTGCTGCTGGCGGTCGCCGGAAACGCACTGAAGGCCTTCCCCGGCGTCGGTACGCTGGCTGGCGGTGCACTGCACGCGGTCGCCTACGGCATCATCTTCCGGACCCTCGGGAGGGCGCTGACGACGACGCTCGAGACCCGCGGCGAGCTGCACCCGCGGCAGACCGCGAAACTGTTCGAGGAGACATTGGGTGAAGATCTGGAAACGTCTGCGCGCGGTATTGCCAGACTGGTTGCCGAGCGGGCGCGCCGCGCCGAGTGACACGGTCCCGGACGGCGACGCGCACCTCGCGCTGGCCCGCGAGAGCCTGCGCGAGCTGCTCGACGACGAGCGCGTACCGGCCGAGGTGCGCGACGCCCTGAGCGACGACTACCGCCAGGTCGAGTCGATGCTGGACAAGCTCGAACACGGCCATATCCACATCGCAGTCTTCGGTCGGGTCAGCGTCGGCAAATCCGCACTGGTCAATGCGCTGCTCGGCGAGCAGCGCTTCGCGACCAGCCCGCTGCACGGCGAGACGCGCACGATCCAACACGGCCAGTGGCACGAGTTCCGCGACGGCAACGTTTTCCTTATCGACACACCGGGGATCAACGAGGTCGGCGGCGAGGCGCGCGAACAACTGGCGCGCGACGTGGCCGGACGCTCCGACCTGGTCGTGTTCGTCGTCGACGGCGACCTGACGAAGGTCGAGATCGACGCCCTGCGCACGCTGGTCGACACGCGGCGGCCGCTGATCCTGGTGCTCAACAAGGTCGACCGTTACACCGACGAGGAACGGCAACAACTGAGCGCGGCGTTGCACGAACACAGCCGCGGCCTGCTGCCCGCCGAGCACCTGGTCAGCGCGGCCGCGCAACCGGCCGCGCAGTGGGTGGTGCGCGTCGACGCCGACGGCAACGAGCGCGAGGAGCAGCGGACGCCGCCGCCGCGGGTCGACGCGCTCAAGGCGCGCCTGTGGGAGGTGCTGGAGAACGAGGGCAAGACACTGGCGGCGCTGAACGCGTCGCTGTTCGCCGGCGAACTCAGTGACCAGGTCGCCACCCGTGTCATAACGGCGCGACGCACCCTCGGCGAACGCGTGATCCGGACCTGGTGCATCGCCAAAGGCGTCGCGGTCGCGCTCAACCCGGTCCCGGTGGCCGACCTCGCGGCGGCCGCGATCGTCGACGTCAGCATGGTCGTACACCTGTCGCGGGCCTACGGGCTGCCGCTCAGTCGCGCCGAGGCCGGGGGCCTGGTGAAGACGATCGGTGCCCAGATGCTCGTGTTGATTGGCACGGTATGGGCGGTCCACCTGATCGCATCGGCACTGAAGCTCGGCACCGGCGGGCTGTCGGCCGTTGTCACCGGAGGCGCCCAGGGGGTCGTCGCGTACTACAGCACCTACGTCGTCGGGCGCGCCGCGGAGCGCTACCTGGCCAACGGCAGGTCGTGGGGCGAAGCCGGCCCCAAGCTGGCGGTCAAGGAGATCCTCGACAGCCTCGATCGCGATTCGATCGTCGAACAGGCGAAGGCCGACATTCGCGCACGGCTCGGCACCGGCTGAGACCAGAATGCGTTTTTTGTTGTTTACCGATTTTCCAATCCGCGATATCTCGGGGTGATGAGAAACCGCCGGCCGGCGACCGTGCCGGCCGGTCACGGCAACAACCGCCCCGGGAATCGTCATGCCGGTCTGGGCCCTTGTCGTTTGGCTGATCATCGGTGTCGCGGCGGGTTCGTCGCCCACAGAATCATGGGCCGCCGGGCGCCGGGCGGGCTGCTCGGCGACCTCGTGCCCGGCACCCTCGGTGCACCGGTCGGCGGCTTTGGCCGGTCGCTGCGCGGCATCGCCGGCACCGGCGACCTCGCGCCCGGCATGGCGCCGCCGCCACCGCCACCGTGGTGGCGCAAACGCCGATCGTGCCGATCCGCCAACGCGTTGCGGCCCGCGGACCTGCCGCCGCGGCGCCGATGCGCGGTCAGCGCATGAACCTGCCGGCCATACCGATCACGTCATCGAGGATCGACCCGTCCTTGTCGGCGTCGAGGAAACCGGCCAGCAGGCTGCCCAGGCCACCACCCTGGTCGCCGGCGAGCTGATTCGGTGCCGACGCGAAGCCCTGCTTCGCCATCGCCCCCATGGCCGCACTGGCCAGCAGCGGCAGCATCTTCTTCAGGACCCCGCTGTCCACGCCGCTGCGCTCGGCGGCGCGCGACGCGACCTCGCGGCTGACGTCCTTGCTGCCGAAGATATGGCCGAGGATGCCGTTGCCTTCGACGACGGCTGCCTGGTCGGTCAATGCCGCCGGCTGCTCGATGTAACGGCTGTGATTGCCGCGCGACAACGCACCGATCAGGTCGTCGAGCCCCTGGCCGCTGGCGGCGTTGTTGCTGAACCCCTTGCTCAAGGCCGGTACCAGCGCACCGATCGCCGATCGTGCCTGGCCCTCGTCGAGCTGGAAGTTGTTGGCCACCTGGCGCACGACGTCGCCGTTCTGTGCGTTCATGATCATGTCGAGGAGATTCATGGCTCGGCTCCGGGTAAGTTGTGATCAGCGAATGGCCTGCCTGCGCGGCGGCCCGACGATAATGCGGCGGCCGGTCATTTGCCGGCGATGCCGACAACCAGCTGCACGACGCCCCACACCAGGAGTATGAACACCACGGTCAGCAGGACGCCGACGGCGATGAAGTCACGCGCCCGACCGTGGGTGAAGTCACGCTCGCGGGTGGCGTTCTTCTGCACACCGGCGAACGACGAGACCACGCTTCCCAATACCTGGAAGAAACTCAGTCGCTTGTCTCGTTCGGATGCCACCGGGGACCCCGCTGCGATGATGCCGCGCTCGCAGTTTGCCAGAAATCCCACCGCCGGGTAGGTGTCCGGCGACCCGATCCGAGGCCGGCAGGCCCGGGTAAAGCAACGCCGCCGCCCGCCGCTATTGCCCGATACCGATCGGGCAAAAAGGGAATCGCGGTGAGTTCCATCGGACTGCACGAACTGGTTGTCATGGTCGTCGAGCCGTCGGCGGTGCAGCGCCGCATCGTCTGCAGGGCCCTGCTCGACAGCGGCGTCGCGACGATCCTCGACAGCGACTGCGGCGCAGACGCCTTCGCCCGGCTGCGCAACGAATGCCCCGACCTCGTCATCAGCGCGATGTACCTGCCGGACATGACGGCGATCGACCTGGTACAGCGTCTGCGCGAGTCCGCCGAGCACGCGGATACGCCGTTCGTGCTGGTCTCGAGCGAGACCCGCTTCCGCTACCTCGACCCCATTCGCCAGGCCGGCGTGGCCGGCATCCTGCCGAAGCCGTTCACCGATCAGCAGCTGCGCACGGCACTCAGCGCGACCGTCGACCTGCTCGACGACAGCACCGACGCCCGGGTGCTCGAGGACCGCGGACTACGCGCCCTGGTCGTCGACGACAGCAGCCTGTCGCGCAAGCACGTCACCCGCGTGCTGAATTCCCTGGGTATCGACCACGTCGATCACGCCGCTGACGGTGTCGCTGCAATCGCACACATCCGCGATCACCTGTACGACATCGTGATCACCGACTACAACATGCCGCACATGGACGGCAAGGAACTGATCGATCACATCCGCCACGATTCCGCGCAGACGACGCTGCCGGTGCTGATGGTGACCGGCGAGGACAACGCCAGCCGCCTGTCTGCGGTGCAGCAGAGCGGCGTCTCGGCGATCTGCGACAAGCCGTTCGAGCCGTCGGTGATCCGCGACCTGGTGCAGCAGATCGTCGACGCCTGACCGGCGGCCGCGAGGGGGTCGTCACATCCGCCGCTTGGTGAAGCGCGTTGCCTGCGCAGAGGCCGGATCGTCCGGCCAGAAATGCTTTGGGTAGCGACCGCGCATCTCTTTCTTGACCTCGGCGTAAGCGCCGCGCCAGAACGCCGCGAGGTCGCGGGTCACCTGCAACGGGCGGCCGGCCGGCGACAGCAGGTGCAATACCGGAACGACGCGGCCTTCGGCCAGCGTCGGCCCCTCGCTGAGCCCGAGGACCTCCTGCAACGGCAGCGCCAGCACCGGCTCGCCATCGAAACGGTACGCGATGCGCCGACGCGTCCCGGCCGGGGTTGCGAACTGGGTCGGCAGCAACGCATCGAGGCGCTGCTGGCGCTGCCAGCCGAGTTCGGCACGCAGCACCGCATCGAGATCCAGGGCGCGCAATTGACGCGCCCCCTGCCCGGGCTTGAGCCACGGCGACAGCCAGTCGTCGAGGGTCTGCAGCAGGCCCTGGTCGGAGAAATCCGGCCAGCCACGATCCGGCTCGAGGCCGCGCAGCAGCTCGACCCGGGCACGCAGTTCCGCGGCGCCGTCGAACCAGCGATCGAGACCGTCCTCGCGGATCCGTGCGAACAGGCAATCGAGCACCGGGTCGCCGTCCCGCAGGGGCACCGGCGCATCGTCGATGACCAGCGCGCCGAGGCGGCGCACGCGACGCGCGACGACGTCGCCGACGGCGACATCCCAACGCACATCGCGGACGACCTCGATCTGGTCGGCGAACAGCCTGTCGAACGCGTCCGCGTCCAGCCGCGCGGCCAGCCACGCGCGACCGTCGCGCTGCCCGGCGTCGACACTGGCGACGACCAGGAAGCGGTTGCCGACCAGCGGGTCGCGCGGATCGACGAGGACGGCACGGCCGTTACGCATCAGGTAGCGCCCGCTGGCGCGCGACGTGCGGATCGCGACCCGGTCCGGGTAGGCGAGCGCCAGCAGCCCGCCGCTGCCCGCCTGCGCCGGGTCGTCACCATCCCGACGCGCGAGCTGCCGCAACTGCCGTGCGGCGCGGTCGATGCGTCGCAGTGCCGCACGATCGAAGCCCGGCGCCAGCGGCGTGCCGGCACGCAGCGCGGCCAGCGCATCGAGTCGCGCGTCGATGCCGACGCCGACGATTGCGGCCTGTGTCCCGCGCAGCGGATCGCGCTCGGACAACAGCGCGGCGATATCCGCGACCGACGCCGACCCGCCACTGCCGGCGGCCAGCATATGGGCAAGGCGCGGGTGCACCGGGAAGCGCACCATGTCGCGCCCCAACGGCGTGATGCGCTGACTGGCATCGAGCGCACCCAGTTGCTGCAGCAACGCGACCGCCTGGTCCCAGTGTGCCGCCGGCGGCGCATCCAGCCAGCGCAACGCCGTCGGATCGCCGACCCCCCAGCCGGCGAGTTCGAGCGCCAGCGGCGCGAGATCGGCCTCCCGGATCTCCGGCGTTGTCCAGTCGTCGAGCCGGGCCTGGCGGGCCTCGGTCCATGCCCGGTAGCAACGGCCCGGACCGAGGCGTCCGGCCCGCCCGGCGCGCTGCAGCGCCGATGCCTTGCTGATCCAGCGCGTCTCGAGGCGCGTCAGCCCGGTGTTCGGATCGAAGCCCGGGCGCCGCGCGAGACCGCTGTCGACGACCGCGTCGACGCCGTCGATCGTCAGGCTGGTCTCGGCAATGTCGGTCGCGAGGATCACGCGGCGGCCGGGACCGCGCCCGCCCAACACCCGGTCCTGGGCGTCGGCCGGCATGTCGCCGTGCAGCGTCTGCACGTCGACCGCCTCTCCCCAGCGCGCGCCGACTGCCGCGCGCACGCGCTCGATCGCACGTCGCCCGGGCAGGAACACCAGGACGTCACCGTCGCAGTCGTCGATCGCCTGCGCCAGCGGCGCGATGCAGGCCATGTCCTGCTGCGAACGCTCAGCGTCGCGGGTCGCGTAGCACAGGTCGACCGGATGACTGCGGCCATCGGCGCGGATCACCGCGGCAGCCATCAGGCGCTGCAGCGGTTCGACGTCCAGCGACGCCGACATCGCCAGCAGGCGCAGATCGTCGCGCAGGCCGTCGCAGACGTCGAGACACAGTGCCAACGACAGGTCGCCCGACAGGTTGCGTTCGTGGAACTCGTCGAAGATCACCAGGCCGACGCCATGCAGTTCCGGATCGTTCTGCAGCCGGCGCACCAGCAGGCCCTCGGTCAGGACCTCGATGCGGGTCGCCGCACCGATGCGGCGTTCGAAGCGCACCTGGTAGCCGACCGTCGCGCCGACGGCCTCGCCGAGCAAGGCGGCCATGCGCCGCGCCGCCATGCGCGCCGCCGGGCGCCGCGGTTCCAGCATCAGGATCTTGCGACCGGCCAACCATGCCTGGTCGTACAACAGCAATGGCACCAGCGTGGTCTTGCCCGATCCGGGCTCCGCGCACAGCACCGCATGGCCGCATTGCAGCGCGTCGTGCAACGCCGGCAGGCAGGACGTGACGGGCAGATCGGGTAGCGACCCGCGGCTGGTTTTTTGTCGCGTCAATGACTATCTTCCGAACTCGGCAGGCCGGCGCCGCACCGGTCAACAGGAGCGGGGGTTGAATCCAGACTATACGACAGCCGGGACGGTGGCGTGACGCGCGCGGCCCGGGTCCGTCGACGGCTGGCGATCGTGTTGGCCAGCTGCGCGCTGGCCGCCGGTGTGTTTGGCGTCGCGCTGCTGCTGTCGCGCCCGCCGCTGCCGGTCGTCGACCGCGTGCAGCAGCGCGGCGAACTGGTCGTCGCCATGCGCGAGGCGCCGAGCACCTACCACGAGGGTGCGGGCGGCCCCGACGGCTTCGAGTATGCGCTGGTCCGCGGCTTTGCCGACCACCTCGGCGTCGATGTGCGCTTCGTCTTTCCCGAAACCCTGGTCGAACTTCTCGACGACACGATGCGCGGCTCCGTACACCTGGCCAGCGGCGGTCTGGCGGTAACGCCATCGCGCCGGCAGCGGCTGCTGTTCTCGAACGCGTACGAGGTCGTCGACGAGCAGCTGATCTATCGGCGCGGCAGCGAGCGACCGCGCTCGCTCGACGACATCGCCGCCGGCGACCTGCACGTGATCGGCGGGTCCAGTCATGAAGAGACGCTGACGTCGCTGCGCAACGGTGCCCATCCCGGCCTGGGCTGGATCTCGCGCCGCGACGTCGGCGTTGCGGCGCTGCTCGATGCCCTCGAACGCGGCGAGATCCGCCTGACCATCGTCGACTCGAACGAGGTCGGGCTCAGCCAGCGGCTGTACAAACGCGCCGCCGTCGCGTTCGATATCGGCGAACCGCGCGCGATCGCGTGGGCGTTTCCCAAGCGCGCTGACAGCAGCCTGCGCGATGCCGCAAACGCCTACCTCCGCGAGATCGACAACGACGGCAGACTGCAGCGGCTGCGCGCGCGCTATTTCGGCCACGCCGGCCGCCTCAACTTCGTCGACACCCGCGACTTCTGGCGCGCCGTGCGCGACCGCCTGCCGGCGTATCGGGCGATGTTCGAACAGGCCGCCGCCGACACCGGGCTCGACTGGCGGCTGCTTGCCGCGATCGGCTACCAGGAGTCGCACTGGCGCGCCGACGCGGTATCGCCGACCGGGGTCCGCGGCATCATGATGCTGACCCAGGCGACTGCGAAGCAGATGAAGATCAGCGACCGCAACGATCCGGCGCAGAGCATCACCGGCGGCGCCCGCTACCTGCGCGTGGTCGAGAAGAAGATCCCCGAGCGCATCCCGCAACCCAATCGTCTGTGGCTGACGCTGGCCGGGTACAACATCGGTTTCGGCCACCTCGAGGATGCACGTATCCTGACCCAGCGCGACGGCGGCAATCCGGACCTTTGGATGGACGTCAAGCAGCGCCTGCCGCTGCTGGCGAAGAAAAAGTACCACACGACGGTGCGGCACGGATTTGCACGCGGCGGCGAACCGGTGACGTACGTCGACAACATCCGCAACTACTACGACATGCTGGTGTGGTTCACGACGACCGCCGACGACGCCACCCGCGAGCGCCTGCTCGCCCAAGCCGACGACTAAGCCCCGACGACTAGGACCCGGCTACTGGCCGAGCGCCTCGGCCTCCATCGACAGGAACACCTGGTAGGCGTTGCGCCGGTTGGCCGCGGCGAAGGCCGGCAGCTTGTCGAAGCGGCTCCAGTCGGTCTCGGCATAGGCGCTGGCGAAATCCTGCAGCTCGTCGACCGCGGCACCCATGACCTCGCGCAGGTAGGCGAGGTATTCCCGCGTCCGCGACACGGCACCGACCGGGTCCCTCGCCGCCGGCCCGTGACCCGGCACCAGGGCCCTGAGCCGCCCGGTCTCGAGGCTGGACAAGGTCTCCAGCCATTGCCTGGTGTCGGCATCGCCGACGAACGGAATACGACCCTCGAAGATGATGTCGCCGGAATACAGCACGCCATCGTCGACGACGAACAGCGTCATGTCACCGTCGGAATGGGCGCTGCCGAGATAGTTGACCTGGAACGTCAGTCCGCCCTGCTCGAAGCGGTAGGCATCCTCGATCAGGCGGTCCGGTGCGACCAGGCGGGTGGTGTCGTTGACCCACGGCTCGAGCGAGAAGCGACGTTCCTCGAGGCGCTCCTGCGCGGTCGGCGAATCGAGGTACTCGTAGGCGCCGCGCGGCGCCAGGATCTCGGCGCCCTCCTCCTTGAACACCTGCAGACCGTAGATGTGGTCGGCATGGTAGTGACTGACGATCACCCGGGTCACCGGCCTGTCGGTGATCTCGCGGATGCGCTGGCGCAGCGCATAGGCCAGCGACGGCGAACCCAGCCCGTCGAAGACGACGACGCTGTCGGCGGTGACGACAAAGCCGGCGTTGGAGATGAAGCCGGCGTTCTCGGTCGCCATACCGGCCGCGCCGAGCACGTAGTAGCTGTGTTCGCCGACCTGCTTCAGCGGCATGTCGACGTCGACAGGAGGATAAGGATCGGCGGCGAGCGCCGCGGCCCCCAAGCACAGCGCAATGACGAAACAAGCAGTCTTCATGTTCTCCGGGCTCCTGACCGGGGATCGTCTGCGACGACCGCGGAATGGCTGTGACAGCGGGCGCGCCGCGCCCTTGACGGGCACCGCCCGGCGGCGCGTCAGCGACGCGCGCGGAAGAAGTCGCGCAGCAACTGCGCACACTCGTCGGCGAGCACGCCACCCTCGCACGCCGTGCGGTGGTTGAAGCGCTCGTCCGACGGCAACAGGTCGTGCACGCTGCCTGCGGCACCGGCGCGCGGATCGCTGGCGCCGAACACCACGCGGTCGATGCGCGCGTGGATGATCGCCCCGGCACACATCGCGCACGGCTCCAGCGTCACGTACAGGGTCGTCCCCGGCAGGCGGTAGTTCTCCAGCGCCGACGCGGCGGCGCGCAAGGCGACGACCTCGGCGTGCGCCGTCGGGTCGCTGGCGCCGATCGGGCGGTTCCAGCCCTCGCCTATCACCTGGTCAGCGGCCACGACCAACGCCCCGACCGGGACCTCGCCCGCCGCTTCGGCACGGCGCGCCAGCGCCAGCGCACGGCGCATGTAGGCCTCGTCTGCGCTATCAGACGCAGTCACGGCGCCGTTATTCCCACTCGATAGTCGCGGGCGGCTTGCTGGAGATGTCGTAGGCGACGCGTGACACGCCGCCGACTTCGTTGATGATGCGACCGGCGACGCGTTCGAGCAGCTCGTACGGGAGGTGGGCGAAGCTTGCGGTCATGAAATCGATGGTCTTGACCGCGCGCAGCGTGATCACGTGCTCGTAGCGTCGCGCGTCGCCGACGACGCCGACCGATTTGACCGGCAGGAACACCGCAAACGCCTGGCTGACATCGTCGTAGAGACCGGTCTTGTGCAGTTCGTCTATGTAGATCGCGTCGGCCTGGCGCAGGATGTCGGCGTACTCCTTCTTGACCTCGCCAAGAATCCGCACGCCGAGGCCCGGCCCCGGGAAGGGATGGCGGTAGATCATCTCGTACGGCAGGCCGAGTTCGACACCGACGCGTCGCACCTCGTCCTTGAACAGCTCGCGCAGCGGTTCGATCAACTCGAGCTTCATGTAGTCGGGCAGGCCGCCGACGTTGTGGTGCGACTTGATCACGTGCGCCTTGCCCGATGCCGCGCCGGCCGACTCGATCACGTCGGGGTAGATCGTGCCCTGCGCGAGATAGCCGACCTCGTCGAGCTTGCCGGCCTCTTCCTCGAAGATATCGATGAACAGGTTGCCGATGATCTTGCGCTTCTGCTCGGGATCGGCGACGCCCTTGAGTCCCTTGAGAAAGCGGTCCTCGGCGTTGACCCGGATCACGTTCACGCCCATATGCTCGGCGAAGGTCGCCATGACCTGGTCGCCCTCGTGCAGTCGCAGCAGGCCGTTGTCGACGAAGATGCAGACCAGCCGCTCGCCGACCGCACGGTGCAGCATCGCCGCGACCACCGATGAGTCGACGCCGCCGGACAGCCCGAGCACGACACGTCCGTCGCCGACCTGTTCGCGCATGCGCTGGATGCTGTCCTCGATGATGCTGCTCGGGTTCCACAGCGCCTCGCAATCGCAGATCTCGAACAGGAAGCGTTCGAGGATCCGTCCCCCCTGGCGCGTGTGCGTGACTTCGGGATGGAACTGCAGGCCATAGAACGCACGCGACTCGTCGGCCATACCGGCCAGCGGGGCGTTGTCGGTCGTGCAGATCGCGATGAAGTCCGGCGGCAACTCCTCGACCCGGTCACCATGACTCATCCACACGTCGAGCAGCCCCCAGCCTTCGGGGCTGGTGTGGTCCTCGATGTCCCTGAGCAGGCGCGAGTGCCCGCGAGCACGCACCTGCGCATAGCCGTACTCGTGCTTGGCCGAGGTCGCCACCTCGCCACCGAGCTGTGCCGCCATGGTCTGCATGCCATAGCAGATCCCGAGTACCGGCACGCCCATCTCGAACACCAGGTCCGGCGCACGCGGGGGTTCGTCGCCGGTGACGGTCTCCGGCCCACCCGACAGGATGATGCCACGCGGCTTCTGCCCGGCCAGCACCTGCTCGCAGTTGTCGTAAGGCCAGATCTCGCAGTACACGCCGGACTCGCGGACGCGGCGCGCGATCAGCTGTGTGTATTGCGACCCAAAGTCGACGATCACTATGCGATGGGCATGAATGTCAGCGGTCATGCAGCAATTCCCCAACAAGGACGAGGCGGACCGGACGGCCCACGGGAAGCGTCGCCGGCGCGGTAATCAGTCGCGCCGGTAGTTCGGTGCTTCCTTGGTGATCTGCACGTCGTGCACGTGCGACTCGCGCATACCGGCATTGGTCACCTTGACGAACTGCGGCTTGGTGCGCATCTCGTCCAAAGTCGCACAACCGGTGTAGCCCATGCTCGAACGGATGCCGCCGGTGAGCTGTGTGATGACGTTGACCAGGGGTCCCTTGTACGGCACGCGACCCTCGATGCCCTCGGGCACCAGCTTGTCCTTCCGCGTGCTCTCCTGGAAGTAGCGATCGCTCGAGCCCTGCTGCCCGGACATCGCACCGAGCGAGCCCATGCCACGGTAGGACTTGTACGAGCGGCCCTGGTAGATCTCGACCTCGCCCGGCGACTCGTCGGTACCGGCGAACAGGCCGCCGATCATGACCGAATGCGCGCCGGCGACCAGCACCTTGGCGATGTCACCGGAATAGCGCAGGCCGCCGTCGGCGATCACCGGCACGCCGCTGCCGTCGAGTGCTGACGCGACGTTGTCGACCGCGGTCACCTGCGGCACGCCGACCCCGGCGACGATCCGCGTCGTGCAGATCGAGCCCGGGCCGATACCGACCTTTACCGCATCTGCGCCGACATCGACCAGCGCCCTGCCGGCATCGCCGGTCGCGATATTGCCGCCGATCACCTGAACATGGGCGAAGTTCTTCTTGATCCACGCGACGCGATCGAGCACGCCCTTCGAATGGCCGTGCGCGGTATCGACCGTGATCACGTCGACACCGGCCTCGACCAACAGCTCGACGCGCTCCTCGGTACCGGCACCGACGCCGACCGCGGCACCGGCACGCAGGCGCTCCTGCGTATCGCGCGCGGCATCCGGGAAGTCGGTCGCCTTCTGGATGTCCTTGACCGTGATCAGGCCGCGCAGCTCGAAGTCGTCGTTGACGACCAGCACCTTCTCGATGCGGTGCTGGTGGAGCTTGGCGATCACCTCGTCGCGCTGCGCGCCCTCGCGCACCGTGACCAGACGATCTTTCGGCGTCATGATCGAGCTGACCTTTTCGTCGAGCCGGGTCTCGAAACGCAGGTCGCGCCCGGTGACGATCCCGACCAGCTCGCTGCCGTCTACGACCGGCACACCGGAGATGTGGTTGGAACGGGTCAGCGCCAGCACGTCGCCGATGCTGACGTGCGGCGACACCGTGATCGGATCGTGAATCACGCCGCTTTCGTAACGCTTGACCATGCGCACCTGCGCCGCCTGGTCGGCGGCACTCATGTTCTTGTGCATCATGCCGATGCCACCGGCCAGCGCCATCGCGATCGCCAGCCGCGCCTCGGTAACCGTGTCCATCGCCGCAGACACGAGCGGTATCTTCAGATCGATCTCGCGGGTCAGCTTGGTCGCCAGATCGACGTCCTTCGGCACCACGTCGGAGCGCGCCGGCACCAGGAGTACGTCGTCGAATGTCAGGGCTTCGTTGTCTTGGGCGAGACGCATGAAAACTATCCGCAAGGTTGGCTGTGGGTAAGCCGGGCATTATAAGATTTGCCCGAAACCCGGTAAACTGCGGGGCCCGCTGCCACGGTGTTGCCAGGCCCGACCCCGGCATGCCGCGACGGCGCCTGGCGCGGCGCGCCGCCGACCCGGCCGTTCGACGGCCGAGACGCTTGGAAGACCATGCCACCTGCGCAATCCAGCCAACGCGATGTCTACACGGTCAGCCGCCTCAACGCCGAGGCGCGCGCCGTGCTCGAGGGGAGCTTTCCGCTGCTCTGGGTCGAGGGCGAGATCTCCAACCTGGCGACCCCGCGTTCCGGCCATCTCTATTTCAGTCTGAAGGATGCCCAGGCACAGGTGCGCTGCGCGCTGTTTCGCGGCAAGCGCCAGCTGTTGCGCTTCGCGCCGGCCGACGGCGACCAGGTCGTGGCCCGGGCGCGGATCGGTTTCTACGAACCTCGCGGAGATTTTCAACTGCTGATCGAGCACCTGGAGCCCGCTGGCGCGGGCTCTGCGCAGCGCGCATTCGAGGCGCTCAAGGCCAAGCTGCAGGCCGAGGGACTGTTCGACAGTGCACGCAAGCGCGACCTGCCGACGTTCCCACGACGGATCGGCGTCATCACGTCGCCGTCCGGGGCCGCGGTACGCGACGTGCTGCAAGTGCTGGCGCGACGCGCGCCGCATATCGCGGTCACGATCTTCCCGACCCGGGTGCAGGGCGCGGACGCGCCCGACGAGCTCGTCGAGGCGCTCGACACAGCGCTACGGCGCGCCGATTGCGATGTCTTGCTGCTGACGCGCGGCGGCGGCTCGGTCGAGGACCTGGCGGCGTTCAACGACGAGCGGCTGGCGCGGCGGATCAGCGCCGCGACGATCCCGATCGTCAGCGCGGTCGGCCACGAGATCGACGTGACGATCGCCGATTTCGTCGCCGATCGCCGGGCACCGACGCCGTCGGCCGCCGCCGAGCTGATCAGCCCGGACGCCGCGGCGCTGAACCAGGCCGTGGACCGCCTCGACGAGCGCCTGCGCAATGCCCTGCGGCGTCGCCTCGAGCGCGGTCGGGACGACGTCACCAAGCTGTCAGGTCGCCTGCAGCGGCAGTCGCCGGCGGCCTGGCTGCGCCAGCAGCAACAGCGTCTCGACGACATCGACGCGCGCCTGGCGCGCGGCCTGCGTGGCGCGCTCGAGCGGCGTCGCGAACGCGTCGACGTGGTGCGCCGGCGCCTGCACGCGCAGAGCCCCGGACGTCGCGTCGCGCTGCTGGCACAGCGCGTCGCCGGATTGCCGGCGCGCCTGCAAACGGCGATGCGGTCGGCGCTCGGCGGTCGCCGCGAGCGGCTCGCGGCGGTCGCACGCGAGCTGCATGCGGTGAGTCCCCTGGCAACCCTGCAGCGCGGCTACAGCGTGCTGCGGCGCGCGCAATCGCAACAGGTCATTGACAGCGTCACGGAGATCACGCCGGGCGACCGCCTGCAGGCGTTGCTCGCCGACGGCCGCGCCGAGCTGACCGCAACGGGCATCGAGGTCGTCGAACTCAAGCCGCCCGGGGATTGATCGCCGCCGCTCACCTGTTGCCGCGCACGTGCTTCATCAGCCGTCCGCGTTTGCGGCGCTGTCGCTCGGTGAGCTTGTTGCGGCGTCCGGCGTAGGGGTTGTCGCCGGACTTGAACTCGATGCGCAACGGCGTACCGCGCAGCCGCAGTACGCTGCGAAAACGGTTGACCAGGTAGCGCCGGTAGGCCGGCGGAACCTTGTCGGTCTGGTTGCCATGGATGACGATGATCGGCGGGTTCTTGCCACCCTGGTGGGCGTAGCGCAGCTTGATGCGCCTGCCGTGCACGAGCGGTGGCTGGTGCTCGGCGACCGCATCTTCGAGGATGCGTGTCAGCTCCGGGGTCTTGAAGTCCGACATCGCCGCGGCGTATGCGGCGTCCACGGCCTGCAACAGGTGGCCGACGCCGCTGCC
>JAAUYD010057487.1_pt1 | contig 21065 bp, 13 predicted proteins | sample 7278101 | NCBI WGS metagenome assembly JAAUYD01 (sample SAMN14350128, study PRJNA611818) | marine sediment metagenome | isolation source: surface marine sediment (0.6m) | place: French Polynesia: Moorea | collected 2018-08
AAAGCCGCTAAATTGAGTTTTGATAAATCAAGTCCGATACAGCAGTGTCATTCCCGCGAAAGCGGGAATCCATTGGCTTGCGACCGGTGGATCCCCGCCGCAGTTTACCCCGTGGAGACGGGGGCCAGGATGGCGGGCTTGTTTTTGAAGATGGCCCATATCCGCATTTATTTGTAAATCTTCAATTTAGCGGCCGTACTTCTTATAAAAGGTATTGGTGAACAAACCATCTGGATCGTATTTTTGCTTCACCGCAAAAAAGCCATCAATTTCCGGATATGCCTGTCGCAGTTGAGCCTCACTAAAATATAGCTGGTACGGTAAGAAAAAGCGGCCGTCGTGTTCCAGCGTCAGCTCGATCAAATCTGAGGTGAGGGCCTCCATATGGGCGTTTCCGGCCTCATCGGCCGTCTGGTTGATGTAGAGAACCAGGGAAAACATCTCCTCAGGCGCGTAATTCAATACGTTATTTTCCTGGTGAACCACCCGCACCGAAGCGTTCAGCAGGTTGGCGTCGTGCTGACGGAGAATATCGCGCATGCCGTCGACAAAAGGTAAAAATTGCTCGCGTGGAATAAAGTATTCGTGCAGGATATCGGTCTCTTCTTTGAGGTCATTTTGTAAATAAAGAACTGAATCGTGCATCGGTTCATTGCGCGTCACCATACACGCTTCACCATCGGTCATGGCCTGATTGCGGGTGACGGTGCACGATTCCAGCCGGGGCTCGATATTTTTCTCGGCCCACCATTTGACAAAGCGCCAGTTGGGGCCAAGTTTTGAAGCGTTCAGAACGAGACGGCGCAGCTTAACCAGACCCGGCTCACCCAATTCAGGCACTTCAGCCTCTTCCAGCGGGATGCCGGTGTGCTCATATTTGTACATGATAATTTCATCGAGCAGATTTTGCGGTGCGGTAGATAGATGGGCGTAGAAGAGGCCGATCTCCTCGTTGTCGTTGATGGTATTCTCGAACACTTCGGGAAAATCTTCCGTGCGAATCACTTCGCGGCGGGTTTCATAAATGGCGTTATCGGTGATTTCTAATTCAGCCTCGAGAATAATGCCAAAGAGGCCATAGCCACCGATGACGTGGTAAAACAGCTCCGGATTTTCAGTGGGGCTCACCCGCTCAACGGTGCCATCCGCCAGCATAATGCGCATCGATTTGATTGTATTTCCCAGTGCCCCATAATAGTGATCCATGCCGTGGGCGTTAACCGAAATCGAGCCACCGACGGTAAAAATATCTGTCGATTGCATGGCGGTGATCGCATATTGAGGGTGGATTTGATTTTGAATTTGATGCCAGGTAGCCCCGCTTTGCACTGTCACCGTCATTGCTTCTTCGTTGAGCGTAATCTCGTTAAATTCGCGAATATCGAGCACAACGCCATCTTTAGCAAAGGCGTGGCCGCCCATGCTGTGGCGCACCCCGGCAATCGAGATGTCTAAACCCTCTTCCCGAGCGTAAGTCAGCGCCTCACGAATATCATCCTCATTTTGAACCATCACAATCCCGTGTATCGCTGTCCGATTGAGGCAACTGGCGTCATTGATCGTGCCCCCGCGCTGCACCCATGGCAGGGTGATGCCGGCGATTGCCACCGGTTCCTGCGGATCAACCTGTTCGCCGGCCGGGTCGAGCGGCGAGCCGTCGGCCGCAATCACGATGGGTAAACAATCCTTGACGGCCGACGGGTCCGCCGCCAGCTGGGCCGTACGGCGGCCGATTAAAGCAGCAGCCATACCGAGAAAGATCAAAAAAATGGTTATTTTGCGGGTAAAAAAGCGTTTGATTCGGTTCATTGATAGCTCACTAGCTCGGCCCTGCGGGCCTGTCAGGGTTTTAGCACGGGGCTACGCCCCTTTTAGCTCGGTGCTGCGCACCTCTCAGCTTTTAGCTATCAGCTGAAGGCTGAAAGGCGCTTCGCGCCGGGCTAAAAGCTAAAAGGCCTGTAGGGCCGTGCTAATAATCAAATATATGTTCCAAAACGACCTGGTCCTCATTCAGGCTGAGTAAGACCGTATGCAGATCCACCACTGGGACGGTGACCACCAATCGTTTTTGCTGGGGATCTGAGAGATAGGTCAAAGATTGCAGCACCTCGCCCGGCTGACTGTAATTGTAACCCTCAGGAACGAGAAGGGTAATGAGAATATCGTCATTGCCGGCAATTTCTTTGAACGTCAGCCCGGCCGCGGCCAGGCGGGGCACAATTTGGGTCACCGGTTCGTAACGGGGCATGGTGATAATGGCGGCGTCATCAGCGAGCGGTTTGACCAGCGACACATCCGTTTCTCCAGCAATTATATTTTCATCAAAGTTGAGGACCCACATTTGGGTTTCAAAATTGATTTCGCTCAGGACGTTATCGCGGCCGGAATCCAGCAGCGCCCCGTACCCGGCTTTGATGGCGTATTCGGTGGTTAGCACCAGTTTACGCTCCCATTTGCGTACCGGCCGAGGCCCCCAAAGATCGGTTTCGTTCCACAACCCTTCCAGTTTTTCCCAAAACGGGAATTTGAACCAGGGGATGGTGTGGATAAACTCCCCGTATTCAACGGCAACCTGTTGAGCGTATACTTCTTCCTCAGTAGGTTCCGGTCCGCCAATCGTTTCGAAGATTCGGCCGAGCGTCTTTTCGTATCCGCCGCGGACGGCGGTTTCGACGGTGAAGCTAACCCCGATGACCCCCAAAATAATCTGGTATTCCCCGTTAAACGGATAATCATCGCGGGTTTGGCGACAGACCGTGTAGTAGGTCGACCAGAACTGGCGGATCGCCTGCCCGTACGAAAAGCGGCTCGGCCGGTTATCGGCCAGGAATGCGCCGTATTCATCCGCGTTAAAGACGATATACCATTCCGGTAGGGTGAGGTAGGTTTGTTCTTCGTTGCGGGCATAATCGGGCAAATCGGCCGTTTCCGGTAACAGCTCGACCACCGGGAAATCGGCTGCTTCTTTGGGATCCCACATGCGGCACTGCACCACGGCCCCAAGCAGCGGGAAAATGACGATGGCGGCCAGGGCCAGCAGGGCGATTTGGGCAAGCCGTTTAAAGAGGTTCCGTTTCTTCTTGGGTTTTTCTTTATTTCGCATAGGCCGGACGGACGCGCGTTAAATAAAAGCCGATAAAAACCGCCAGTCCCCCAATCAAGATGTGGGGAAGATTGGCCAGAAAGCGGGTCATAAACGGCAGGGGGGTTGGCCCATAAATAAAAAGACCGGCGTCGAGGTACGCCTGGCCAAAAATTAAACCAACAACCCCATCCAATCCGTAAATCAGGCCAAAAATTTTAAAGTAGTTGACCGATGCCCGTACGGAAACATAAGCGGCCACGGCCGCCCACACGCCCGAGAAGAAGTGGAGCAAATCATCCCAGATATCGAGCGAAAAAAGACCAAACAAGACCCCATTTTCATCGGCCAGGCCCGGTAAATAGGCCAGCGAGGCGATGAAAAAAAACATGAAGGCGTAAACCCAGGCTGCTTTTTGAAAAAAGTTGATATTCTTCCAATTCACGTCATCCCTCCTGAATTGCATGAGTGAACTTAACGGTTTTTTAAACCCGCTTATTATCCAATAGCCACGGGCTGTTAAATTACCATTAATGTCGGTGTTCGGGTAGGGAGTTTTTGGTTTCACCAACTTTCCTACAAACCTTCATAAAATTTTCACAACTTTAGATCAGGATATTAGGGAATTAGCTCGGTGCTGCGCACCGTTTAGCGCGGCCCTACGGGCCTTTTAGCTACTAGCACGGCGCGAAGCGCCTTTCAGCATTCAGCTGTCAGCTAAAAGCTGAGAGGTGCGCAGCACCGAGCGAACAGGCCCGTAGGGCCGTGCTAATCTGCTAACAGGCTCGCAGAGCCGTGCTGAGAGCAGCGCAGCTGCGAGCCACAAGGAGTAAAAATAATGTTTAGATTTCGTCGGACGCGGTTTTTACCGTTTATTGTTTTTGGATTGTTTGTGCTGTTGATTTTAGGCAGTTTTCGTTCCATGACGGCCCGCTCTTCATATATGCGCGGGTTTTATGATGGTCAGGCGTCTGTACAGCAGGCTCCGCCACCGGTAGCTGAAGGGGATGGTGAAGCGGCCGCTCCCGCTCAAAGTGCACCTCAGCCGTACGCCCATGATCGCGGTCATTTTGGCCACGGCTATTATCATGGTCATCGAGGCCCCGGCGTGTTTGGCTTTCTGCTTTTCCTGTTTTTTGGCCTGCTGTTCTTTAAATTTATCGGCCGCATGATTTGGGGGCGTAGAGGGCGGTGGCATCATGGTTATGGCCCCCACGACCACGGTCCGGGTGGAAGAGGCCCCGATTCTCGCAGCCGGAAAGAACGGTACTTTGACGAAAATCCGGATGAAACGGTGATGGAAATGTAAACAGACCATTGACTTCAGACCTCAGATTTCAGTCTGTGGTCTGTTGTCTGTCGTCTGTTGTCTGATTAAACTTGTATCATGAACGAACTCATCCTCGTCGTTGATGACGAACCCAAAATCACCAAGCTTGCCCGAGATTATCTGGAGAAGGCGGGTTACCGGGTGATTGAAAGTGCCGACGGTCGGGAAGCGCTGTCAATTTTTCGCCACGAGCAGCCGGCCTTGATTGTGCTGGATCTCAATTTGCCCGGGATGGATGGGCTTGATCTATGCCGTACAATCCGACGTGAATCGGATGTGCCGATCATCATGTTAACCGCGCGGGTTGAAGAAACCGATCAATTAATCGGTTTGGAACTGGGTGCGGATGATTACATCACCAAGCCGTTTTCGCCCCGCACGCTTGTCGCTCGTATTCGGGCGGTGCTGCGTCGGGCGGGCGGCGAAGTGCATCAACCCAATATTTTTCGCGCGGCCGATCTGGAAATCGACCGTTTGGGCTTTCGAGTGACGCGCAATGGGGAGAATATTTCCCTTTCACGAACGGAATTTAATTTGCTTTTGCTGCTGGCCGAATCTCAAGGGCAGGCGTTTACTCGGGCTCAAATTTTGAACGCCCTGCACGGTTATGCCTATGAAGGATATGATCGCAGCGTTGATGCCCACATCAAAAATTTGCGGCGCAAACTCGAACCCGATCCGGTTAACCCCAACTATATCTTGACGGTGTTCGGGGTGGGGTATAAGTTTGGAGAGTGATCAATATTCAATAATCAATGGTCAATGGTCAATTTTCAATTGAGGTTGTCCATCATTGATTAATGAGTATTGACCATTGAAAATTATGAAACGTTTTCCACATCACTGGAGGCATAAACAACAACACTCACGGCGCCGCGGCCGGCGGGTCTTTTTTCGCTTTCTGGTGGTTTTTGGGCTGATTGTGGCTCTGATCATTGGGGCGATGGGCATGCTGGCCGGCCTCCTGACCCGCTGGGGTGGTGGCAGCCAGTCGATGACCCTTTTGGTTTGGATCGGCGGCATTGTGATTGCCATCGCCCTGCCGCTGATGGCCATCCGTCTGGCGATTGGCGCATTTCGCAGCATTGCCGTGCCGCTGACCGAGGTGATGGAAGCGGCTGAAGCGGTTTCAAAAGGGGATCTGTCGGTCCGGGTGACCGTGCCATCTCGCGGGGAGTTTTCCGGTTTGACCAAAGCGTTTAATCACATGGTCTCTGAACTGGCTTTAGCAGATGAGCGACGACGGAACCTCACGGCCGATGTGGCCCACGAGCTGCGGACCCCGCTGCACATTATCCAGGGCAATCTCGAAGGCATTATTGATGGGGTGTACGTCCCGAACAAAGAGCATATTGAGTCGACCCTGGAGGAAACCCATCTTCTGGGGCGACTGGTTGAAGATCTGCGCATCTTGTCTCAGGCTGAGGCCGGCCAGCTGCCGCTGCGTCGCGAAACGGTTGAAATTGGGGCTCTTCTGCGCGATGTAGAGACCTCATTTTCTGGACAGGCGGCCGCGGCCGGGGTCGTTTTGGCCGTTGACAGCGGAGAGAATCTCCGGATCGAAGCTGACTACGATCGACTGCTGCAAATTACCAATAATTTAGTTTCCAACGCCCTCCGGCATACCCATGCGGGAGGAACAATCGCCCTAAAAGGAACGGCCGCGGAAGAGGACGCCGTTCAAATTCAGGTGATTGATACTGGTGAAGGGATCCTTGAGGATGAACTGCCGTTTATTTTTGACCGCTTCTGGCGTGGGGACAAGGCCCGCACCCATCAAAGCGGGTCGACCGGTCTTGGGTTGGCGATCGCTCAGCAGCTGGTGCGGGCGATGGAGGGGGAGATCAAGGTAGAAAGTCGGGTGGGAGACGGGACCTCTTTTTCACTAGTTTTTCCCAGGCTAATGGATTAGCATGATCAGGGGGCACAGAGCTCATAAGGGTGGACGGCCGGATCGCACGTTGGAGCCTGATACGGCTGGAGCAGGTCGGCCGACCGCATCGTCTCGGGATTAACGGTGTAGAGGGAATCAATTTCGGAAACGACTTGAAAAACCGGCCGGGAGCTAAAGCCGCCCATCATCACCGCTTCTTCCTGCTCCACGGCACTCAAAATTTCTTCGTGACTTTTTTCCCCTTCTTTCCAGTGATCGTAGTAAGTGGCCACTTGATACCGAGAGCGATTAATAATTTTCAAATCGGTCCTTTGGGCTTCCACCAGCTGATAATATTCTAAAACAACCGAAGTAGACCAATCAGCCACCAAAACCGCATCAGAGGGGGCCTCAGCCATGATGGTTTGAGCGATGACGACATTGGTTTGGTTTTGGCTGAGGTCGTTTTGCGGCCATTGGGTCCAGAATAAGAAGAGCAGAGGTAGGGAAGCTAAGACGGGCCCTGCTGCTCTGAAATTGATCAGATTGATACGTTGGCGCACCTGCTCCAAAATAAACTTCAGCCCCACAGCCAACCACAACGCCCAAATCAAATAGCTGGGTAAAAACATCGTGTGTTTGTCGATGACGTTGTAATTGACGTAAAAAGCGGTGTGAGCGCAGAAGATGAGCAGCAGAAAGACGGCCGTTGACCGTTTATGGCGAAGCAGAATCCCCAAGCCTATCAGGCCGAGAGCAAAACCGACCGGCGTAAACGATTCGATAAGCTGCCCCATAAACAACCACGCCTCCTGAAGAAGATCGGCAGCGGAATAGCCGGTAGCAAAAATATGATACGCTTCACCGGAAATCATCCACAAAACGCCGCGTAAGGTGGTGAGGTTGACATCATAGTAATCGGCGACGTAATTAAGCGATGGGTCGGCCGCATAGCGCAGAGGCAAATAAAGGTACAAAATGAGAGGGATCATGGCCAGCAGACCGATATTCGCTAATTTTGCCAGAGAGAGGCGGCGACGCTGCTCCCAAAACAGATAAGCCACGGCCGGGGCCAAAAAAATGACCGAGACGTGATTGGTCATTCCCAATCCTGCACAAAAAACACCAGCATACAAAAAGCGGTCGCGCCGGTTTTCTCGCCAGGCGAGCAAAAAATAAATCGCTCCAATTGTGACCAGGGTGTTGAGGGTATAAACTTCGGCCACAACCGACATCGACCAAAAATAGGGGGACACGCCTAACATCAGCGCGGCCAAGGCGGAGGCCAGAACGTGACGCGTTACAGAAAAAGCGGTCAGGTACAGCCCGGAAATGGTTAAGGCACTAAAAACAGCGGTCATCAGATTGACGCGATAGGCCACATCACCGGCCGGCAGCAGGGTAAACAGCTTGCCCAGGAGTAAAAAAAGGGGATAGCCGCTGGGGTGAACAATACCCAACGTATAAGCGCCAGTGACCAGCTCGGCGCTGTCGTATCCCACCACGCTTGGAGCCAGAGTCATCCCGTAAACCGCCAGCATAAACGCCCCGATCACGCCTGCTGTCAGAATGATTTTTCGTTTTGACGGGGGGGAGGTAAACTGAACAGAAGTCAATAACCCTAAGATCGCCAGAAGAAAAAATGCCCCTCTCCATTGTGTGGGAGGGGGAGAATCCTGACCGTTTTGACGAGCCAAATCTCCCCCAGGTGGCGGAAGAAAGCCGGAATCTTCACCGCCATAGAGGGAGGGGGCTGTCGGCTGGGGGGTCCGCGTGGGAATGACAATTGTGGCGGTTGGTTCCGGGGTGGGGGTCGGAATAAAACGCGTCAGGCAAGTTTCCGCATCGGGAACCCCATCCCCACCAATTTCGCCGCGCAAGAAGGTATCGTAGGTGAGAATCTCCTCCAGCGAGAGTTCCCCTGTATTTAAAACCGGATGGGTTAGATCCGCCAGATCAACCTCCACAAAAGACCCTTCCGGAATGATGTTTTGTTCAGCGACATTAAAATAACCGCACGTCCCTTCAAAGCAGGAAAGCTTGAGCAAATTGGCCGTTGCGCCGTAGTCGGCCGCCATACACGACCCGAAGACAAAGCTGCTGAGCTGGCTGTCCTGACTGAAGTTGAGTTCAACCCCGCTGGGATACGCCCCGGTTTCAATAAATATATGCGATCCCTTGTCCAGGATTAAGTTGGCCGATGTGTTGGTGACCTCGCGTACCTGGAGGGCGGTTTGCGGAAAGCCATAGAGAGAGGCATCTTTAAAATCAGCACCGCCGGTATGATTAATTTGCAGCTGCAGCGGCAGATCACCGCCGGCCACCGACTCTCTTTCCCGCACCACGATTCGATCAGGGCCTACAAACGCCACCGCCACCTGCCCGGTCTCGGGTGCAATAAACGGGGTGGGGGTGAGCGTCGGAAGTGGGGTGGGGGTTGGCGTGTAAGCGGCAATGGTTTGGGCGATCGCCTGCTCCGCGTACACCGCCTCGGCCGTGGCATCCTCAAAAAAGCGAGTTTGTTCAGCCAGCAGGGCTTCTGCTTCGGCCGTGGCCTGCGCGGTTGTCTGCTGACCGGATCGAATAAAGAATCCGATGATAATGGCCGCAATCAGAACCACTGCTCCCACGATACCGCCGGTAATCATCGTTTGCCGGCGACGGGTTTCGCGGGCTTCATCCTGCATGCGCTTGGTGCGGCTGGGGTCTGCTGTCTGGATAATTGCCGCCGAAACGTTGTCATCCGCATCACGACCCAGGGCGAACGAGACCAGGCTGCGAGCCGCTTTTTCCCCTTCCTGGTTCATCAGTACCCGGATAATTTCGTCTTCGGTGACGTAGGGGCTGCCGGTGCGAGCGATTTTGGTTAACCCATCAGAACAAACGAGAACCGAATCTCCCATCTTGAGCTGAATGCCGCTGCGGCCGCGTTTTTCCGCCAGTTTCATGTCGGTGGTATTGGCATACAGGCCGATATCGACTTTGACCTGCGGCCGGGGCCCCAGCGCCCGCATGACAACCCCTGCTCGCGGGTGCTGACGGGCTTCGGGCACGCTCATCTTTCCCTGAATGGGCATCATGTTGGCAAAGATGTGATCGAGAGAAAGCTGGATCAGCTTGCCGTCTCGATACAGGTACACCTGGCTGTCACCAACATTGGCGATGTAGAGACGCTGATTGTTGACCACAACGGCCATCGACAGGGTGGTGCTGGCTCCCTGAAATTTGGTCGGGTTGCGCTGCCCTTCCTGATAAATCATATGGTTGGCCTGCTGAATGATTTGAGTCAACAGGCCGGGAATGTCGCTGGAGTTAGATTCTTGAAGTAAGCGAAAGATGACGTCAACCGCTATTTGGGCGGCCCGCTCACCTCGATCGCGGCCGCCAACCCCATCGGCGACTACGGCCACATCGAGCCTTAAACCGGCGCGATTCATGATGGTATCAGCGCGCACTCGATCTTCGTATACTTCGCGACCACCTAAATCGTAATGGAAGGCGGTTATCATTGCACTCATGAAGCTGCTCCAAAATGGGTGAGATAATTGCAAAACAGCTGGAATTGATCAATAAGAATAAACTGTTGGACGTACTCTGGCAACCAGGTGGCGTGAACTGTTCGTCCTAATTCCCGTTTACCAGAAGCGGAAAGCGTTTGATAATTGCGTTTACTCAATTGATTTTATTAAATTATTGTGTGGGCGTGAATGAACAATAAAATGTGGCTGAACCTTTCCTGGGTCCACCCATCCAGGTTGAAAATGGCGACGCTTTAATATAGCATTGGACATAAGATTTCAACAAGAACCTGATTTACACCTAAAATGAGGTATAGATACCACCATACACGTACCCTTTTCCCCATAAATTTTGCTCTGCAATTTGGCGGATCGATCGTAGGGTAGACAGACATCATAAATGAATGGCAACCGGACATATACGGAAATGAATCGCAAACAACAAAAAAGCTTTATTTTATTTATCATCATTCCTATTCTCTTATTAACAGGTCTAGTTCAGGCGCAAAGTGTGCCTCCAACCCAGGTCAGGGTAAATTATCCAGCTGCGGTAGAAACCGAAGATGCTGTGGAACTGAGCGTTTTTTTCACCTTGACCGATGAAGACGGCCGTCCGGTCGTGGTCAACTCGATCGATACCTCCACAATCCAGCTGTTTGGGGACACAACGTTATACGACACCGTGGTTGAAAAACCCAGCACGCCGTTTTATGTAGCTCTGGTCCTCGACGCCAGCGGCAGCATGTCCGGCGCCATCGATGATATGCGCGCGGCCGCCAAAGAGGCGATTGCCGTAGCCCCACCGGCGGCCCGCTTTGCGGTGATCCAATTTAATGAAGAAATTGAGGTGATTCAGGGGTTTACCAACAACACCGACTCCATTAACTTTGCCATCGACCAGGTGGATGACGCACCGTTAGGGACCTGTCTGTTTGATGCCACCGGCACCGCCATTAACCTATTAAATGAAACGGCCGCTTCACCGGAAGAGCGACGGGCGGTGATTTTGTTTACCGATGGGAAGGATCAGCTAAGAGTCGGGGACAATACTCCCTGCAGCCGCTCGAACATTGAAGATGTCCTGCGCCTGTCCCGTCAGCCCAACGCGTTTACGGCCATCCACACCATCGGGATGGCCAACACCGATGGGGCAGTGAATGCCGCAGAGCTGGAGCGCATGGCTTCCGAAACCGGTGGCTTTTCAGCCATCGGTGTACAGGATTCGCTTGGGGAGCTCTTCTCCCTGATTATTCAGGGTTTAAACGAACAGTGGGTGGCCCGGGCGCGTATCTTCCCCAAGGCTGGCGAAACTCAGGCTACGCTGGGGGTCACCCCCCAAAGTGATGGCCCGCAGCTGACCACAACCTTTAACTTCTTCTCAAGCCGCGATTATAATGTGCCGCCTCCACCGGTGGCCATTGCGGTGCGCTCGCTGCAATATTCAGCCGAAGCGGATTTGTACAATTTGTCACTGGGTATTGGCAGCCCGGAAGTGATTAGCCGGCTGGTGGTCAGCGTTTGGGATGAGCGACGGGGGGTTCAAATTTCACCGGAATTGGCGTTTGATAACCCATCCGATTCTCAATTTATTGAATTGACGAGTGACGGCTTAGAAGCGGAACGCACCTACCTTATTAAGGTTCAGGCGGTGGATGCCAACGGCTTTTTTATCGCTGACGAAGAGGGCAACAGCCTTTTAGCTGAGGTTGAATTTGTGTATGAGCCGCCCCAGATCATTGCATTGGAGGGGCGGATTGAGTCGATTAGCGCCAACTACGAAACGGCCCAGCTAATTATCGATACGGCGGTAAATGACGAAACGCGCATTCAAACGTATCAAGGGTTTATCGTGCGCGATGAGACCGGCGAACGAGTCGCTGACCTGCCTCAGCTTCCTTATCCCGGCCGGCAGATTGTGCTGCCGCTTCCCCCAGCCATCGCTGAGGCTCCCCAGCCGGAGAGCTATCGGGTTACGATCTTCTTGAACGGCACCGCTGGAGAACAGGTTGAACTGCTGTTTGAAGACTTTAGCCCAATTCCTCCCGCCCCTCCCGGCTTTTTCGCCCGGATTTTAGGGGCTTTGGCCAACCAGCTGTGGATTACCGGGGCGATCGGCGTTATTTTGCTGGCGGTGATCGGTTTCTTCCTGGTTCGACGGCAGCGGGCCAACAAGCGCCGTGACGGCGTTCCGCCCCCTCCGGTGGCTCAAACGATGGTGTTCTCTCAATCGATGATGGACAGCGGATCGTCCTTTGGCGACAGCAGCGGCGGCGGCATGGGCGATTACACGATTGTCGACACGTCGCTGGATGATTTATTTGATGAAGCGGATATGGGGGATCGCACCGAAATCTTTGACGAAGGGATGATGACCCTGCCTCAGGTGCGAATTCGCGTGACGATGTGCCCCGACACGTCTCTGGTGGGTCAGGAATTTACCATTTCCCGTTTCCCATTTAGCGTCGGCCGGGAAGGGTGTGATTTAAGCATCAGCAAAGACGGCCGCATTTCACGCCGTCATATGGAGGTCGGCATTATCGGCACAGACGCCATGATCACCGATCTCAACAGCCGAAACGGCACCTTTCTCAATGACGAGCGGCTGTTTGCCGAACAAACGCGGCCGCTGCCACCCGGAATCTCTAACGTGAGACTGGGCACCACAACCAGCTTTGAAATCGAGCAAATCAGTTGATTTGCCGTGAATCTTCGGGCGATGGAAGTAGGACCCCGTTGACAACAGCCGGCCAGATTCTTAAACTGAGAAAGGAGGATGTGCGTTCATGGCGGAGCGCCACCCTCTTTTCTTTCCCGTAAACCACAAAATAGCGAAAAATCACCTCAAATTGTGTTCTATTTAACACCAAAAATTTATCTTAAATTACATCACGGCTGTAAATCAACTTTGTCACATCTGATAAAGCGGAATACGCCAACTATGTGTGTTCAGTGACCCAAGAGATGTTTGCCCTTTCACGACATTGATGTAGAAACTTTCACGCGACGCATGTTGGTTTTGTCATAGAGCAATTTATCCGGTTCGGGTATTGTTAATTTATCTACGGTTTATTTGGCGTTTCACAACATTCCAAAAATCAATATAAGGAGATGTGAGTATGTTCGATCGTGTAGAAGCTGATTATGATCAGCTCGACAACATTGCCAACCAGTTTGGCAATCAAGGAAGTGTGCTGCAGGAAATGCTGGCCAAGGTGCAATCCGCCATGGAAGCATTGACTGACGGCGGATGGGAAGGCCGTGGTTCCGATGCCTTTTACCAGGAGATGGAAGGGGAAGTTCTTCCCGCTTCACAGCGTCTCCAGCAGGCGATGGAAGAAGCCCAGCGGGTGACCCAGTTCATCAGCCAGACGATGAAGCAAGCTGAAGATGACGCTTGTTCACCGTTCCGCGTACGTTAAGTTGAAACCAGTTTTAGTCTACGGAGGTAAAAATGGCTGAAATTATTAAGATGGATTATGGTCTCATGCAAGAAATGAGCCAGACTTTCCTTCAGGGAGTTGAGCAGCTGGAAAATACGATGCAGGAAATGCAGAGCGTGGCCAATGCCATGGAAGACGGCGCCCTGCTCGGTCAAGGTGGTGCAAATTTTGTTGACGCCATTCGCGACAAATTGTGCCCGGCGATCGCTCGCATGACGGACAAATACAAAGAGTTGTCCGATGACATCCTCAAAGCTATGGATGACATGCAAAGTGCGGACTCGACTTCAGAGCGGATGTATTAATAAAAGGAACAGTCGTCAGGAGATAATTAAAAATGATTGCTTCTATTCTACTTAGATTTGCCCGTAAAGTGGTTGAGGGTGTTCTCAGCCAGCTGGGCGGCTTAATCAATCAGGTAACAGAACAGGCGTTAAATCCCATGAACCAGATGGTTCAGGCGGTCACCGGTGGTGTTTGGGTTGGAAAAGGCGCTGATGCGTTTGTTGAAGAGGTTCAGGGACTGATGATGCCAGGGACCACTCAAATTACAGAAACCATTGGCATCTTTAGCAAGAACATTTCCAACGCGGTAGACGTCATTGATCAGGCTGACAGCATGGTTAACAATGCCGTGAACGGCCTTGCTGACGTATTTGGCAGCATTTTCTAATCGAAATTCCAGGGGCTGACGTCCATCGTGAAGTGACGTGGCCAATGATATAAAAAAGGGGAAACTCTAATTATGAATTCTGCACAAGGCGTATATATGGACACTGATGCGGTCCGGAATTTCGCAAAGAATTTCCAGTCGATCAGTGAGGTATTAGACGCGGTGGCTAAAGCCATGGAGACCTTATCAAATGTCTTAAAAGCGACCGCATTTGTCGGATTGGTAGGCGGTTACGCCGTTGCTCAGGTCATTGACCAAATTCGCCCCCGCATCGAAGAGATGGCGGAGAAGTGCGAAGAGATCAGCGGCGACCTCGATGCCTCAGTTGATGCATACGAACGTGGTGACGAACTCGGTTCAACCCGCTTCCACTAAATTAAAAGTTTAAAAGCCGGGCTCTGATTTTTCAGAAGCCCGGCTTTTGGTTTTCTGTTTGTATTTAGGATCTTTAAAATTTTATAGGACAAATTCGTTCAGCGAAACGGCCAGGGCGATTAAGAAGGCGATGGCCAGGGTGGCAGCAATGACGACCCCAATGGCGCGCTGACTGGGCCAGCGGCTGGTTCTTTCTTTGGGCACATCTTCAAAAACACCGCGCAAGTATTGATAAAATGTGGTGACGTTTGGGGTGCGCATGCCGGGCTGATGGTTGACGGCATTAATGGCGATTTCAGGGACACTGACCAGGTCCGGCCGATCCATCTCCGCCACTTTGCGCTTTAGAACGTTTTTGTACACGTCGATATCGCTCATGAGTTTAAAGGTCACCGGTGGTTCACCAACCAGCATTTCGTACATAATCATTCCCAAACCGTATACGTCGATGTTGGGATTGGCCGGAATGGAGCGGTTGTTGATCATTTCCGGGGCGGTGTAGGCCGGTGGCACAAACATCGGGTTCCAGTTGAGGCTCAAATTTTGCGGATCGCTCATGACCCCAAAATCGTGGAGAATGATGCGGGGAATGTTATCCCGGTCAAAACGCACCAGCAGGCTTTCCGGGCTCAAACAGTTGTGCAGCCGCTGCTTCTTATGCATGTAAGAAACGGCCGACGAAAGACTGATCATAATCCAGCCGATGTGCTTGAACCACGGCTGCGGGTTTTTCAAAAGGAGATCGCGCAGCGGCTCAGCGTTGGCCACATACTCAAGCATATAATAATACAGCAGCTTTCCGCGAATCATCGCTTTGCCATAGCTAAACTCGGTCACGTCGGTGTTAATATGAGATGGGACGATGGTGGGGATAGCCGGATGACCACCGCGATCTTTGTTGGTTTGCACTAAAAATTCGGCTTCGCGCTTGAGCTTTTCTTTGTTGTATTCGCCAGGATGGGCTACTTTTAAGAACACTTTTTGCCCGTGGTGAACCGCTTCGTAGAGAACGGCCGCGCGCAGGATGATAATCGGCTTAACAATTTCAATGTCCCCCAAATATTCTCCGTAATCGAGGATCGTGGGAGATAATTCGGCCGGGCAGTAGGTTTCCTGACACCATAAATTGGTATCCTGCGAGGTTCTTTCACATAAGAGACAAACTTGTTTCACAGTTGGATTCTCCAAATCGATGCCGCTAGTTGGGCAATCATTGCTAAAATTGACTTTAAACCATATTTATGAAAAAATTTTTAACATTACGGTACTTGGTTCCCTAGTTGATGTCAAGATACCCGAAACATTTTCCGGAAATAAGGTTATATCTTATTCTTTCACCTGATTTTCACCTGTCTACCCTATCACCAGAATGGTCTAAAGGGTATGTTGAGCTCAAATTAACAAAAGAGGAAATGGTCCATGACAGAGCCGGTATATATTGATCGACCGCCGAGAATTCAGCCAGAACTCCCATTTGATGTCATTGAAGTGCCATCCCCTCCCGATAAAGATGAGGGGCAAAATAATCGCCTAATCCAGGTTGCCTTGCCGATGGTGACCATTATTGGCTATATTTTGATAGCTACCCTTGGCGGCAGCGGCCGGAGCCCGGCTATGCTGCTGCCGATGGCCCTTTCTGTCCTGGCCTCCGTTGGGTTTTCAATTTACTCCTATCGCAAAGAATTAAAGCGCAAGGGAGAGATTGAACGAGCTTACTCCGACCGCCTGGTGGAAATGAACAAAGAGATGAATAACTATCAGGATATGCAGCGGCGCTTTTACCGCTACAACTATCCTGATGTAGCTTCGACGCTGCGCATTGTGGACAACACCCGTCAGGAAGCGGTTCGCGATGACCGCATTTTGCGCACCGAATCTCGCCTGTGGGAAAGACGCACCTTTGATAACGACTTTGGCGTGGTCCGGTTGGGGATGGGAACCTTGCCCTCTACCGTTCTGTATGAAATCAAGGAAGAAGAGAACTTTGACGACCCTCAGATGCGGGAAGCCCGTAAATTGGCCGAGGATTCAAAATTTGTCAACGACATTCCCATTATCGTCAATTTCCGCCAGAAGCTGGAGGAAAAAGGGGATGAGGATGATGAGAGCGACGAAAACGTCGATGAAGAGCAATCGCCGGTCACGCCGGTCACCCACGCGATGGGCATCGCCGGGGACAAAGAAGCGGTGTATGGCTTTACCCGCGGTATGCTGCTCGACTATGCGGTTTTTCATGCGCCAATGGATGCTCGCCTCTTTATCCTGGCCAAAAGTCAGGAGCAGTGGGCATGGACAGAGCGCCTGCCGCACAGCCTGGATGATGACACCACCACCTATCGCTGTTTTGTAGAGGATGCGGAAGAAGACGAAGAGGAAGTCCGCTTTGATGAAGATGACGAGGGGATCGTCGTTGATTTTCTCGAAGGGATCCGCAAGACCCTGGCTCAGCGCAAGCTTCGTCTGTCGGAAAATGACGAAAATAACACCTCCACGGCCGATCCTACCCTGCCTTTTAATTTGCTCATCGTCGATTTGATGGACGTCGGTGAAGAAGAAGGCCCCCTGAGCGACCTGGAATCGGACGCTGCGATCTCCATTATTCTGGAGGAGGGAAGTGTGCTGGGTGCGGCGGTCGTTTTCCTCGTGCCCGAACGGGCCAAAGTTCCCAGTGGCTGTCACTCAGTTATCGAAATTGAGTTTACCGATCGGGAAACCGGGGGCAGTCAGCCCAAACGAGGTCTTTACTTCCGCTATGCGGAAATTGGGGTCAATACCCATCGCTACGTGGGTGATGCGGACGCCATCCCCAAGCTGGAAATTATGAATCAGCTGGCGATGATGCTGGCGCAAATGGATGTTCGACAAAGTTTTGGGGCGAATTTGACCAAGGTCGTTCCCTTTCTGGAGCTGATGGGGTTCTCGTCGCTCGACGATTTGCGCGATCAAACCCGTGTTAAGTGGCGCGAAAGCATCAAATCGGATAATTCCGACTGGCTGCGCTCAAAAATCGGCCGCATGTCCGGGAACAAAGCCCGCACCCTGGTGTTCTCAGCCAAGCGCGACGGGGTACACGGGATGGTAGCCGGGTCGACAGGCTCTGGTAAATCGGAGTTGATGATCTCGATGATCGCGGCGATGGTAGTCACCTATGACCCGTCCGTTTTAAATTTTGTGCTGGTGGATTACAAGGGTGGTGGGGCGTTTAAAGGGTTTGACAACATGCCCCACTGTGTGGACATCATCACCAACCTCGAAGGGGATGCCGTGACTCGCATGTTTACGGCGATCACTTCGGAAATGCAGCGGCGGCAGAAGCTCAACGCGGATACCGGCACTAAAAATATTGTTGACTATCGTCAAAAAGGGCTGCACGAAACGCACTCCCCCTATCCGTTTTTGTTTATTATCATCGACGAGTTTGCGGAAATGATCGCCGATCGGCCGGAATATCGGTCCGAGCTGGAAAGCATTACGCGCGTTGGCCGGGCGCAGGGTGTTTCGCTGCTGCTGGCCGCTCAGCGTCCGACCGGGGTCACCGACCAGATGCGGTCAAATATCAAATTCCGCATTTCTTTACGGGTGGAAACACCGACCGAAAGCCGCGAAATGCTGCGGCGCAATGACGCGGCGTTTTTGCCAAGCAACATCCCCGGCCGTGGATATCTTCAGGTTGGCAACGAAGAAATTGAGCTCATTCAATCGGCATACACCGGTGAAAAATACATCGATCCGCGCAAAGACCACAACCAGCCGGTTTTGTGGCCGGACCGCCAGGACATCATATTTGACGCGGCCGACGATCAGGAGCCGCCAATTTTATACAAAGCGATTGTCGACTTGCTCGAAGAGCTGTCCACTGAAGAAAATCGGCCGAAACAGCGCGCTCCCTGGCCGGATTTCCTGTCGCATCAATTAACCCTTTCTGAACTGCTGATTTCGCCCGATCCCCGGGCCGAGGCGATCACTTCTGTGGAGTATTTGGCCAGTGAAGATTTCATCACGCTCGGCCGTGAGGCGGAAGCGGTGTTAACCCTCAATCCATCGGTCAACAAATGGGATAATGGGGAGAATGGGTGGTATGAAGACGATCTCGACTGGGGTCAATACGCCATGCGGCCGGTGGTTGGCCTGGTTGATAACCCGTATGCGGCCAATCAGGTGCCTTTGGTTGTTGATTTGCCAAAGGGGCACGTCATTATATTCGGGGCATCGGGCTGGGGAAAAACCACCTTCCTGCGGTCGCTGGTGGTCAGCCTGGCCGCGACCCATTCACCCAATCAGGCCCATATTTATGTTTTAGACCTCGGCGGCCGGAATTTGACCATCCTCAACGAACTGCCCCACGTGGGTTCAGTGATCATTCCGGATGAGGAGGGGTATGAGGAGCGGGTTGAACAGCTTCTTCGCGAACTCGACGCCATGATCGATGAACGGAAAACCCTGCTCAACAACGTCGGTGTGCCGGATGTCTATCGCTACAATGAAACCCATTCGGATGAACCGCTGCCCAGTGTTTTGGTCGCTGTCGATAATTTTGTTGAATTTAGAGAAACGTTTGGCAGTGAAAGCGACAACGTGGCCAGCGTGCTCGACAAATTTGTCGAGCTGGCCCGTCAATCAAAATCTTACGGCATTCACTTTGCCCTCACCGCTTCGCGACTCAACGATCTGCCCAATCAGATGTTTAACGTTTTCACCGAACGGTTAACCCTGAAATTAACCGATCCGATGGAATATCGGGCGATTATTGGTGGAGGACAGGTTTCCGATCTGGCTGAAATCCCCGGCCGTGGGTATATCAAGCTTGGCCGGCTGCCGCTCAGCTTCCAAATCGCCCAGCCACTGGATCTGGATACCGGTGGGGAAGAATTGGGCAACGAAAACAAAGAGCTGGCCGAACTGGCGCAAAATATGGTTGACTGGATCGCCAACTCCGACCGCACCTACCTGGAACCGGTCCGGGTAGATGCCCTGCCGAAAACGATCTTATTCAAGCAAATCCTTTCGCGTCAGCTAAACTTAGATCTCGACGAAACATTCCTGGATAATTTGCGCGCCACAACCCGCAGCGCGTGGGCTAATAGCAAAGATCCGGACAAGGCTGACTGGCTGCGGGCCACGCTGGGCGTCATTTCCGGTAATCGGCTGCGGGAAATGCACTTTGAAGCCAAAGTAGATGGGGTTCACGGGATGATCGCTGGGGGTACCGGATCCGGTAAATCGGAACTGCTCATGACCCTGATCGTCAGCCTGGCTCTCCAGCACGACCCGTCGGTGTTAAATTTTGTGCTGGTCGACTACAAGGGCGGTGGGGCATTTAAGCCGTTTGAAACGATGCCCCACGTGGTGGATTCCATTACCAATCTGAACAAAGCGGCCGTGAAGCGTATGTTTACGGCCATCGACGCAGAAATGCAGCGGCGGCAAAAGCTCAATGCCGACACGGCGACCAAAGATATCGTCGAATATCGAGCCAAAGGATATCACCTCACCAAAGGAGCGTATCCGCATCTGTTTATTATCATTGACGAATATGCGGAGATGATCACCGACAATCCAGAATTTAAGCAGGAGCTCGACAGCATCACGCGCGTCGGCCGGGCGCAGGGTGTCAATTTGCTCCTCGCGTCACAGCGGCCGACCGGCGTTTCCGATCAGATGCGGGCCAACATTAAATTCCGCATCTGTTTGCGGGTAGAAGGGATTGATACCAGTCGGGAAATGCTGCGCCGTTCTGATGCGGCATTTTTGCCCAGCGGGATGCCCGGTCGCGGCTATATGCAAATCGGTAATGAAAATATTGAGTTGACTCAGATCGCCTATACCGGTGAATCATATCCTTATGCTGAGGTGGAAGAGGGGGGTCAAAAACCGAAATTTTACGATGTCATCGTGAAATTAACTCAGGAACTGGCCGGGGAGAACGTTCCCTTAACACCGTGGCCACCATTCTTGCCAACCGCCATGACCTTCTCTGAACCGTTGATTTTGGAGTACATGCAGCCTAAGGATTTAGAGCTGATTCAGATGGGCCGCCAGAAAGAAGCGCTGGTGGTCAATCCATTTGTAGAAAAATGGCAAAAAGGGAAAGGAGCCTGGTACGGGGTTGACTGGAATAAAAACGCCATGCGGGCGATTGTAGGCTTACTCGATGATCCGTATAATGCCCAATTGCTCCCTCTAAACATCGATCTCACGCGTGGCCACGTGGTCCTTTTTGGGGCGTCTGGCTGGGGTAAAACGACCTTTATGCGCAGCCTGGTGATGTCCCTGGCTTCGACCCATTCACCCAACGAGTTCCATGCGCACCTGCTTGACCTCGGCGGCCGAAACCTGGAGGTTTTGCGCGAGATTCCCAATGTAGGGACCGTCATTATGCCGGACGAGCGCGGCTATGAAGAGCGGGTTCAGCAGCTGCTGCGCGAGCTAAACGACATCGTCGACTACCGCAAGCGAGTATTTGCCGAAGTGGGGGTGTCCACGTTTTACGAATACAACGGCAGCGAGGATGATGGGCTGGAGCCGGCAATTTTGATCATCATCGACAATTTTAATGAATTTTTAGAATCGTTTGGCGGCGACATGCAGCCTGATGAAGATTCCGTTTTCTCAATCTTTGTCAACCTGCTGCGGCAGGCCAAGGCTTACGGGCTGCACTTTGTGATTTCAGTTGATCGGCTAAATACGCTGTCGAGCAAGCTGCTGAGCCTCTTTACCGAGCGTTTGACCCTGCGGCTCTCCGATGCGCAGAGCTATCGCTCGATCGTGGGGAGT
>JAAUYD010001389.1_pt1 | contig 21064 bp, 16 predicted proteins | sample 7278101 | NCBI WGS metagenome assembly JAAUYD01 (sample SAMN14350128, study PRJNA611818) | marine sediment metagenome | isolation source: surface marine sediment (0.6m) | place: French Polynesia: Moorea | collected 2018-08
GGGCTTTAGGCGCAAAGAACGCCAAGAGAAGAGATTTGAACGCAGAGGAGCGTAGAAGGAAGCCCGAAAAAGAATAAAGCTTTTTCGCTGATATTTTTTATCATTCCGATGCAAGCGGAAAAGATATCACGCAAAGACGCAAAGGCGCAAAGAATCGTTGTTTAATCTTATCGAAAATGTAAATTCATACTCTGATTCAGCAACGCCAGGAGTGTAGATACGAAGTGGCTTCGGTGAAGGGTAGGAGGGAGAGATCAACTATACGTTAGTAAAAATGATTGTGACATATAGAAATTGAAAAATTTATCCAGTAAGCTTCTTTCACAATCCAAAATCAACAACAGATTATCTGTTTTTCACAATCCCGGACAGTTGTTCATGGGGGAAACCACGCCAGTTCCTCCATTTGGGGAGACCCCAAGACCGGACTGGCTCCACAAGACCGCAATGGCTCCCCAAGACCACACTGTCCTCAAAATCTAAAATCTAAAATCCAAAATTGTTATGACTGATAAAAATACTGAAACCAACCCCATTGTGGAAGTTACTCCCCAAACCGATGCTTTAGTAGACACGGAAATGGCTGGGGAAACTGACGAAGTAAAAAATGAAACTAAAGCTTTGATTAATGCGATTAAAAAACGTGCCCAATCCGAGGCTCACTCAGCTGGTACGCTCACTCGGGAGACCTATTTAAATGCAGTACGTCAAGCACGGGAAACCATTGAAACAAATCAATTGATAGAACGCGATCGCATCGAACACGCATTAGATATGATTCAAAAAGAAGCTCAAAAAAACTGGGATTCTGTAACTAAAGAAGTACAGGATTTAGGCGATCGCTTGCAAGCAGCAGCTAAAGCCGCCTGGGAAGTTTTGACTGCACCACGCTCTTAGGAGGGAAGGAGTGAAGGAGTGAAGGAGTGAAGAACTAAGAAATAATATCTCCATCTCCCCATACTCCCCATCTCCCCATCTCCCCATACTCCCCATCTCCCCATCTCCCCACGCTCCCAACATCTGCCAAATAGGCAGAATTATTTGAGATTTATTGATCTGGGATTACTAGAAGTACAAATGATGCTAGATAATGAAAAAGCTGTGACATTTACTTGTTGTCTTTGGCTCTGTAATTATCTGTAATTAAGAAATAATCCCTATGCGAACTCACTATTGCGGCGAACTCCGAAACACGGACATTGGAGCAACTGTTACCTTATACGGCTGGGTAGACCGTCGCCGCGATCATGGGGGCGTGATATTTTTAGATTTACGCGATCGCTCTGGCATTGTGCAAATTGTCAGTGATCCCCAACGCACACCAGATTCCTACGAATTAGCCAACTCTCTGCGTAATGAATATGTTGTGGAAATCCAAGGAAAGGTAACACAACGTCCAGAAGAATCCTTGAATACCCGTATACCTACAGGGGAAGTAGAAATTTACGCCGAGCAAATCAACTTGCTCAATGGCGTTCACAAACAACTACCTTTCCAAGTTTCCACTGCGGAAACAGATCCGGTAAAAGAAGAATTACGACTCAAGTATCGCTACTTAGATTTACGACGCGATCGCATGGCAAGTAATTTACAAATTCGTCATCAGGTAGTGAAAGCTATGCGTCGGTTCCTGGAAGATAATGAAGGGTTTATTGAAGTAGAAACCCCTGTCTTAACCCGTTCTACCCCCGAAGGTGCTAGGGATTTTATTTTACCCAGCCGTGTCAACCCCGGTGAATGGTTTGCTCTACCCCAATCACCCCAACTGTTCAAACAGCTATTAATGGTGGCTGGTTGTGACAGATACTATCAAATAGCCCGTTGTTTCCGGGATGAGGATTTACGGGCTGACAGACAGCCAGAATTTACCCAGTTAGACATGGAAATGAGTTTTATGTCTGTAGAAGATATTATCGCCCTGAATGAGAAATTAGTGGCTCATATCTTTAAAGCTGTCAAAGGAATTGATTTACCTGGTGCATTTCCCCGACTTACTTATGCTCAAGCCATGGAACGCTACGGTACAGATAAGCCAGATACCAGATATGGTTTAGAACTAGTGGATGTTTCTGATATCCTCAAAGATAGTGGCTTCAAAGTCTTCCGGGAAGCGATCGCCCATGAAGGAATTGTGAAAATTCTGCCCATCCCCAATGGTAATGATGCTATTTCCAATGTCCGCATTAAACCTGGTGGAGATATCTTTAAAGAAGCCACCGAAGCTGGTGCTAGGGGGTTAGCATTTATCCGGGTACGGGAAGATGGGGAAATAGATACCATTGGTGCTATTAAAGACAACCTCACCCCGGAACAAAAACAAGAAATTTTAACTCGTACAGGTGCTCAACCCGGGCATCTACTTTTATTTGGAGCAGGTGATACCGCCACTGTCAATAAAACCTTAGATAGATTGCGGCAATTCATGGCTAAGGAATTCCAGTTAATCGAGCCAGGTAAAAATAATCTGCTGTGGATTACTGATTTTCCCATGTTTGAATGGAACGCCGACGAAAAGCGTCTAGAAGCTTTACATCACCCCTTTACCGCTCCCCATCCCGATGATATCAACGATCTAAAAACAGCCCGCGCCCAGGCTTACGACCTAGTTCTCAATGGCTTTGAAATTGGTGGTGGTAGTTTGCGGATTTACCAACGGGAAATCCAAGAGCAAGTATTTGATGCGATCGGACTTTCTCCAGAAGAAGCACATAATAAATTTGGCTTTCTCCTAGAAGCATTTGAATATGGAACCCCACCCCACGGTGGTATTGCTTATGGCTTGGATCGATTAGTAATGTTACTGGCCAAAGAAGAATCAATCCGTGACGTAATCGCCTTTCCGAAGACACAACAAGCACGATGTTTGTTAACAGAAGCACCTGCCAGTGTAGATGATAAACAGCTCAAAGAGTTGCAAGTTGCCTCTACCTATAAGCCCAAACCATAGAATAAATTAGAAATCAGTAATAATGGCGGACATCCCGACGGATAGTCCCCATTTTTATTTTAAATCAATTCAATCGTCAGCTTTTTATAGTTTTCAGTAGATACACCCTTGTTATTTGTCATCTTAATTAATTAAGTTGTATGTATTGATAATCTAAAAAAAATATGAAATTCATTTAAAGCCACTACCTATACCAAGATTTGTAGTTATATTATTTATTGTGAGCAAAAAAATATTATAGCGGTTCCCAAGCAATTGAAGTACACTTACACTTTGTATATCAAAACAAGTAGTTTAAAAGCGTACCTCACTAGATTGAGAACCGCTATAACTATCATCAGTTGATATGTTGCAAGTAAATTTATCACTAAACAACTTAAAAATAAATGAGCGAATAAGTAAGCGATTTATTGTTGGTTTATGGAGCATGATGAAAATACAATGTAACTGAGCCAAATTAAAAAATCATCATTGACTAATATGTAGTCTCTAGCAGCACTCATTTAATTGTGGAAGCAGATTTAGGCTTAAAGGTTAATTTTTTACACATTACAAGTCAAAATGTTTTCAATGATTAAACATAATTTCTATTCCTAATTTAAGCATCTAACATAGTACAGCTATCAGACTAGCATAATAGAGATTAATATATTTAAGTGTTCTTGTGCAATTATTTATAGGCTTAAATATTACTTAACATCTATTCCCAATTAAAATTAAAACTGCTATTTTCACAAAAAAATTTCAATATTTTGCTGATGTTTACCAAATAGTAGTGAATACAATAAATAACAACTCTGATATTGCGTAAACTCCTAACTAACATATTTTATAATCCCTATATAGCAAGGCTTTTAGCCAAACAATAAAAATGTGTTTGTTTCATTCGTTGCTAGAAACGAAAAAACGTAGCTAGTCAGAGGCTCATATCTTGTACCTAACCGTATAAATTTGGAAAAACTTAAATCAGGCGCAATAAAGTTACATTATTTTACTGAGCTTTTTCCCTTAATACTATGTGATTTAATCACATAAATTTATATTGGTGCAAGATGGGAGTAAATATCTAAATTAAATATTGAACCAAGATGAATTGATGGAGCTGGGCTTCGATGGTTATTTGATCTCAGTCCCTCCAACGTAACCTTCTTTATCCTGTTAGTTTGCAATTTGGAAGCAAAGTGTGTTTTCTATAAGCAAAGTATGTCGAGGATAGGTCATTAACCCTTAGTTGTGGAGAGAGGAGGTCGAATTGCAGAGAAGGTGTGACCGAAATCGGAAACGTTCAAAACGAAGAGCAATATACTGTCCAATTCATGGATGTTATTTAGATAGTGTTAGTCAAAAGTATCCATTATTTGCCTCGAGCCCAGGACAATTACAGCATCGAGGGGTACGGAAACGAGAAGCATTAATCTTAATAGCTTCTCAAACAGCAGTCACTCTTAAAAATGAGTGGTTAGAGGCTTTTTGGTGCAAGGAGTGTCAGCAAAAAAAGTGGTATCATATTCATAAATCATCCACTAACATCTATGAAGTTGCAGTTGCATCTCCAGAACTTTGGCAACAAGTAATGGGGGTTACTTATCCCCAAGGAAATCCTTCTGTTGGTGAATTTACTAGTCGAAATTCACGAACAATGAACTATCGGGGACATCAATACTTTGATCAAGTATAACACTAGGGACAGTTTTACAAGTTGCCGATGCTCTGGAAGAGTGGGGCTACACGTACTAAGTCCGCCTACGCGGACTAGGAAAAATTAGGGTTTTTAGTCTGCATAAGTGGACTTTGATAGTGTAGCCCCAAGCTACTTTGCTCCAAGCCGCCTTTGGGGTCTATAGCCTGTTGGCGCAGTCTGCCGCAAGCTTGGGTTTTAGGGGTTTGAAAACACGCCCTAGGGTTAAAGGTTAGGGCAAATTGAGAGTCCAGAATGAATGCTTGGTAAACCTTTCCCTCCTGATCTGATTTCTGCCTCCGGCTCTCGCTGCCTGATTCAAACAGATTGCAGATTTATCACAAATATTTACAATTTCCAAATCAGGGGATAATTTTTCCAATTTGTATGCAGATATGAAAATAGCCTATCTAGTTAATCATTATCCTCATGTGAGTCATAGCTTCATCCGACGAGAAATTGTAGGTATTGAAGCTTGGGGAATTGAAGTCGCTCGGTTCTCCATTCGTCCCTGTACCTCTAAATTAGTTGACGAAGCAGACAAACTAGAACTAGAGAAAACTCAATCTATTCTTGGTATTGGTATTCTCAGCATATTCTTAGTTGTAATTCAAGTTTTCCTCACTAAACCCATTTCCTTTCTGAGAAGTTTACAGCTAACTTGGAAAATAGGCTGGCATTCAGACCGAGGAATTGTCAGAAATTTAGCGTATCTGGTTGAAGCATGTGTGCTTCTGATTAAATCGTCAGATTTGGGAATAACCCACATTCACGCTCACTTCGGTACTAATTCAACTACAGTAGCGATGCTTTGTCATGCTCTAGGTGGTCCATCTTACAGTTGTACCATTCATGGTCCCCAGGAATTTGACAGAGCTACTGTTCTTGCTTTAGATGAGAAAGTTAAACGAGCATCTTTCGTAGTAGTTATCAGTTCCTTCGGTAAGAGTCAGTTATATCGATGGTGCGATCGCCAATATTGGTCAAAAATTCATGTAATTCATTGCGGCGTAGATGAAAAATTCTTGCGCGAATATGAGACTCCGATGTCAGAAGAGCCTCGTCTAGTTTGTGTTGGTAGACTGGACGAACAAAAAGGACATTTACTTTTAATCGAAGCAGCAGCTAAATTAGCCGCTGAAGGATTAGATTTTAAATTAGTATTTGTTGGTGATGGTTCTTTGAGAGGTGAGATTGAAACTGCGATCGCTCAACTGAATTTACATGATCACATTGAGATTACTGGTTGGGCTAGTAGTACTCAAGTGCGAGACCAAATATTAGCTGCACGAGCCTTAATATTACCTAGTTTTGCTGAAGGTTTACCAGTAGTAGCAATGGAAGCCTTAGCTTTAGGCCGTCCAGTAATCAGTAGCCGTATTGCTGGGGTTCCTGAATTAATTGAGCATGAAAATTGCGGTTGGTTGGTAACACCCGGTTCATTGGAAGATTTAACAGCAACTATGGGTGAGGTATTGCAGTTACCAGTAGAAAAACTCAAACAAATGGGTGAAACCGGGAGTAAACTGGTTGCTCAACGGCATAATATAACAACCGAGACGGGGAAATTAGCAGAACTATTTTGGTGTAAAGATATTTCCCTCACAATCAAATCAGCTATCTCAAGCAAATCATCAAGCACCCTCAAAAAAAAAGCTATTAATGCTACTATTTGGACTATTATTGCGTATTTTGGCGGTCATGTAATTAGATTTGGAACTAATCTCATTCTGACTCGCTTACTAGTTCCAGAGTATTTTGGTTTGATGGCTTTAATAAATACTTTTATGTCTGGGTTACAAATGTTCTCAGATATTGGTGTTGCTCCTAGTTTGATCCGAAATAAACGCGGTGACGAACCTGATTTTTATAATACAGCCTGGACAATACAGATTATACGTGGATTTGGATTGTGGCTAGCTAGTATATTAATTGCTTGGCCGATAGCAACATATTATCAACAACAACAGCTACTATGGTTAATTCCAATTGTTGGTATAAATGCTTTGATGAATAGCTTTCAATCGACCAGTAAATTTACTCTCCAACGCCATTTAGAACAGAGTAAACGAACAATATTTATTATTATAGGGGTAGCATACAGGAACATTATCACCATCACATGGGCTTTATTAAACCCTACAATTTTGGCAATTATTGGTGGTAGTTTAATCTCAGGATTAATAGATATTTTTCGTAGTCATAAACTGATTCCTCAAATATCCAATCGCTTTACCTGGGATAAAAATGCTGCTAAAGAAATTTTTTCCTTTGGTAAGTGGATATTTATATCTACAGCAATGACATTTTTGGCAATGCAATATGACAAGCTAACACTGCCAAAATTATTTTCTTTTGAAATGCTGGGTGTTTATACCGTTGCTTTTACCCTCGCAGAAATGCCCAAACAGATAATTGCTGGGATTAGTGGAAATGTCATTTTTCCTATAATTGCCAAATTTCAAGATTTACCCCGCAAACAACTAAGAGAGAAAATTATAAAGAAGCGGTGGCTATTACTAATTGGCATGGCACTTGTTGTGTCTCTGGTAGTTTGTTTTGGCGATCTGCTCATCTTGACACTATACGATAACAGATATAAAGATGCTGCTTGGATGTTGCCAATTTTGTCCTTAGGAATGTGGCCGGCCCTACTACCAATGACAAATGCTAAATCTCTAATAGCTATTGGTAAGCCTATATATATCGCTATTGGCAATTTCGTTAAATTTATTTATATGTTTATTGGTATACAATTAGGATTTTCTCTAATGGGAATTTTGGGAGTCATAATCGTTATTGCTTTTAATGATCTACCTGTTTATGCAGTAGTCAATTATGGTCTTTGGAAAGAAGGTCTAACAGGAATATGGCAAGATATTATGATAACATTATTTCTAATCTTATTAATATTTTGCATTGTATTTTGTCGCTATTCCCTAGGATTTGGATTACCAATTAATGGTATTTTGTGATATAAAAAATGGATTAAAAATTACAAGAAACGAGATTTTTCAAATATTATATATCAACTTATATCAAAATTGCTGTAAGTGAGATAGACCAATTACAGAGTGGCTTTTAAACCTTGGAATCTTAATTCGTTAATTCACCTCATAAACATCGAATCTGCTGTAATATATAAATCAATTAGCTATTTTTGAATATGAAATTACCCGGTTTTCTTATTATTGGTGCTGCAAAATCAGGAACTACCAGTTTATACCAATACCTAAAGAAACATCCACAAGTGTATTTTCCTCCTAAAGATGCTAATCCATTATTAGGGAGTAAAGAGCCTAATTTTTTTGGTGATGATAATAAGTATGCATTGGGAATACAAGCTTATGCTTCCTTGTTTAACAATGCCCAATCCTACCAGATTTGTGGAGAAGCATCAACAGACTATACCAAATTATCAGAGTTTCCTCGAGCCGCAGAACGTATAGCAAAGACACTCCCCCATGTGAAGTTGATTTACATCATGCGACATCCTGTAGAGCGTGCATATTCTTATTATGTACATCTTCAACGTAATCAAAAAGTAGAAGAAACATTTGAGCAGCATATTCAAAGAGCAAACATTTGTTTGGATGGCAGCAACTATATGATGCAAATCGAGCAATATCTTAAATTTTTCCCCAGAGAGTCTTTGTTATTACTGTTAATGGAAGAATTAATTCATAACCCTGCTCTAACCTTACAGAATATTTGTCAATTTTTGTCCATTGATGATGGTATTGATTTAACCTTAGGTAACAAAATAATTGCTAATGCAGGTCGGAGTCATTTTAATGATAATATTAGAGGAAAAATTACTGCACCATTCCGCTCAATTCCGGTACTAAATATAGCGGCAAAAAAAATACCCCAATCTTGGCGCGATCTAGCTTATTCAATGATTAAAGAGATGCCATTTGCTAAAAATATTCAACAACAATATTTACCACAACCAATGCTTCCAGAAACCCGCCAGCTTTTGTTAAATAAATTCAAAAAATCTAATGAAGAACTAGCTGATTTTATGAAATATGACTTATCACATTGGTCTAATTAGTCAGTCGTAGTCACACAGAAATTACGACTTAAGATAAAATTAACTTCTTTATATACCCTTGATGAAAAATTTTGAACCGAACATAATATGAGTCCCCAAGCACAACTTGTCATGATCCTCTGGTTGCCAGTTGTTCTTTACCTATTTATTCGGTTTTCAGCTCAAAGGGCAGTTGTTATCAGCTTTATCGTGGCGTGGCTTTTTCTACCACAAAAAGCGGGATTTGCCTTTCCCGGATTTCCAGATTATGAAAGGATGTCAGCTACTTGCTACAGTATATTGCTAGCTACATTTATTTTTGATATTCAACGCTTCCGCTCATTTAAATTTAGCTGGCTTGACTTACCAATGCTAATTTGGTGTGTATGTCCTTTTGCTTCTTCGATGAGTAATGGCTTGGGAGCTTATGATGGACTAGCACAATTACTGCAACAAACTGTATCCTACGGAATACCTTATTTTCTTGGTCGTATATACCTAAATAATCTAGTTGGATTACGCCATTTAGCAATTGCAATATTCACAAGTGGGTTAATTTATGCTCCTTTATGCATATATGAAGCTCGTATGAGTCCAGTGTTTCATCGAATGGTTTACGGTTACGTTGATGTAAGAGCTTTTGCTCAGGGATTTCGTTACGGGTCGTTTAGACCGACGGTATTTATGCAACATGGTCTTGCAGTTGGTATGTGGATGATGGCTGCAACATTTATTGGAATCTGGTTATGGCAATCTGGGGTAATCAAGCAAATATGGGGCATTCCCATGATGTGGTTAGTTGCGGGATTATTAGTCACATTCGTAATAGTTAAATCAACTGGTGCATATTTCTATTTGTTGTTGGGATTAATTATTATGTTTGTTGCCAAAAAATTTCGTACTGCTTTGGCAATGTTATTAATCATTGCGGCTATGTCTTCTTACTTATATATGGGGGCAAGTGGAGCATTTACTAGCGATCGCATTGAGGGGGTTGTCTCGGCTTTAGAAGTTATAGTTGAGCCAAGTCGAGCTTCATCTTTAGGATATAGAATGAGTAATGAAGAATTACTCTCAGAAAAAGCACGGCAACAGCCAATTTTGGGTTGGGGAGGTTGGGGAAGAAACCGTGTATATAAAGAAATTTGGACAGGTGAGTTGGTAAGTATAGCAATTACCGATAGCTTATGGATTATTGCCTTTGGTATTAACGGATCGGTAGGTTTAATTGCTTTATTTAGTTCTTCCCTACTACCTGCTGTAAGTTTTTTCTGGTTAAGGTATCCAGCCAAATCCTGGTTTAAAACTGAAATTGCACCAGCAGCAGTATTATCAACGGTTACAACCTTATATATGTTGGACTGTACTTTAAATAATATGCCAAATCCAGTGTTTACACTAGCAACCGGGGGTATTGCGGGATTAGTACTTAACAAGACAGAAACTCAAAAACTAGCAAGTCGTTCATCCCCAATTCGTCGTTCTTTACCTCGGTCACAGATAACACCTTCTTTAAAACCAAACAAAGTAAGATATTAATCAATGAGTGATGTATAAAAATTTGAGAATTCTATACGCCGCTGGTCCAGGGAACGTGATTGGTACTTATCAATATTGGATTCAAGGAGAGGACGATCCATCCCAGGTTTCAGTTACCTATTCTAGTCAATTCTACGATGTTTGTCGTGATTTAGATGCACAAGCTTATGTAATTTCATCCCATAGAGATCGACAGTTGTTACATGATGGTAAATTTACCATAGAACATCGTCCATTCCCTATACCTAAAGCATCGGGTCTTCTATACCACTTAGTTAATTTCTGGTATGGTTTAGGGATAATTATCTCGGCAGTTCGTTTTCAAGCTAATGTTATCGTAGTAGCTGATGGCACAGCGCACTGGTTTCTCTTTTCCTTACTACCTTGGTTGGGAATTAAAGTTATTCCTTCACTACACTGCGTACTTTGGTGCAAGTATCTTCCACAAAGCAAGATAAATAGATTATTCCTAAAGCTTAGTCATCACCTATTTGCTCGCCAATCCACCGCAATTATGGTTGCATCAAGTGATATTGAGAAACAGATAGTACAGATTACTACCAATCAACATCAACCAATAGTAGAATTTTTACCATTATATCGACGTTCAGAGTTTGCAAGAGTAGGTAAACCAGATGAAAAACATTTACCTTTTAGAGTGTTATTTGCAGGTCGCATTGAGCCAAATAAAGGTGTTTTTGAACTTCTGGAAATTGCCAAGAGTTTCCAGTCACAAGGTAGACAGGATATTGTGTTTGATATTTGTGGAAATGGTTCTGCACTAGAGGATTTATGTTTAGCAGTCGAGAAAGCAAACATAAATTCTTTATTTGTGTGTCATGGTCATTGTAATAAAGCACAAATGCAAGAAATGTTTAACCAGGCACATGTTGTTATTGTGCCGACAAAAACAAATTTTGTAGAAGGCTTTAACCAGGTTGTTGCGGAAAGTATTTTATCTGGTCGTCCTGTTATTACTTCAGCAGTTTGTCCAGCTTTATCTTATGTGCGAGAAGGAGTTGTAGAAGTGCCACCAGATGACATTAAAAGATATGGTGATGCTTTACTAAAATTATCCCATGATCTCCATTTCTATAAACAAAAGCAACAGGCTTGTCTAGGTTTACAAGAACAATTTTATGATGTGTTCCAAAGTTGGGGAGCTAAACTCAAGTCTATTATTATGGATATTCAGGATAGTAAATAATTAGAATTAACAAAGTAATTAAATATGGAAAATAGAAATATTCTCATTCATGTTGGCTATATGAAAACAGGTTCAACATGGCTACAAAAAGTTTTATTTAATAATAAAAACGCTGGTTTTACTCCTCTATTGAAGCATGAATATCTAGGTGGCTCTCTTGATGCAGTAGAACAATTCATCATAAATAATAGCTTCACTTTTTCTCATGAATCAGCACGCAAAGTATTTGAGCCAAGAATAAATGAAGCTTTAAGTACTTCTCTTGTACCTGTTTTATCTCAGGAAAGTTTGAGTGGTAATCCTGTAGATGGTTGTTATTGGGGTAAGGAAGTTGCAGATCGACTTTATGCTACTTTCCCAGAAGCAAAAATCTGCATTGTTATCCGCGAACAGAAAGCTATTTTAATGTCTATTTATCGACACTATATAGGAGGAAAAGGAACTAAAACCTTGGAAGAATTTATTGGTATGGGGAAAGATATACCTGGTTATAAACCTATTTGTCGTTTGGAACATTTTGAATATGACTTATTAATTGCATACTATCAAAATCTCTTTGGAAGAGAGAATGTGCTAGTATTACCATTTGAATTAATCCAAAAAGATGCGTATTATTTTTGCCAATGCATACTTAAATTCAGTAATACTGAAGGGAGTATAAATTATTCGTTACGCCCTCAAAATGCTGGTTTTAAAGGAGGTTCTCTTGCTTTAAAAAGAAGACTGAATTATTTCTCAGAACCTCCTAATTGTATCAAACCACAGCCTAGATTTTCTTATAATTTAATTTATAAAGCATCAATAGTAACAAATAAAATTTTACCTCAAAAAATACACCAGAATTTTGAGAATAAATGGAAGAATATTATTAATGACAAAGTTGGTGATTCATTTAGTGATAGTAACAGAAAAACTAGTCATTTAATTGGTATCAAGTTATCAGACTTTGGTTATGATTGTTAACTTTAAATATTTAATAAGCCAAAATACATATCAACATTATGTTAAATAATTACTTCAATCCATTACCATTTCCAGTATTTTTTATATGCCGTTATTCTGAACGCTGGTCAGAACTATTTACATCTTCTCAAGCATCAGTTCCCGATCCTGATTCCCTCCACAAACAAATAGTCACAAATGAAGATTGTTGGACTATCCATACTTATCTTCGACTAAAACAGCGTAATTTAAATGTATCATTGTCAAATGATTTAGTTCCAAATGCAATTTGTGTTGTTAATTCATTAGAATTTGGCATTAGAGATTTATCTTTCTCTTCATTTATTGTCGGTTGTCGTGGAGATGGACCTAAACCAGCTCTTGCAAACTTTACTATTGTTCAGAATGAAGAAAATGTAGAATCAAAGACGGAAGCATTTATTCCTCATTGGCCACAACCAGGTTTAATACCACGTTTAACATCAAGAGGTAATCGAATTCAAAATATTGTTTTCAAAGGAGCAGAAAATAATTTATACGAAGATTTTTGTTCTTCTCAATTTCGTCAAGAATTAAAGAAGTTAGGAACACAATTATTGATTCATGGCAAGTTGGAAAGTACTGTGAATTGGCATGACTATAGTAATGCTGATTTAGTGCTGGCTGTACGTGATTTAACAGAAAAGGATGCTTTAGTAAAACCTGCAAGTAAATTGGTCAATGCCTGGATAGCAGGTGCACCTGCATTACTTGGTCCAGAGGCTGCATACCGTCAGCTTAAGGAATCGCCACTAGACTACATCGAGGTGAGAACTCCACAGGAAGCACTAGATGCAATTCGTAAACTCAAAAAAGATACAAATTTGTATCAACAGATAATTAGTAATGGTTTCAAACGAGCACAAGAATTTACTCCAGATAAAATTTCACAAAGATGGCGAGATGTCTTAGCTGGACCTGTAGCAGAGAATTATGTTCGCTGGTGTCAGCGTCCACAAATAATCCATAGGACAAAGTTTGTGTTCGGGGCATTGCGTGAAAAGCAAAACCAGGCGATCGCAAAATATAATCGCTTTCATGGAAAACGAATTATTTCAGGAAAATTGACATGATATATTAAGTTTATTTTAAATAAATTTATCATTCTTTCCATTGATACTTTAAAGTATATTAATTCGCAACAAATAGTTCAATCTTAATGAAAATTTTCAAATGTTAAGTTCCAATCTTTTAATTCATATTGGCTATCCTAAAGTTGCATCAACTTGGTTGCAAAAGGCTATTTTTAATGATGAAAATGCAGGATTTATAACCCCTTGGGGTGCTTGTTCTGCAGAGGCTCTAGATGCATTTGCACTCACTAATTCTTTTCGTTTTTCTGCTGAAGAAACATACAAATTATTTGAGCCAGGTTTAAAACAGGCTAATGAGAGAGATTTGATACCTGTTATTTCTCATGAATCATTAAGTGGTAACCAGATGGGTCAAAATTATTGGGGTAAAGAGGTTGCTGATAGAATGTATGCTGTTTTTCCTGACGCTCGTATATTGATTATGCTCAGGGAGCAAAAATCAATATTAATGTCATCATACCAACAACATATAAAAACGGGAGGGAACAAAACTATAAATAGATTTATAGGAGTAGATATAAATAAAGCAGGCTTTAAACCAATATGCCGGTTAGAACATTTAGAATATGACTTATTGATTTCATATTATCAGACACTTTTTGGCAACAAAAATGTGTTAGTTTTACCCCTAGAATTGCTCAAGAAGGACAAAATATTTTTTATTAAAAAGCTACTTGATTTTACTGGTTCTCAAGGTAAAATTGCGTCTAATGATGTTCTTCATAATGTCAGCCCTAAAGCTGGTACTCTTGCTTTTAGGCGTATGATAAATTGTTTGATGCAGCCAACTGATTTTAGTGGAGCAAAAATTCCTTTACAACATCGTTTAGCAGTTGGTTTATCACAATTAATGGATCCATTAATCCCAGAATCAGTCCATAAAAATATCAAAAATAACTGGCAAAATTGTATTGATGACTATGTTCAAGACCAATTTAAAAAAAGTAATCAGAAAACAAGCGAATTGACAGGAATTAATTTAAGTGAATTTGGTTATGATTGTTAACTAATATTCAATTTCTAGCAATTCCCAACCTGGTGAAGTACAGTTATAGGCTAAACAGTTTTTGATTTCAAATATTATTTAGTTAGTTATGCTCAATAACCCACTACACTTACTCATAGTTATTGTTAACTATAGAACGCCAGATTTAACCATCGACTGCTTACAATCTTTAGTTAACGAAGTGCGATCGCTCCCCGGAACCCGTGTTATTGTTACCGATAATGCTTCCGGTGACGATTCAGTTGACAAAATTCAAACTGCTATTGAAAACGAAAGTTGGCAAGATTGGGTATCCTTCATGCCACTAGAACATAATGGTGGTTTTGCATTTGGTAATAATGCTGCAATCCGTCCGGTTATAAATTCTCCTACTCCCCCAAATTACGTTCTCTTACTTAACCCAGATACTATAGTTCGTCCTGGTGCTTTAAAAGTACTTATGGACTTTATGAAAGAACATCCCCAAGTAGGAATTGCTGGTAGTCGTCTAGAAGATCCTGATGGTACTCCCCAAGTTTCTGCTTTTCGCTTTCATTCCATCCTCAGCGAACTCAATGCAGGCTTACGTCTACGATTTGGTAAAAAGTTCAAAGAACGTTGGGCTGTTATCCCCCCTACCCTTCCCCAAGAAATTACCCAAGTTGATTGGGTAGCTGGAGCCAGCATGATTGTGCGCCGTCAAGTATTTGAACAGGTCGGTGTAATGGACGAAGGATACTTCATGTACTATGAAGAGGCTGATTTTTGCTTGCAAACTAATAGGGCTGGTTGGACTTGCTATTATGTCCCAGAGAGCCGAGTAGTACATTTAGTCGGTCAAAGCTCTGGAGTTACCGACCCTAAAGCTCCACGCAAACGTCTTCCGCAGTACTGGTTTGATTCTCGGCGACGTTACTTTGTCAAAAATCACGGTTGGCTGTATGCATCGTTAGCAGATGCTGCTTTTGCTTTTCCTTTTGCCCTGACCAAATTACGTTGGATGCTGATGGGACAACGTTCTAATTATCCACCAAATTTTTTGATTGATTTTATCCGCAATAGTGCGATCGCCAAAGGATTTATTCAATCCCCACAATAGATCAATAACCAATAGAATTTGTATTTACCAATCAATAGAGCATATTATGGTCACACAACAGGACTTAATATCGAGTCCTACCCTAGCAACAAGCAATACCCTTGGACTTTGGGAACAAGTTAAGGAAGACTGGATAGCTCATGGGTGCGATTGGACAAAGCCTGGATTTAGAGCAGTGGCTGTTCAACGCTTTGGTGTATGGAGGATGAAAATTGAGCCCAAATTCCTCCGCGCTCCCTTTAGTATTCTCTACCGGGCTTTATATCGTAAAATCCGCAATAATTACGGCATTGAATTACCTTATACCGTTAAACTTGGTCGTCGGGTAATTATTGAACATCAAGGGGCAATTGTCATTCATGGAAATTGTATTATCGGCGACGATTGTATTATTCGCCAGGGTGTAACTTTGGGTAATCGCTACCTAGAACGTCCATTTGATGCACCGAAACTAGGAACTCGCGTCAATGTTGGCGCAGGAGCGAAAATTTTTGGTGATGTCACCATCGGTGATCGCGCTAATATTGGTGCTAATGCAGTAGTTCTCAATAATGTACCAACTGAAGCAACCGCCGTAGGTATTCCAGCTAAAATTATCGGCAGTAGAAATTAGGGTAACTTTTAATGCATCAACAATCCTCATGAATATGGTGTCATTACTGAGGAAATAGGGTAGAGAATAAAACAATCTTTACATTGGAACCTTAAATTTTGAATTTTTGGCAAACAATTGACAATTCTCTCCCAATGCAAAAAAAAGTAGGTGATAACTGTAATATCTGATGGGTCAATTTTCGTAAACTCTTGTTGTGAAAAGCTCATACGATCTCAAATTTAAACTTTCAAGTTAGGCAAGAACTTAAATAAATATTTATACGTAAATAATTATGAAAGCACTGATACTATCGGGCGGTAAGGGAACCCGCTTGCGCCCCATAACTTATACTGGTGCCAAGCAATTAGTTCCCGTGGCAAATAAGCCTATTCTGTGGTACGGAATTGAGTCTATTGTTGCCGCAGGTATTACCGATATCGGTATTATCATCAGCCCGGAAACTGGAGAAGAAATCAAAGCGAAAACAGGTGATGGCGATCGCTTTGGTGCCAGAATAACTTATATACCTCAGGATAGGCCTGGGGGTTTAGCCCATGCAGTGAAAGTGGCTCAACCTTTTTTGGCAGATACACCTTTTTTAATGTACTTGGGAGATAATCTAGTTGAAAGTGACCTGGGTTTATTCGTTGACGATTTTAAAGACCGCAGGCTGGATGCTTTAACATTATTATGTCCAGTAAACAATCCTAGTGCTTTTGGGGTTGCTCAAGTTGACGAGAGAGGAAGAGTTTTACAGTTAGTAGAAAAACCCAAGGTTCCCCCTTCCAATTTGGCACTGGTAGGTATTTATTTATTTTCCAGTACAATTCACCAAGCGATCGCTAATATTCAACCCTCTGCTCGAGGAGAGCTAGAAATTACCGACGCTATCCAGCATTTGATAGATCGCAACCAACAGGTGGAAGCTCATAAATTAAAGGGTTGGTGGTTAGACACAGGTAAGAAAGATGATTTACTAGAAGCTAACCGCATTATTCTGGATACTTGTTTAGAAACTGCGATTGCTGGTGAAGTAGATGAAAATAGCCAAATTATTGGGCGGGTAAAGATTGGAAAAGAATCTCAAATTGTCAATTGCACCATTCGCGGACCAGTGACCATTGGTTGTGGTTGTCATTTAGAAAATTGTTTCATCGGTCCTTATAGTAGCATTGCGGATGGAGTAACTTTAATCGACGCAGACATAGAACATAGCGTCATTTTACAAGACGCAAAAGTCATCGGTATTCAACAGCGAATTGTAGACAGCGTTATCGGACAACGGGCTCAGTTTAAAGTCGCGCCCCAACGTCCTAAAGCCTTACGTTTTCTGATTGGGGATGATTCACAAATCGAACTAGTTTGATTGGACTACCATTGGAGAAATTAATGTCAACAACTATTCCTTTTAATCGCCCTGTGACTGTGGGGAAAGAATTCACATACATCCAAGAGACCATTGAAAATATGGATCTTTCTGGAGATGGTGCCATTACTAAGAAATGTCATAGTCTACTAGAAGATATTCTACAAGTCCCGAAAGTATTACTGACTACTTCCTGCACCCATGCTTTGGAAATGGCTGCATTATTATTAAATATGCAACCGGGAGATGAAGTAATTGTTCCTTCTTTTACTTTCGTTTCTACTATCAATGCTTTTGCTTTGCGGGGTGTACGTCCCATATTTGCCGATATTCGTCCAGATACCCTCAACCTGGATGAATCCAAACTCGAAAAACTGATTACTCCCCAAACTAAAGCAATTGTACCTGTACACTATGCAGGTGTTGGGTGTGAAATGGACACAATCATGGATATTGCTGGACGTTATGGTATACCAGTAGTTGAAGATAATGCTCATGGATTATTTGCTAAATATAAAGGTAAGTATCTAGGTACTTTCGGCTGTTTAGCAACCCAAAGTTTCCATGAAACCAAGAATTTCACCTGTGGCGAAGGAGGAGCTTTATTAATCAATGAACCCTATTATATAGAACGGGCAGAAATTATCCGTGAAAAAGGGACTAACCGCAGTCGTTTTTATCGCGGCCAGGTAGATAAATATACTTGGGTAGACATTGGTTCTAGTTACTTACCCTCAGGTATACTTGCAGCCTTTTTATATGCCCAAATTGAAGCTCGGCAACAGATTCAAGGCAAACGACAGCAAATTTGGGAATATTATTACAATCATCTTCAAGACTGGGCACAGGAGAAAGGTGTACGACTACCGATTGTACCCCCTGAATGCGAGCAGGCATACCATATGTTCTATATGCTCATGCCCTCACTAGAAAAGCGTCAGGCTCTCATCGCACACTTACGCTCACAAGGAATTAGTAGTGTCTTTCACTACTTACCCTTGCACCTATCTCAAATGGGGCGGAAGTTCGGTGGTTCAGAAGGAGATTGTCCGGTTACAGAAAGTGTGAGTGATCGCTTACTACGTTTACCCTTTTACAATAATTTGACCGAAGAAGATTTGGCGCGAGTAGTAACTTCTATCAAGGATTTTTGCTAAGGTATGGCTTCCAATAAATCTCACATTGCCATTCATCTTCATTGCCTGTTTAATGGTGGCATTGAGCGAATTATGGCAAATTTAACCCATAATTTTATCGAACGCGGTTTACAAGTGGATTTGGTGCTTAATTATTTAGGGAATCCTGCTTTTAGGTCAGAGTTTCCAGCAGAAGTGCGGATTATAGATTTAAAAGCAGATAAAATCCAAGCCAGACTACCCAGACTAATACGTTATTTACGACAGCATCAACCTACAGCCTTATTATCAGCTAATCACTATGCCAATGAAATGGCTATATTAGCCAAATATCTCTCACGTGTGCCTACAAAGGTAGTAGTTTCCGATCAAACTAATTTATCCGTAGAAACAAAGAAAAAATCTCCTTTGAGTGGCAGATATTGGGCACCTTTGGCTTTAAAATTGCTTTATCCTGGGGCTGATGGCAGAATAGCTCCCTCTATTGGTGTAGCTCAGGACTTGGTTAGTATAACTGGTTTGCCAATAGATAAATTTCAGGTCATTTACAATCCGGTAATCAATCCCACAATTTTTGCTAAAGCAAAAGAGCCTGTAGACCATCCTTGGTTTGCTCCTGGGGAGTTACCAGTAATCTTGGCAGCCGGAAGACTAGAAAAACAAAAAGACTTCCCCACTCTCATTCGAGCTTTTGCAAAAGTACGAGAGGTGACACCATCTCGATTAGTCATTTTTGGTACAGGCTCTGAACATTCTAGATTAAAAAGTTTAATTAATGAATTGGACTTAGAAGATTATGTAGATCTACCCGGTTTTACCAAGAATCCCTATGCCTATGTTGCCAAATCAGCAGTACTGACATTATCTTCTGCTTGGGAAGGATTACCCACATTTTTGATTGAGACTATGGCTTTGGGTATACCAGTGGTTTCGACTGATTGTCCGAGTGGTCCAGCAGAAATTTTAGACAATGGCAAATATGGTGATTTAGTCCCTGTTGACGATCCTCCAGCTCTGGCGGAAGCAATTTTAAACATATTATCTGGTAATTACAAATCTGCATCTCTAGATTGGTTAGAACAATTCACTGTAGAACAGACTACTCAAAAATATCTAGATATGCTCGGTATTCAAGTTGAATAAATTCTCAAAATGAAAATTGCATTGATTATTGCCTACTTTGGTAAATGGCCAATTTGGTTTCCTGCTTTTCTCGAATCTTGTAAATATAATTCTGGAGTTGATTGGATTTTATTCACAGATTGCGAGATACCTAATTTTACAGTAAATAATGTCAAGTTTGTGCAATTTACTGTTGAAGATTTTAATTCACTAGCTTCAAATAAATTGGGATTTCAAGTAAATCTCCCATTTATTTACAAAATGTGTGATTTCAAACCTACATTTGGTCTTGTTTTTGAAGATTATCTCAAAAATTATGATTTTTGGGGGCATTGCGATCTAGATGTAGTTTGGGGTAATATTCGTAAATTTATCACTGATGATATTTTGAATCATCATGAAATTATTTCGGGAGGGAAAGAAATTATATCTGGACATTTTTGCCTGTATAAAAATACAAATAAAATAAATAATATTTTCACAAAACTATCTTATTATAAAAGCCAATTAACATCGTCAGAACATACCTGCTTTGATGAATCGGCAATGACAAATATAATTAAAAATTTATCAAATAAGGGTGAGGTCACAGTTTATTGGCCAAAGTGGTTAGTTAATTTCCCTAACTTAGAAAAACCAATGCCGGCAGCTCGGTTAGGTGTTCATATTAATCGTTGGTATTGGGAAGCAGGAAAATTATATAATCGTTCCCATGAAGTAATGTATATACATTTTATGACATGGAAAAAAAGTCTTACATCTTGTAAATTTGATTACTCAGATAACCCTACATCTTTCTATATATCTTACTCTCATATTGGATTGAATAAAGCAGATAGACCATCATTAACATCTCAATTATCTTCATTGTTTGTATTAATTCAGACATTGATCTATTTTGATTACAAAGTTTGGTATCGTCGAATTAATCATTATGTAATCAAAAAAATATTGTACAGATTTAATGAAATTTAAATCTGTATGTGCAATATAATATATGTTTATGGAAGCATTTATCAAATAAATTAGTAATAATTAAATTTTAGTTTCATTGATGAAAAAAATAAAACGTGAATTACAACATATAGGTAAAAACCAGACTCGCAATTTTCTTAATCTTCTATTAGCTAGACCGTTAAGGATGTCTAATTTTAAGTCTATGACTTTAGATTGGGATGATGTGGAGTTAGTTAATAATTTACTATTAAATCATTCATCTTGGCAAGACACCAAAATAGTTTCTCAATACGAATCTGAATTTGCCCAATGGAATGGCTCA
>JAAUYD010133717.1_pt1 | contig 21060 bp, 15 predicted proteins | sample 7278101 | NCBI WGS metagenome assembly JAAUYD01 (sample SAMN14350128, study PRJNA611818) | marine sediment metagenome | isolation source: surface marine sediment (0.6m) | place: French Polynesia: Moorea | collected 2018-08
CCTCGTCGTAGAGGTTTTCGCGGAGTGCTTCGGCGTTTTGAATTTTCTCCTGGAGCTGACTGTGCAGCAGCGATATATCGGCCAGCCGTTGCTGCAAAGCGGCGGCCGGTGGTGCGGCCTGCAGCGTATCCGGTGCGAAACTGCAGAGCACTAAACTCGCCAGCAGAAGCAAGCGACAGAACCAGAGCGCGGTGGGTCCAGATGCCGGTCGACAAGCGCAGTGATGGGTCATCATATATGGTCGGTTTCTCATAACGTCCATGCGTCGGGCGCCGCACTAGCGGGCCAAATTGTCGCGCACCTCACTTCTGACATACAGGGTCGTCTGGGGATTGTCCCATGCGGCCAGTTGCCGTAAACCGATCAGCTCCAGCTGATGCCCCTGCCAGGTTGCCAATGCCTGCGTCGTGGCCGGCGACAGTGCCTCGATCCCATTTAGAGAGAGGCGTTTCCCCCGCCAGGCTGCCAGCTGTCGGGCCGCCTCCGGCGACAGGGTTTTGAGACCGTTTAGAACCAACCACTCGCCCTTCCAAGCGGCGAGGTTGCGCGCCGCTTCCGGCGTGAGGCGCTTGAGGTTGTTGAGAAACAGGTCCTTACCCTCCCAAGCCGCCAGGCAGGCGGCAGCATCGCTCGCCAGCGCTGTGAGATGGCCCGTCCGGTTGAAATTCCCACTGCAGATCTCCGACCATATCTCTCGATTGCGAAGCAATGCCACGGTTGCTGGCGGCTCTTTTTTGGGTGCCTTCATGTGCGCGGACCAGACATCCCTCCAGGTCTTCTCCAGAGACGGTGCGCCGTTATCCTCAGCCGCCATCGAGAGTTGGGCCACGTCGTTGGACAAACGCGCCATCGATTCCTCCACCTGTTTGGCGAAAGGATCCAGATTGCCGCCACTGCTCTTGGCAATAATCCTGCGGAGAATATCGGCCTTGCGCGCCAGATAGTGCAACTCCTCAGCTGCGAGATGGATCTGATGGCGGGGGTGCTTCAACTTGTCGATGTAGCCCGCTCTGCGGTGAATGGTCTCGAGCCCCATGGAGATGGCCGTGTCCTGGCGGGCTGACGCATAATCGCTGATCTCCTTTTCTTGGATGTGGCCGATCAATTCCGCGGTGATTTTCTCCATACCCTCCAGGTAGTAGGCGGAGAGATCATCAATTTCACGAATTTTGGCGCGCATCTCTTCCCGTTGGGCCTTTATCCGCTCGACAAGCGCCTGCAGTCGCTCGCTGCCGGGATGCACCGCCAACGGCGGGGGAGATGCCTGCAATGGCGCGGCGCTTTCCAGCAGTTCATCCGCCACTTGGGCTGTTTCTGCCGTCGGAGGGCGGCTGGGCTCTTCAGCGGCCGTGGCCACGAGTGTCGTGGTGCCGTTCACCGGCTCCACTTCGCCCCGGGACAGCCAATAGTAGGTCCCCGCCGCTACCATGAGCACCACAGCCGCCGTGACTCCCGCCAAGGCCGCAGTCTTACGGATTTTTTCAGATAGCTTGCCTTCCCGGCGCGGACGCTGTGATTGCGGCCGATTTTTCTGAGCGGCCGCCTCGGGCGCTTCCACCTCAGCGAGGGGCGGTGGCGGCGTGTCCGACGGCGCCGGTGCATCTGTAGTGGGGGATGCGGCGGTAGCGGTATCCTTGGCCGCCGGTTGAACATTCAACTCCTCTTCGGATCCCTGGGCGGCCGCTTGAATCTGGCTCAGGAGGTCTTCGGTGGATGGCGGCGGGCTTGCTGACACCGGTGGTGCCGCATGATCGAGTGACCCCTGGGAAGCGTCCGTTTCATCGCTCGGAGAAGCGGCGTCGCTTTCTGCCGCACCAGCGGTTGCCTGATCCGCATCAGCGACGGCCGGATCTGCATCAGCGGTCGCCTGTTCCGCATCGGCGGTCGGCGTGTCCCCTGCGCCTGCCGCATCTGGGCCTACCGATGCGCCGGAATCGATCGCATCGACGCCCTCACCGGCCACCGCTTCGTCAGTGTCGGTGTTCGAAAGCCGCTCTGTGGCAGCATCGTCCTGCCCCTCAATCTCGGCCATGATCTTGTTGAGGGCATCCTCCTGCTCCGAGGTCAGGTTATCCTGGTCCGATGGCGGCGTCTGATCCTTGGATTCGATCTCGGCCATGATCTTGTTGAGGGCATCCTCCTGGTCCGGGCTGAGACCAGATTTCCCTTCGGGTCCGTCGATCGTCTCTGAGCCCACCGACGTTGATGAGGAGGGCACCGCCTCGGATGAGGCATCCGACGCGTCCGATGCTGCCGCTGCCGTGTCGTCATCGCGAGTCTCGATCTCGGCCATGATTTTGTTGAGGGCGTCCTCTTGTTCATGATCAAGTCCCTCCGCCGAAGCCGCTTCGTCGGATGCCACGGTGGCATCGACACCGGTGGCGGAATCACCCTCCCCAGGCGCCGCTTCCGATTCATCCTCGCCGTCGGCCGCCTCCTTGCCTTCAATCTCGGCCATGATCTTGCTGAGAGCATCCTCCTGCTCCGGGCTGAGCCCCTCACCCCCGCCTTCCGCATCCCCAGACCCGTCCGCTTCATCGGACGCTTCTGCAGATGTGGCTGCAGCCGCTTTGCTGTCGGCGTTGGCTGATTCCTGGTCTGCGATCTCTGCCATGATCTTTTCGAGCGACTCCATCTGCTCCGGATCGAGATCCGCATCGCCATCCGGCGCTGCTGCAGCGTCCTCGGCGGGTCCATCGTCCGCGGAGTCCACGTTGGGTGGGGCTTCCGCGTCAGCGGAGCTGTCATTGGCCTCGATTTCGGCCATGATCTTGTTGAGGGTGTCCTCCTGTTCAGGGCTCAACCCCTCATCATCCCCGCTCCCAGCCGGCACCTCTTGGGTAGAGGGCTCATCCTCTCGCTTAGCGGCCTGGTCTTTTGATTGTTTTTCGCTATCTGAAGAAGCCATGCGGGCACTCTCACTGCTCAGGACGCCAGCAGGTCGCCGCGAATCCGGCCGCGACCCTCGCCGTCATCCAATGCTGTGTATGGAATTTACAAGCATATCGACAAATTTAGCGCGGAACTTGAGGAGATCGCAGAGGATCGATGACCTTGGCCGACGACGGATGCCCCGCCTCCTGCAGCGGTTTCGGCGTGGGGTGCCGGGCATGGAATCCAGCCGATATCAGATTGGCGTAATTCTGCGTCGATCTAATTCTGTGGCCGCTGCAGGTGCAGCGTCAGCGGGTGGCGCGGCGGGTGTTTGACGTGCCAAGGTGCGCTGGTTGGACGCTTTCGTGCAGATAAAAGACCTTTGCATCCCGCGCCGGCGTCGAATGACCCGTCTGGGGATGGGTGACGTGCGGTGGATGGACGGCATGCATGAGGCGGTCGAGCTGACTTTTGAGGCGCTCATAAGAGAAATGCTGGCGTGCCACTTCATAGTTGGCTGCGGCCATTTGCTGACGGAGGAGGGGAGAGTCCAGCATGGCCTGAATCTGTTCAACGGCGTCTCTGGTCAGGTAGCCGTCCATGCTGGCCAGATGAAATCCCAAGGGCGCAATGTCGGTCTGGAAAATTTCATAGTGGTTCACCAGCAGCGGCTTGCCATGATAGATCGCTTCCAGGAACGCATTGCCAAAGCCTTCGCAAGCGCTCGGAAAGGTGATCACATCGGCCAGCGGATAGACGTCATTGAGGGTGAACTCCGGTTCGCTGACCGGGTGGGGGTTCCATGGATCGCCCAAATCCGCTGCCATGAAGCGGAGGTCGACCCCTTGATCCTGGGCATGACGCCGCAACCAGTCAGCGTAATCGTGCCCTTCGTCACCCGAGGCGTGTGATATCACCAGCTTGCAATTCGGGCGCTGGAGTGCACGGACGAGGGCGATGGCGTGCTCGATCCCCTTACGTTGTACCACCCGTGTGGGTTGCAGCACGACCGTGTCCGATTCGGTCAAGGCCAGCATCGCTCGCAGACGATTTACCTTGTCAGGATTCACCTTGGGGGGCTGGTTGAAGTCCAGCACATTGGGAATTACCTCGGCACCGATGCCGGTACGATGGGCCAATTGCTGGGCGGCCACACTGTTGATCACCACATGCGAAATGTTGTCCAGACGGGGAGGGAACGCCATGGATAGATAGTCCGGTGCCGCAAAGACCGCATAACGGGGCCTTTCCCAGGCAAAATCATGATGATGGGCAATAGCGGGGATGCCGGTTTCGGCAATCACCTCGGTCAGCGCCAATCCCAGGGGCAATTGCATGGGCAGACTCAATGCGTTCTGGGGAATCAAGATATCGATATTGAAGCGGGAGATAAACTGATGCAGGTGGAGTTTCAATCGGCTGCGCATGCTGTGAATGGCGGAGCTGATTTGAGGGGCTCGCCGACGCTTGCCGAGCAGATGGGTATTGATCCATTGATTGCGTTCATGAAGGAAGTGGGCCTCCGGAACCAGGCTGCAGCGGCTCGGATCGCGATCCAGTTCGCCGGCGAACCAATAACACCGATGGCCGTCGGCTTCCAGCACTTGCGCCCATTTGCTCGTCTCCAAGGAGACCCCATCTGTGCCTGCAAAACGCGTCGATACAAATCCTATCTGCATATGAACCTCAATCTCTCTCGATCAAAACGGATCTGGCCGCTGCCAACGACCACCGCTTGAATTTATGCGGAACTCCGGATAAGCTACCAATTTGTCTATGCCTTGGTGCCGGTTCGACCGGACGGGGCAGGTGTGTGTTCCCTGAGCTATCAAGCAACAAAGCAAGGAGTGTGCACTGCTGCAGCAGATCGGCGCAATATAAGCTTAATCCTTTGTAATTAATAATTAAATTTGTTTTTGGTAATATTTCCAGGGTGTACGGCCGATGGGATTGGTGTGGGGTTTGGTAAAAGTGTTTCCTACCCCTGTCACTTCGATTACCCATTGAGAAGGCTAGTGTACCTTGGAGACGTTTCATCCCAGCCGCCCAACACCCTCATGGACGAACCACCGGTGTCAGCCAGCGGAGACCCCTTAATGCGATCAACCCATCCTATTTCGACTGACAAACTTCTCGATAGAGAAGGCACCGGAACATCCGCTCAACCGCCAGACGCCGGTAACCATTCGCTGGATCTGCGGTTGCGCGAAATCACCATGCGGCTCGATCAACACCTGTCTGCGCTTCAGCAGTACGAGAGCGACATGGATGGCGTACTGGTTGGCCAGGTGCAGAAATTGGCTGGTGCGTGTCAGGAACTTCAGCAACTGACCACCGACTTGCGGCGGGAGCGTATCGAATGGACCCAGGGGCAGGCCGAAACTGTGGAAAAAGCGCGCCTCCTCAATATCATCTTTGATGCGATCCCCGATGTCCTCGGGGTGCTGGATACCAATCGCCGCGTATTGCGATACAACACCGCCGGTTATGAATTCATCGGAAGTCAGCCCCATGAGGTGATTGGCAAATGCTGCTTTGAACTCATGGGCCACAAAGCCCCTTGCGACCGCTGTCCAACCAAAGAGGCGTTGGAGACACGGCGGCCAGCACGTGCGGAAAAATACCTGGATGACCGTCAGCGCTGGATCGATGTGCGTGCCTACCCCATCCTCGATGACGATGGCGAGGTGCTGCGGGTCGTGGAGCATTTACGCGATATCTCCGAGATCAAACAGGCCGAAGCCGCCATTCGGGAATCGGAAGCCAAGTATCGTGCGTTGGTGGAGAATGCCAATGAAGCGATCTTCATCCTGCAAGAGGGGATCTTTAAGTTCCCCAATCGGCGGGCGATCGAATTGGCGCGTAAACACAAACTCCGCGTTCGTGAGACGTCCTTCCACAACTACGTGCACCCAGACGATCGCAAGATGCTGCTGGATCGGCATATGAAGCGCATCAAGGGCGAGCCGCTCTCCGACACCTGCCATTTTCGCATCGTGACCGAGGATCGGGCCATCATATGGATGGAGCTCAACTCAGCCCTGATCCAATGGGAGGGGAAACCGGCGACCCTCAACTTTATGCGCGATATCACCCGTCAGAAAAAGCTCGAAAATCAGTTCAACGAGGCCCAGCGAATGGAGTCGCTAGGAACCTTGGCCGGCGGTATCGCTCATGATTTCAACAACCTGCTGATGGGGATTCAGGGAAATGTTTCACTTCTCTACATCGATGGAGAGGATGATGAAGCACTTTGTGCCAAGTTGCGCAGCATAGAGGAGTGTGTGGAGAGCGGGTCCCAACTGACCAAGCAACTCCTGGGATTCGCCAGGGGCGGTAAATACGTGGTCAAGCCCCTCGATCCCAACCAACTGGTGCGGTCATCGGTGGAGTTGTTTGGCCGCACCCACAAGGCGCTCAAAATGCATGGCAGCTTCGTCAAGGAGATTTGGACCATCGAAGCCGATCAGGGCCAGCTCGAACAGGTGCTCATGAACCTGTACTTGAACGCATATCAGGCGATGAATCAAGCGGGGGATATATACGTCAAAACCGACAACCTGGTTCTGGACGAGAAGGCGACCCGGCCTTACGAAGCGCCTGGTGGGTGCTACGTGGGCATTTCGGTCTCCGATACCGGATGTGGGATGGACAAGGAGACGCTCCAGCGAATTTTCGAACCCTTTTTCACCACCAAGGAGATCGGTCGCGGCACAGGTCTTGGTCTGGCGTCGGTTTTCGGGATCGTCAAAAACCACAACGGCTTTATCACCGTGCAGAGCGAGGTGGAGCGGGGCAGTACCTTCACCATTCATCTGCCCGCCACCAATAGGAGGGTGGACACCGGTCGTCCGGCGCCGGAAACCATTCTACCAGGCGATGAAACCATCCTTCTGGTGGACGATGAGGATTACATCCTCGAAGTGGGCCGGCTGATGCTCGAGGGGCTGGGCTACACGATTCTGACCGCTGACTGTGGTCGCGCGGGGATGGAGATGTTCGAGGCCAACCAAGCGAAGATCGACCTGGTGATCCTTGATATGATCATGCCCGACGTTGGCGGCAGCGAGGTCTTCGACCATATCCGCAGTTTGCGACCCAATGCAAAAATACTGCTCGCCTCCGGCTACAACATGGATTTCCAGGCCAGTTCGCTTCTCGGGCAGGGCTGTAACGGCTTCATCCAAAAACCATTCAATATTAAAACTTTCTCCACCAAGATCCGCGAAATCCTGGATGCCTGAGCATCTTTGCCGCCGTCGGCCGGCGCTTCAGGCCGTAGACGCGGTTATTTTCCGGTACCCACCGAAGCGCTGTTGTCAGCCGGTGTAAGCTTGGTCTCTGCAGAGACACCTGCACCTTCTGGAACGGCATAGGTGACGTGCCATCGATTCTCTCCGGCCAGATCGATCTGGACGGGACGGGGCAGGCGAAGGCGCGTCTCCTGCCGTGTCATCACCGGAAAGCCATAGAACTCATTGCGATGTCGCAAGGGTTTGCCCTTCGCCTGGCACATCTCTACGAAGGCCAAATGGTCTGCCAACCGTCTGTCGATGTGTTCGCTGGCCCTTCGGCGAAATGCGCCGGGATCGGGCAACAGGAGGCTGCCCATGGCCGGCTCTATCTCGTATCCCACGCTGTTTCTAGCACAGATCATTGCCGCTTTAATCGTGGTGCCGGTTCCAAGGAAGGGATCCAGGACGGTGTCACCCTGGACGGAGTACATGAGGATGAGACGCAGCGCCAGCTCAAGTGGATAAGCGCCACTGCGAGCCCTCAATTGGGCATCGGCGAGTGTTTGACGGGAGCCCTTTATATCGAACCAGACGTCTGAAAACCAGCGGTTGCGTTCTTCCCAGAAGAAAGCGCTGTATTGCCTGCCACGTCTGCTTGCGGTGTCATTGAAGTTGCGTTTGCCCCCTTTGCGCAGCACGAGAATGAATTCATGCTCCAAGGTGACGTAGGCGCCGGCCGGCAGCATCCCTGACCCCATGAACTTAGTGGGCGCGTTGGTCTGTTTGCGCCAGAGAATCAGCGGTAGGCAGGTGAAACCGATCTTCTGAGCGGCAGCCAGGATACGGCTGTGGTTGGCATACAATTGGAAGTGGTGACCGCAGGTGCGGGTCGCATCGCCGATATTTATACAGGCCACTCCGCCGGGCACCAGTACCCGGTGAACCGCTTCCCAGACCGGGTCCAGACAGCGATGCATACGCTCCCAAGCCGCACGGCCATTGCCTTCAGACAGCAGACGGCGGATGGTCTTGTCCTGCCGGCAAAAACCGTCGTCCCACATCTGAATCATGGGGTAGGGCGGCGAGGTGACGCATAGAGCGACACTTTCATCGGGCAGTTGTGCCATTGGTGCAGCGGGTGTGTAGTAGATGCGATGGTGGGTCTGCACGGTGATTCTCCATTGCGAGTCGATGTGGACCGTCAAATCGATGCCGTGGGCATAGCACGCCGATTCAGATTTGCATAGTGACCGTATTCGCGGTATCACCCCTTGCGGCGCCACAGCATGCCGATTGACGATCTTTCCGAGGAAAAGCGCTTGGACGCATCATTTCCCCCCAACAAGTGGGCCTATTTTCTGCTCGTCGCAGTGGGCGTCTTCATGTCCACGGTGGACTCCAGCATCGTCAATCTCGCCCTCCCGGTAATCATGGCCGATTTTACCCAACCCATAACGGTGATGGAGTGGGTGGTGATGAGTTACCTGCTGACGGTGTCGGCCCTTCTTCTCACCTTCGGCCGGCTGAGCGACTTGCGCGGTCGCCGCTGGGTGTATTGTCGCGGATTCCTGGTCTTCATCGTGGGCTCCTTGCTCTGCAGCGTATCCCAGAGTGTGTGGCTACTCATCGCGGCCAGAGCCTTTCAGGGGATCGGGGCGGCCATGCTGATGGCCTGCTCACCGGCCATTATCGTGGATGTATTCCCCCCTGCGGAGCGCGGCCGCGCGCTTGGGATGGTGGGGACCGTCGTGGCGGCCGGGCTAACCACGGGACCCGCCTTGGGCGGCTATATTCTGGAGTATCTCTCCTGGCGCGCCATCTTTTATATCAATATACCCATCGGACTGGCGGCCTCTATTGCGGCCGCCCGCGCGCTCAAAGATGGACCAGCGGATGTGGTGCGACGGGAGCCCTTTGATTGGATCGGTGCCATCCTGCTGGCGCTGTGCCTGTGCAGCGCGCTCTACCTGATCTCCCATATCCAGAACCTGATGGGGACGCCGCTTGCGGCCGCCGCTGTGCTTCTCCTCACGCTGCTGGCCGGGGCGGGCTTCATTTGGGTCGAAGGGCGTACCGCCCACCCCCTTTTGGATCTCTCCCTCTTCAGAATCCGTCTCTTCACGCTGCCGGTCATATCGGCAACCTTATTGTTTTGCGGCCTGTTCACCATCGTCTTCCTGAATCCCTTCTATCTCCTCCATCCTGCAGGCTACACTGTTGAACAGGCCGGCCTACTGATGATGGTGCCCTTCGTCCTGCTCTTTGTCATCAGCCCCTTCTCCGGCGCCCTGGCCGACCGCATCGGTTCTCGTTTGCTGTGCAGCCTGGGCATGCTGCTGCTCGCCATCACCCTCTACGCGTTCAGCCGGCTGGACTCATCCGCCGGCAATATCGACCTCATCTGGCGCCTGGCCTTGACGGGCCTGGGCATCGCGCTCTTTCTGCCGCCCAACAGCGCCGCCGCCATGGGCAGCGTACCCCCCAGCCAGCGGGGCACCGCTTCCGGAATGGTGGCCTCGGCGCGCAATTTCGGCATGGTTTTCGGCGTGGCGCTGGCGGGGACGGTGTTCAACCTGGTCTTTACCCATCTCAGCGGGGGGGAGAGTCTCAAGGTATTCCGGGCAGAATTGACCCCCTATTTCATGGCCGCTTACAGCGTGGCCATGCAGGTGGGCGGTGCCCTTGTCGCGGCAGGCGCGGTGCTATCCTATCTGAGAGGCCGGGACAAACCGTCGCGAAGATGATGGTGCCAACCCGGAAAAGGGCGTCCGACGATTCTGCATAAGGAGGTGGGCGCTTTGAGCGGGGGCCGCGTCCCTCGATCAGGCGGAGACCACCTCGCGGACACGATTCGCGAAGGCCTTCACCTGCTGTTCACTGGTGTCCCAGGCCGTCATCCAGCGGATCTCGTTGCGGGCCTCATCCCAGCGGTAGAAATAGTATTCCTTCTCGAGGATCCCTATGTGGTGGGGCGCGAGCTGGGCGAAAATGACGTTGGTCTCCACCTTCTGGGTGATCCTTACCCCGTCAAGTCCCTGTAAGTACTCCGCCAGAAGAGCGGCCATTGCATTGGCATGGGCAGCATTGCGGCGCCAGAGATCCCCCTTTAGCAGGGCTTCAAACTGGCTGGCGATAAACCGCATTTTGGAGGCCAACTGCATGCCCTGCTTGCGCAGGTATTGAAAACCGGCTGCCAGTTCCGGCCGCAGGAATACCACTGCCTCCCCAAACATCAATCCGTTCTTGGTCCCTCCAAAGCTGAGCACATCCACGCCGACGTCGCGAGTGAGCTCCCCGAGACGGCAACCCAGATGGGCGGCGGCATTGGCCAGGCGCGCACCGTCCATATGCAAATACATCTTTTTGCCGTGGGCCAGCGAGGCCAGGCTGCGGATCTCGGCGGGCCCGTATACCGTGCCCAATTCCGTGGCCTGGGTGATGGTAACCACTTTGGGCTGGGCGTGGTGTTCGTTTCCAAAGCCATGCAGGCGAGGGGCGATGGACGCGCAGGAGAGTTTGCCATTGGTCGTCGGGACTGCCAGTAGTTTGGAGCCGTTAAACGCCTCAGGCGCACCACACTCATCCACGTTGATATGGGCACATTCGGCACAGATGACGGCTTCGTGGGGACGCGCCAGGGCACGCAAGCCGAGGACATTGGCGCCCGTTCCCAAGAACACGAAGAACACCGCAATCTCCTCGCCGAAGTGCTCTTCAAAGACCTCGATGGCGGCGCGGGTGTGGGGGTCGTCGCCGTAGGCGCTGCAATGGCCCTGGTTGGCCGTATTTAGCGCCGCCATGATGTCAGGATGTACCCCTGCGGTGTTGTCGCTGGCAAAGCTCTTCATCGCGGTGGACCTCTCCATCGTCGAATCGGGTTCGTTGGGATCTATCGCTTCTAGTGCGTCAGCCGCTTGAACTGGCCACAAGCGCCATCCGGTTCCGTGCAGAAAGATGGTTCTCTTTACCCGAATCGCCACCTCTTTGGCCAGCTTTCATTGCAGGCCTGAACGGAAGGATGCCGCTTCCAGCCTAACCAGCCCCCTGATCCTTTGGAAATCCATAGCCGCTATGGAAAACTTACCCATGGCGGCAAGCGGATCCGCACGCCTCTTACCCCCTTCAAGATGGAGCGGTTCTCGATCTGATCGATGGTGCGCTCCGACGCCGGCTGCCATTGAGTGATTCCCGGTCGCACCAGAAAGCGTCGATTTCTGCAAAAGCGCCCGTGGTGAGACCGTGTCTACGTCTGGGATGCCGCGGACACCTGGTCTCCGTCCATCTTAAAAAGAGACCGCGCCGCCGCACCTGCCGAAGGGTGATACGTGGGTGCGGGCCAACCCAACCTGTCTGGATCGGCCGCCTGAGAGAAGGGGCCGCGGCTACCAAGGGAGTTTTGTCGGGGTCAGTGGGTCAGTTGACAAGCCAGAGGGTTTAGAATAGTGAACCCTGTTAAGGCGAATGTACAACGTCCTCGAATCGTTGGACCATTTAGCGATTCCGACCATCCTTTCCACGCCCTGCAAGGGGGTAGGGCGAAGTGGGGCGCGGATCCAATGACCGACAGATCCACTTTTCAGAAACTGCGTGAGGACGAACGCGAGACCCGGCGCGAACTGATCATCGAGACCGCCATGCGCCTCTTCCGTAGGCGGCAGGTCAGCAAGATCGGCATGCGAGACATTGCCAAGGAGGCCGGCATATCTGCTGCGGCCATTTACCGCTACTTCCCAAGTCGGGACGATATTCTTGTCGAAGCCATCATCAAGCACATCCAGGCGGTGGAGGATCGGCTGGAGGAACATCGACTCGAGGGTCGCAGCAGCCTGGCGGAGCTGGCCATCGCCAGCGTGGACTATCTCATGGACCATGACAGCCTCTTTCAAATGATGGGGCATTTTATGGTCACCGGTAAGATCAAACCTCAGACCCTGACGAAGTTCAATACGGTCCAGCGCTACTTTTTCAACCTGCTTGACCAGATCAACGAGGAGGCGGGCTTGGGGGATCGCCATCGCCTTTACTCCCACGCCTTCTACGCTTCCATTGTCGGGGTGGTGATGACCTTCCGCAATTACCCGGGCCGCGACCGGGAGGAGATCCGTCGTCATGTGCATCGCCTCACCCGTCTGGTCTCAGGTGCCTTTTTGCAACGTATGGCCACGGTTGGATCTGCCGCCGGCGACACAAGCCTCCCCTTGGATCTCTGCCCCGAGGAGATGGCGGATGCAGGCACCTTGTCCCGACTCAAGAAACGTCCGATTGGCAAGTCGGGTCGCTGACACGGCTGGATGGAGCCCCGCCATGATCATCGCCACTTTTTTCCGCCACGCCGAATGGGCTACCGGTGTAAAGGCGATCCCACGCGCGCTCCTTATCGCCGCCCTTAGCGTTGGACTGCTGACCGGCTGCACGCCACGCCAAGCGATGGTCGAGCAATTCGGCAGCGTTGTGGAGACAGGTCTCGACCGCCTGGAGGAATCGGGGGACATCGATCTTGTGGCGGCGGGACTACCCGGTCAGATCACCTTGCTGGAAACCCTGCTGGCCAATGATCCGCAAAACGAGCGTCTACGGCTGCTGCTGGCGCGCCTATACGCCGCCCAAGGGCTGCTCTTCTTAGAACCGCTGGTGGAGGCGGCCGCCTGGCAAGTGGCCGTTCCCTGGGAGGACGTCGAAAAGCCCCCGCCCAGTGAGACGCTGAAATCTCAGATGGCACGCGTCTCTCAAAGGGGTGCCCGCCACGCGATGGCGGTGCTGGAAGCGCGTAACCCCGGTAGCGCCGCTAAGCTTGCCAATGTTCGGCAGATTGGGCCCTATCTTCAGGCGGCCGGGCCGGACGATGTGCCCGCGCTTTTCTGGTACGCCTTCAATTTGGGCGCTTGGATCCACCACCATCCACACGACCTCGGCGCTGTTGTGCAGGCACATGTGGCCGAGCGCATCATGAATCGCGTGGTAGCGCTTCAACCCGGCTACTATTACGGGTTTGCCCACCTTTTTTTGATTGCCTACTATGGGTCGCGCCCCCCCATGCTGGGCGGCGATCCCGCTACGGCCCGCAGACATTATGCGGAGTATCTCAAATGGCCCGAAGGATCTCTCTCCTTGGCGGAGGTTTTCTACAGTCGCTATGTGCTAACCGCCGAGCAGGCGCGGGAAGACTATCTGCGCCGTTTGAAGCCCATCGCCGCGATGGCCATCGGTCCGGACACGCGGCTTTTCGAGGCGATGGCCATTCGGCGGGCCCAGCTCTATTTGGCGGCGGTGGACCGTCTCTTCGAACCGGACGAGTAAATCCAACCATTGCATGAATAAATAATACTTAAGAATATGAATAAATTATTAAAAATAATTATTATAGCATTGATGGTGAGTGGTATTGGACCCAATGCGGTCCACTGCGCGACGCTCCTTAAAACCGCCGTTGTGATGCCCGAGGGGAGCACTTGGACCAAGATGCTCCACGAGATGACCGAAGAGATCGAGCGCAAGACAGCGGGTGCCGTCACCTTTCAAGTCTTTGCCGGCGGGATCAGCGGGGACGAACCGGACGTCATCCGTAAGATGCGGGTCAACCGCCTTCAGGCAGCCGGTTTCTCCGGTATCGGCTTGGGCGTACTGGTCCCCGAGGTGCGCGTGCTGGAATCGGTGCTCCTATTTCGCGACAATGACGAGGTGGATCGAGTTCGCGCCGCCCTGTTCGATGATTTCGCGCGCCGTTTCGACGAAAAGGGATATGTTCTGCTGGGGTTCTTCGAAGCGGGATTCACCTACCTCTACACCCGCAGACCCATCAATGGGGTGACCGACCTGAAGAACACCAAAATGTGGATCTGGAAGGGGGACCAGATCGCCACGCGCTACGTATCTGCTCTGGGAATGGAGGCCGTTCCCCTCCATATGACCGATGTGAACACAGGTCTTGAAACCGGCCTCATCGATGGGTTTTACGCCCCGCCCCTTGCCGCCATGGCGCTGCAGTGGTTCGCTCGCGTGGGCTACGTTCTGGATTATCCCTTGGTGAACTCTTGCGGTGGCTTCTTGATCACTAAGCGTGCCTTCAACCGCCTCAGTGAAGACCATCGTCAGGTGCTGCGAGAGGTGGTCAGGGCCTATTGCGCCAAACTGGTTACGATTACACGGGTCGAAAACACTCAGGCCAAGACCCTGATGGCGAATGCCGGCTTGCGCTTCATGCCGCCAACGGATGCGGTCAAGTCCTATCTGCATGGGGCTGCGGAAAGCGCTACCGCCATGAACATACCCGCCATCTATCCCCGTGGCCTCTACGAACGTGTGGCAGGCCTGGCTGCCGAAGGGCGATCGGCGCCCTGAGACGGCTGCCAACCTGGCCATCTCCTTGGAACCGGACCACCGCGATGAAATCCATACAGCTCGTCGATCGTATCCTGGCCGCCGGTGAATGCGTACTGGCGGTTTGTCTCTTCATCGCCCTCGCGGGGATATTGACCCTCAACATCCTGTTGCGCAATCTCGCCGGTACCAGCCTCCCTGGCACCTTTGAAATGGCGGCAAATATGGTGCTCTGGCTGGCGCTGGTGGGGGGGAGTCTGGCGCTGCGCGACCAGCGTCACATCAAAATCGAACTGATACACCGCCTGCTGCCCGAGACCTGGCAGCGAAGGGCCGACCAGGCCGTCGCACTTTTTGGATTGACGGTGATGGCCACGCTCCTGGTAACGGCGCTCTTCTTTGTTCAGAACGAAATCGCCCTCTTTGGCCGCTCTGGATGGGTGGCGGTGATTTTTCCGCTTTTTTTCGCCCTGGCCGCCTTTCGATTCGGTCTCCATCTCGTCGGCAGCCGCGACCCCCAGCATCCCTACCGACCCGAGTGGCCGCTGCGTTTCACCCCCAAATCGCCGCCACCATCATGAACCCGGCCCCGCTCATTTTCTTCATATTGCTGATGGCCCTGCTGGAGGCACCCATTTTCCTGGTGATCGCCGGCCTCTCGCTGACCTGCCTGTTTGCCCAAAGCGGCGACTGGCTGGCCCTCCAAACCGTGATCATCGAGATGAACCGCCTGGCTTCCATGCCGGTATTGGTGGCCTTGCCGCTCTTCACGCTGACCGGTGTTCTGCTCACCGAGACCGGCGCACCACGCCGGGTTTTGAGATTGGTGGATGCGCTGGTGGGGTGGCTACCGGGTGGCTTGGCCATGGCGGCGGTAGCAGCCTGCACCTGTTTTACCGCGTTGACAGGCGCCAGTGGGGTGACGATCGTGGCCATCGGGGCCCTCCTGTATCCCATGCTGCGCCAACGACGCTATCCGGAGACCTTCTCGCTGGGGCTGTTGACCACTGCCGGCAGCTTGGGACTTCTGTTTCCGCCCAGTCTGCCCGTCATTCTCTATGGATTGGTGGCGCAGGTGGAGATCACCCGTCTGTTCAGGGCCGCCCTAGTGCCGGGGCTCCTGCTCATGGGCGTGATGGCCCTGTATGCCTTTGCTGTGCGGTGGCGCCAAACTGGCCGCGGGCAGAAGCCGTCCCCATCCATCTCGTCAGAGCGTCCCTCAGTTTTTCAAGCGCTCAAGGAAGGCGTCTGGGAATGGCCCATTGCCATTCTCGTCTTCGCCGGTATATTCGGCGGCTGGGTGACGATTGCAGAAGTCGCGGCCCTCGTGTTGGCCTATGTCCTTGTCGTGGAGTGTTGGATCCTGAAGGAGATCCACCCGCTCCAGCAACTGCCAGGGATCATGGTGGAGGCCGCCAAATTGGCGGGCGCCATCATGCTGATCCTTGCAATGGCGCTTGGTTTCACCGGATACCTGGTGGATGCGCGTATTCCGGACAAGATTCTGGCTGTCTTGACAGGGTTGACCGCCAACCGGTATCTTTTCCTTGCGGGCCTGAATGGTTTTCTATTGGCCGCAGGCTGTATCATGGATATTTTCTCGGCCATCGTCATCATCGTTCCGATTATGGTCCCGGTGGCCCTCTCTTATGGGATTGATCCCCTTCACCTAGGGGTCATCTTCTTGGTCAACATGGAGATCGGTTACTCCACGCCTCCGGTCGGCATCAACTTGTTCATCGCCAGTCTGCGCTTCAACCGACCGATTACATTGCTCTACAAGGCCTCGGTACCCTACCTTATCCTACTGCTGCTTGTGCTCATGGCCGTGACCTACCTGCCTGGTTTGAGTGGTTGGCTCTAGTTTTGTCCAATTACGCTGATCGGATCTTGCGCTTTCATACCAAAACCTTTCAGTCCCTCTCATGAAATGACGATAAGCTAAAGACCGGAGGACGATGCGATCGCCCGTACAGACCATTCCCGGTAATGGGGCTGTACGGTGGGAGCGGGAACTATTCGGAGGATCAGCGGTAACGAAATGCAAAAGATAAAACCACAGAGACGCCCGCACTTCGGGTCACTTGGCGACAGCCGCATGCGGTGGATCATCGTTTGCCAATGTCTCTTGATTCTGCTCGGTGCCGTGTCATCTTCGGCGGTGGCCGCTGATGCCGTGCGGGTCGGCATCTACAACAATCGGCCGCTCGTATTCCGAGACATGAACGGCCAACCGCGTGGCATTTTCGTCGATATATTGGAGGCGGTGTCCCTTAAAAAGGATATCGACTTTGAATATGTGCACGGTACCTTTGCCGACGGCCTGAAGCGGTTGGAAAACGGCGATATCGACCTGATGGCCGCCATCGCTTTCTCAGAGGAGCGGGCCGATCGGTTCGATTTCACCTATGCGACCGTCATTACCAATTGGGGCGAAATCTACAGTGCCCAAGCACAGTCCATCGAGTCGATCCTCGACTTGGAGGGCAAGCGCATCGGGGTCAAGCACGGCGACATACACCTTGATGCGCTGCGACGGCTCACCAGTGAGTTTGGCATTAATTGCCGCTTCATCGAGGGCGACGGGTACGACATGGTCTTCGAGATGTTGGCGACAGATTTTGTCCCGCTGGGTGTGGTGAATCACCTCTACGGCCGCCAGCATCAGCAGCAATTCGATGTGACCCCGACCCCCGTCATCTTCAATCCCATTGAAGTGAAATATGCGGTGTCGAAGGGCCATCAGGCGGATTTGCTCTTTCACCTCGATTCAGAATTGGCGCGACTCAAGGCGGAGCAGGGCTCGACCTATTACCGCAGTTTGGAACGTTGGTTGATGGCGACTGGCGGTGAGCGGGTCCTGCCGCGCTGGGTGTGGTATGTGGCCCTGGTGAGCCTGCTTATTCTCTTCGTTCTGGTCAGCGGGAACTTGATTCTCCGCCACCGCGTCAATGTTCGCACAAAAGAGTTGTCGGAGGCCAATGAACGCCTGGAGGGGCAGATCCAAGTGCGTCGGACGGCGGAAGAGGAGCTGCGCAAATCGGAGATGGTCGTGGCAGCTTCGAGTGATGCCATGGCGCTATTGGATCCGCAGGGCGTGTTTCTGTCGGTCAATCCGGCCTTTCTGGAGATGCTCGGAATGGCCCGTCAGGCGGTGATCGGCCACCCCCTCACCGCCTTGTACGGGCTAGAGTTCATCGAAAACACCCTGACACAGCATCTGAATACCTGCTTCGAGGGCCACATGGTGCGCTTTCAGGCCCGCTGGCCGCAATCGCGGGGCGAGGAGATCGAGGCTGAGATCACCTGCAGCCCCTATTTCGACCAAATGGGGGCGCTGAGCGGGGTCGTCCTCAACATCCGCGACATCACCGAAAACCAGAAGTTGGCCGCCCAACTCAAACAGGCCCAGAAGATGGAGGCCATCGGGACCCTTGCCGGCGGCGTGGCCCACGATCTCAACAATATTCTCTCCGGCTTGGTGGGCTATCCCGATATTCTGCTCATGGATCTGCCCCCTGACAGCCCCCACCTACCGGCAGTTTCGGTGATCAAGAACTCCGGCGAGAGGGCTGCCGCCATTGTACAGGATCTCCTGACTCTGGCCCGCCGCGGGGTGGATCAGCGGCAACCGGTGGAACTCAACGCCATCATCCGGGAGTTTCTGGCCAGTCCGGAAAATGACCAAATCCAGCAGCTTCATCCAAAGGTGGTCTATCGCGTCGAACTGACCAGAAAACCGTTGATGCTGTCGGGTTCAAAGGTGCATTTGGCCAAGACGGTCATGAACCTGGTCGCCAACGCAGCCGAAGCCATGCCCGATGGCGGTGATCTTCACCTGTCGACACGTTACGAGTCGGCGTCGGCGGCGCCATCCACCATGGCCAAAACCTGTGAATTCGGCTACGCCTGCATCGAGTTGAGCGATACGGGGACCGGCATCGCGCCAGAGGACCGAGAACGGATTTTCGAACCATTCTATACGCGCAAGGTGATGGGGCGCAGCGGTACCGGGCTTGGAATGGCGGTCGTATGGGGAACGGTGACCGATCACGACGGTCAGATTCAAGTGGAAAGCCAGTTGGGGAAGGGAACGCGCTTCATCATCCATCTGCCATTGTCCGGCGAGGTTGCCCCGGAATTGGTCTCCAAAGTGACCGACCTTAAAACCGGCGATGGAGAGCGGGTCCTGGTGGTGGACGATGAGCGGGAGCAGCGCCATCTGGCCAGCGAACTCCTCTCCCGGCTTGGCTATCACGTCACCACCGCCGACAGCGGCAAAGCGGCATTGGAGCGGCTGGCAGACCAGACCTTCGATCTAGTGATTCTGGATATGATCATGCCAGGGGGGATGGACGGCCTGGACACTTACCAGGCAATCCGGGCCATTCGCCCCGGCCAGAAGGCCATCATCGTCAGCGGTTACTCCGAATCTGAGCGGGTCAAAGCCGCACAACTTCTCGGGGCGGGTATCTATCTGCGCAAACCATACTCGGTCGAAGACTTGGCCAATACTGTCCACAACAGCTTAAACGACAGCCCCGATACGCTGGGGCATTAGCCGTCCCATCCCGATACCGACCTATGACGACGCCCCCCGAACGACCGGCCGTCGCGCGCACCAAGCTTGCATTGGCCCATGAGCGGCTGAAGGGCAGGGCGCAAAAAAAGGGGGCGCGGTGCCCCGCAGCCCCCTTAAACGCGAATGACAGCAGTTGATCTTAGGGTAGAACTGCCTACAGTATCGCGACGTTTTCTTCGTCGGAGTTAGACGACACGCCGCATCCACAGGAAAGGCTCATAGCGGAAAAAAACGGCCTGCCGTTTGGCGTTGAATGCCCGCGTCGATCTGATATGGCGAGCGATCTTGCGGAGACCGGAAAAAACCATCCAAGCGACCCATGCGGTGAGTATAAGCTTAATCATTTTTATCCCCCTGTGTGCTAACGTGCCGTTCAATGAATTCTGGTGTGAACTTACCGTGTCCCAGGGAGATCGTGAAGGTAAGGGGTCATAGTGTCAGCGGTAATAGGCACATTTTGGCGCACCAGCGGGTGTTCCGGCGTGCGAAGGTCCTTTTCGCACGGGCGTAAACAGACGGGGGAGGGGATTGATCGGCAGGTACGCATCCGCCGGCATCATCCTGTCAACGGGCACGGGCCTACACGAACGGGGCGCTGCGATGCAGCTCACAGCGCCCCTTATTCTGAAATGTCGTCGTTCAGGTACGATTTGGCCGCTACCGATTCAGCCAAATCCCCCCTCTGACCGATCTTTTTCAATCATTCGGATAGTCCGTTGTGAAGCAAGCATTTTAGACGCCTCGCTTCATCTTGGCGATCCTGAAGCCCGGCGTTACAGACATGATCCAACTCCCACTCCTGCTCAAAGAGTCCGGTAGTTCCCCATATGATCCACCTCAACATCAAGACACAGGCGAAGCCGTAGATAATGGCGGTCATCATTTGAGATCAACTCCTCTCTAATTCAGATTTTCTCCATTTCGAACAGAAATCAGCTGTTTTCAGGCACAACATCTCCTTGTACCGAGGCAAAGACGAGTGGATAGCACTCTTGGAAGGTCTGCAAATGCAATGGTGGGCACGCGCTGCGTTCCAGCCAACGTCTATGTTTTCCGAACACGGCGGAGCATTATGTTAAACTGACCGCGTTTCGCACCAGGTTCATCGTCTGCCAAATCCGCTTCAAACGCTACGATTACTTTCCCACGCTCCGATTCCGGGAGCGCCAAGAGAATTCTATCCTTTTCGTTCAACGCATGATCGGCAAAATACATCTGGGTGATCAACTCATGATACCCCCGTTTGGAGACCTTGAAGTGGATGTGGGGTGGACGCGACCACTCTTCATTAACTGGATAAGCACCTGGGATAATCGTCTTGAAACGATACCGTCCTTCATCATCAGCCCTAATTTGCCCCCATCCTTGGAAATTGAGATCCAAGGGGGCCGGATTCGTGTCGTATTCGTGATGATAACGACCATGTTTGTTGGCTTGCCAAACATCCACCAAAGCCCCTGGCACAGGTTTATAGTGATCGTCCATAACCTGCCCGCTGACGTAAATGATGTCGCCTTTTGCATGTTCAGAATGGCCTTTGATGTGGGTCAGGTCTAAGTCTGTATCCGCCTGTTCGTGCTTAGGATAGAATGGTCCTTGGGTTTGTGCAGGCGTTTCACAGGATCTATTGTCGTTGGTGGTTTTAGCGAATAGTCTGCCGGTGGCCGCTCCGGCGACGATCAATCCGATTTGAAGCAGTGCGCGCCTTGTCATCCTCTTCAGTGCAGACATGGGATCCTCCGCATAGGTTCATGTAACTAGGAAAAGGCCATCGGTTTGATGATTTCAGCTAAATGATGAACCTCAAAAATAAGTACCGCGCCGTGCGATTGTCAATCAGCGTAAAAACCACCGGAAATCAATTTGTTAGATATAATTCGAAACGTGGTTTTTTAGAGGTGACCTGGACTGCAGGCGTCTCAACCGCATTCCAATGATTCTTTTCGGGTCTATCTACGATTTTAAGGTTTTGCGAAAGCGACTTCACTAAAACCCCATTGTGGTGTCCGCTTCAAATGGCAGCCCGATATACCCATAATCAACAGGATCAAC
>JAAUYD010070317.1_pt1 | contig 21042 bp, 15 predicted proteins | sample 7278101 | NCBI WGS metagenome assembly JAAUYD01 (sample SAMN14350128, study PRJNA611818) | marine sediment metagenome | isolation source: surface marine sediment (0.6m) | place: French Polynesia: Moorea | collected 2018-08
CGCAAATAGTGGGCGAAGGTGGGAATGGCGGCGGGAAACTCACTGGCATTATCGTAGGCGGCAATGCGCGAGACCAGTTGGCCGGACATGAAACTGAAACGTGAGGGCGCACACAGCGGCGCATTGCAATAGGCCGCATCAAACCGCGCGCCGCGTGCGGCCAGCCCATCCATATGAGGCGTCTTCACCAGCGGGTGCCCATAAGCGCCGGTGAATTGGGGAGCCAGCTGATCTGCCATGATCAGAACGATGTTAGGAGTGCTTTTTGCCATGACCTGCCCGAATAAGGTTATGCCCAGTGACGAAGCGTTGCACACGCTAGCAGTTTATGTCATTCAGGACGTGATATTATTCGCCGCAAAAGCAACATTATTCGGCAAATGGCAGAACAAGCAGCTGCAGCAGATGGTGACCCTTCGCCCGAGTCCCGGCCCTGCACACTCGGTCTCTTCCTTCTGCCGGGGTTCAACAGCTTGGCGCTGCATGCCTTTGCCGATCCTTTCAGGGCTGCCAACTATCTGGTGGGCACCACGCTCTATGAGTGGCACTACCTGACACCGGATACTCACCGCGTCATTGCCAGCAACGGGCTGGAAATTGCGGGCGCCCAACCGTTTGACGCGCTCAACGTCGAGCTGGATTTTCTGGTGATCAATGCCAGCTGGGCGCCGGAGCAATCTCGTGTGCCGCGTCTGCAGAACTGGCTCCGGCGTCTGGCCCGCATGGGCACGGTCATGTGCGGCATCGACACGGGCGCCTTCGTGTTGGCCTATGCGGGCCTCATGACCGGCTACAAAGCTGCCGTTCACTATGAACACATCGCCGCGTTCCGGGAACTCTTTCCCGAATGCGGCATGTATGAGGATATGTTCGTCTTCGACCGCGACCGCCTCACCTGCTGCGGAGGCCTGGCCGCCGCCGATATGGCGCTGGAAATCATCCGGCTGCAGCAGGGGATCGATCTCGCCAATGCCGCCAGCCGTTACATCTTCCATGAACGCCTGCGCTCAGGCTCGGAGGGCCAGCTGCCCTCCACACGCGAGCCGGTGGGACATGCCGCACCAGAGCGCCTGCGCGATGCCATCATATTGATGGAGCGTAACTTGGAACAACCGCTGCGCCTGCCGGAAATCGCCGAGACGCTCGGCATCTCGCAGCGCCAGCTGGAGCGGCTTTTCCAGAAATATACCGGCGCCTCTCCGGTGCGATACTATGTGGACGTGCGCCTCGACCGGGCCCGCGGCCTTATCACCCAGACAGAGTTGCCGATTGTGGATGTGGCAACCGGCTGTGGCTTTGGCGGCGCGGTGCAGTTTGCCCGAGCCTACAAACAGCGCTTCGGCATCGCGCCAAGCGTTGACCGCACCGAGGGCCGGGTGCCGTTCCAATTCCGCTCGTTCCCCAGCCATGCCGGCGTTGGTGCTCAGGATCAAAAACCGTAAAGCTTGGCGGGATTGTCAACAAGAATGGCCTGCCTAAGGGCCTCCTCCGGCGCATAGTCGTGCAAGGCATCGAGCAAGTCGCCGTCATTGGGCATCACGTCATAGAGCGCCGGATGGGGCCAATCGGTGCCCCAGACCATATGCTCCGGCGCCGCCTCGATCAGTGCACGCGCAAATGGGACCGCGTCCGCATAGTCAGGATAGCTCTTGGAAATGCGGTAATTGCCGGAAAGCTTGATCCAGCAGAGCCCATCACGCACCAAAGACAACAAGGCCTCAAAGCCCGGATGGGCAAGCCCTTTCTCAACACTCATGTGGCCCATATGGTCCACCACAACGGGAACCGGGAGCTTGCGGATCCGCGGCGCCAGCTCCACCATCTCACTGGCATCCAACAGCAGCTGGATGTGCCAGCCGAAGCCCGCAATCCGCTCCGCCAGCGGCTCAAGCGCCTGAAGCCCCACGCCACCGCCGAACAGCACGTTGAGCCTGAGGCCCCGCATACCGCCCACGTTCAGGCGTTCAAGCTCCGCATCACTAACCGCCTCATCCACCACCGCAATCCCGCGGCAGCTCTCCCCATAGCCGGCAATCGCGTCCAAGGTGACTTGATTGTCCGTACCATGCACGGACGGCTGAATGATCACCGCGCGCTCAATACCCAAGATGGAGTGGAGCTTTTGATACTCGCCAAGCAGGGCATCAGGCGGGGTATAGGAGCGCTCCGGGACATAAGGGTACGTGTCAGGCGGCCCGATCACGTGCGCATGACAATCCGTCGCCCCCTTGGGCATGGCGAACTTGGGCGCCCGCGGCTCCGGGTCAGGCCCGAGGCAGTTTCTGATCTCCGTCACGCTCGTTGCTCCATAAACGTCTTCACCGCCTTAACCAGCAGAGCATTATGCTCCGGCAGGGAGAGAGAGAACCGAACAAAGCCGCCCAAGCCCGCTTCGCGCACCGGGCCAACAACAATGCCGGCTTCATCAAACAGATACCCCACGAGGGCGTCCACCACCGCCGGGTCTTCGTCCGGAACACCGCACATGATGAAGTTCGTGCGGCTTGGCACAACGTTGAGGGAGGTGGCGCTGAGCGCATCGAACATGGTGTCCCGCTCGCTCAACAGCTCGCTCACGCGGGCGCTCACCGTGTCTTGCGCACCCAAGGCAGCCAGCGCGGCACCTTCGGCAAATCCGTTGACCGATCCCATACCGCGCGCCGCAGAAAGCCCGCCCATCATCCACTTGGGCGCGTGACACCAACCGATCCGCACGCCCGCCAAACCATAGACTTTGGAGAAGGTTCTGGTGACCACCACATTCTCATGAGCACCCACCACGGCGTGCATGCGGTGGCAAAAGTCCTCACCAACGAACTCGCCATAGGCCAAATCGAGCACGAGAACCACGTTGCCCGGCAGCGCCTCAACAAGCCGCGCAACCTCCTCTGGCGCCATCAGCGTGCCGGTGGGATTGTTCGGGTTCGCCAGATAAATCAGCTTTGTGGTCTCATCCACCGCCGCCAGGATGCTGTCCGCTTGCGCCGTGTAGTGCGTTTCCGCAGCCTTCGTCAGCTTTGCGCCCAGCCGGTGAGCGATCATGGAGAACTGAATGTACCCATACTCTGAAATCACAATTCCGTCGCCCGGACGCACAAAGCAGCGCCCCACCACATCAATCAGCTCCTCTGATCCGTTGCCACACATCAGCTGCTCCGCCGGGAGCCCATGCAGTCCAGCAAGCGCTTGGCGCAGATCGTTACAGGCAGCACTGCCGTAGCGATGCGCGTGCAGCGCCCGCCCCGAGAGGGCCTCTACAACTGATTGCGGCGGCGGATAGGGCATCTCGTTGAAGCCCATGTTGATGATGGGCAATCCCTTGGGTTGCTCGCGCGAGATGCGCTGGCGCACCTTCATACCGGAGATATAGCTTTCTGGATGAAGATCACCCATCGCGCAATGCGACCCGCCTAGCGGCCTTGCTTGCGCAGGCGCACTGACAACCGCCCTTTCGTGCCGCGCACATTAAGCGACATCCGCTTGCCGTTAACACTGACGGAGATGTTTCCTCCCCCGGTGTTCGAAAGCCCATGCGCCTTGCCGCGAAACGACCGCGAACTCACCTGCTTCAGATCCGCCGCGCCTGCAGACGTCCCTTTTGTGCTGGTGCACTTGCCGCTCATGTGAAAGCTCTTGGCGCTCGTGCGATGCACCCGCAGCCTGCAGCGCACTTTGTAGCTCTTGCCATCCTTGGCCACCGCCCGGCCATTGCCGCGCCAGCTGCCTTCAACGGCATTGGCCTTGGCAGCTGCCTCCAACGGCTCAAAGGCGAGGAATCCAAAGCAAGCTGCAAAAAGGACAGCAAAGCGAAGCGCCGTGGGCTGCATTTGCATGGGGCGAGATCTCCAGAAATCACAAGGTCTTATGTCGGGTCCGCCGGGCGCTGCGCAGCCTGGCGCGGGCGGAGTTTCTGATACAGCAATATAGCGCCCGGCAATACGATTACATCCCCTATCAGCGCAAATACCAAAGTTGCCATACAAATCGCACCAAAAGTGCGAGTGGGCGGTACATTACTGGTGAGAGTGGCCGCCAGACCCGCCACAATCACAATTGTGGTGAGCATGAGCACAGGGCCCACCCGCTCTACGGCCGTGCGCACCGCTTGTTCGTCGGTTTTACCGCCCGAGCGCTCCTGCCAATAGCGGTTGAGGAAATGCACCGTGTCGTCCACCGCAAGCCCAAAGGCCACGGTGAGGCCAACCACACTCACATATTGCAGGCCGATATCGAAGACGAACAGGCAAAGCCCGGTGACCACCACGGCAAACAGATTGGCAATCAGGCTGAGCACAGCCACCTGCAGGGATCGGAACAAGAGCCCCATGAGCACCAGCACAATGCCGATCGCGGTCAACAGCCCGGCGTTCAAGCTTGAGATTGTGTCGATCGCCCTTTCAGCGGAGAGCGCGGCAAGGCCCGTCACATGGAATGTGAACCCTGGGTGGCTCTCGTTCAGGGCCCGGGCATTCTTGTCCATGTCCTTGCGGATCCGGTTCATGGGCCGTGCTTCAATGTCCTGTACGCTGGCAGCCACGAGCATGGCCTTTCGGTCCGCACTCACATAACGCTGGGAGAGATTGTCCGGGAGCGCTTCCAGCAGATCCGCCAGAGGCTTGTTTGCCTCTTCCTCCGGCAGGTTTTCGCGCACCTGGTGGATCGAGCGGACATTGCGGAGCTGTGGCTGGCTGGCCAGCGCAGCATCGGCTGCCGCGACCGCCTGATAGGCTTTCTCAGACACCTCTGTCAGATCTTTGTCCGACGTAATCAGCAGCAAGACGGATTTCACACCGCCAAAGTGCTGATCGATATGCTTGGCGTACTGGGATGCCTGTCCGCCATCGGGGATGATGTCTTGAATCTTATAGCGAGGCTCAAGCTGCACGTAAGCTATGCCCCCCACCACAATCAGCAGCGCCGACACAATACATATCGCCATGAACTGCCGGGTCAGACGGCCTGACAGCCCTTCGCACACGCCATCCAGCTTTTCAGAGAAATGGGTCAGATTGCGCGCGGGCTCACGTCCGTGCTTGGGGCGCAGCAACAGGGCGGCCAAGCAGGGGATTGCGCTTGTGACGAGGATGAGGCTGATAAAAGTCGCCGCCGCCGCCGTGAAGCCAAACACCTGGATGAGCCGTGAATCCGTCAAGGCCAGAGAGGCAAACGCAATGGCCGTGGTCACGGCGGATAGAACACACGCCGGCCCCACCATCAGCACCGCATGCTCAATGGCCTTGTTGACACTCAGACCATGCGCCAACTGGCGCCGGATGGAGAACACCAAATGAAGCCCATTGGCAAAGCTGATCACCAGGACCAATGGAATGATCGTGTTCATCATAGGATTGAGGCGAATGCCCAAGAGCCCCATCAATCCAAGCGTGCACAGCACGGCCAGCGCGTTGGGGGTCAGCACAATCAGCACATACTGCCAGCGTTGGAAGAAGGCAAAACAGATAACGATGGCAAGCGCGAACCCGGCCACATTGAACACCGCGCTATCGCGCCGGCTTGCGGCCAGCAGCTCGGTTTTCATCACAGGGGCTCCGGTCATGGAGAGTCTGACACCGCTGCTGTCTTGAAGCGCTTTGAGCTCCTCACCGAGCCCAAGAACAACGCTCTCAACATCAGCGCGCTCCACCGCTTCAGAATCAAGCGCCGCGATCAGAAGCGCCGACCCGGTTCCACCGGCTTGCTGCGCATACAGCCGATTGGCGAACCGCTTGTCGGAGCCGATCATCTTGAGGAGCTGCTCAAAGGCTTCACCGGTGGGCAGTTCCTCAGGAATTACAGGCACAGACGCCCCGTCGGCGGGATCGCGCTGGTGCACCGAAAACATGGAAATCACATTGGAAACGCCATCTGCGAGCCCAAGATCAAAATGAATGTCCCGAAGCTGCTCAAGGCCATCGGCATCGAGCGGAGTGGAGAACTCGGCGATCACGTAAACATCCAGCTCATCTGTTGGAAACAGTTTCTGGAGCCGCCGATAGTCTCGGTATTCATGCGTATCGGACCGCAGCAGATCCGTGAGAGCATCGTCAGTCTTCAGCTGAGAAATCCCGAACAGGGCCGTTGCGGCAAACAAACCGATAATGACGAGCCAATGGACAGGCGCAGCCATGGCGAAGAGGCCGATCCGTTCGGCCCCCAAGGCCAGAGAGGTCGATCTTCTCACGGAACGATCCTGCTCACAGCCGCCGTCCGGGCGTGCGTGTCATGCGCCGATGTTGCCAAAAGAATCACCGCCATTCCGGATCTACTGCCTTCCCCAAGCCAACTATACCATTCAATCCGGCACTGCCTATGCGAGAAATTCTGTTGCCGGAGTCTGAGCCTAGCCTGTCAAGAGCTCGGTAATGCACTCGTCCAAGAAGTCGTGAAACTCCGGCACGTTCCCGGGACTGGCCACGCAGTGCCCCCAAGGTGACGAGAAAGGCCGAAAGTCCGCGTTTGGCATGTACCGGGCTTCGATCTCATTGTCTTCGGGCGGGAAGTATAAGTCATCTGAACAAGGCACCAGAATAGCGCGTGCCTTTATGGCCGCCAGCGCCTTCTTGAAATCCCCACCATAGAGCGGGTTGTCACTCACATCACCCAGCTGCCATGTTTTCAGCTTTGCCAGGAGATTGTTGGCATCCCAGTTCTCCGCGTGATCTTGCTCCCAGTCCACCAGCACGTCTTCATAGGTGTCAAAACCGATCTGTTGATGCAGCTTCTCCCGGTACCAGGTTTGGGAGAAAGCCCAGCCTGCATAGACCCGGCCAAACGCTTTCAACCCACGCACCGGGGGGCGTTCATAGTCGCCGTTGTTCCAGTCCTGATCGGCACAGAGGGCCGCCTTGACCCCCTCCAGAAACACGATGTTGTGGGGCGACGTTTTCGCCGATGCACAGAACGGCAGAATGGCGCGCACCATATCGGGGTACTGGGCCGCCCATTGATAGGACTGGCACCCGGCCATGGACCACCCCGTCACAAGAGCGATCTTTTCAACCCCCAGCGCTTCTGTGAGCAACCGGTGCTGACAGGCAATGTTGTCCCATAGCGTGACCACGGGAAACCGCGGACCATCGCAGGGTGCCGGCGTGTTGCTGGGCGAGGACGAGAGGCCATTGCCCAGCAAGTTGACGGACACAATGAAGTGCCTGTTCGGGTCGATTGCCCGGCCGGAGCCGAAGAAACCTTCATTGCGCATGTGCGAGCCCGTGTAAAAGGTCGGCAGCACGATCACATTGTCTTTGGCCGCGTTGAGCGCGCCATAGGTCTTGTAAGCGAGGTGCGCCTGCGCAAGCCGGCCGCCCTTCAGAAGGTCGACCGCGCCCAAGTCGAAGGTTTCATAATCTAACGCCATAGAGTTTGCTCCCGCCTCAAAGATCAATTTCGACAACCCCGTCCTTTTCCATCGCCCGGGACTGACACAGAATGATCGCCCCTTCCCGCTGAGACTTTGACAGCACATGGTCTCGATGTTCCACGGCGCCCCCAACCAGCCCACAGCGACACACCCCGCACAAGCCGTCACTGCATTTCACATTCACAGGGAACCCGTTTTCGTTCAGCACATCAGCAGCGGTTTTGTCTGCGGGTACTGAAAGTTCGCGGCCTGATTTGGCAAGCCTCAGCGTAAAAGGGTGGTTCTCGTAGTCAGGAGCTGAAGGCACCGTGAAGTATTCCGTGTGACAAGCCTCTTCTGGAAAACCTTGGCGCTCCGCCGCCTCCAGCACGGCCTGCATGTAAGCGTTGGGCCCACAAATATAGACCTGCGTCCCCGGCTCATACCCGCCAAGAACCGCATCTAGAGCCGCCCGGCTACCTTCATCGCTTATGTGCAGCACCGCCCTGTCAGCCCACGGCGCATCGGCAATCTCCTTTAGGAACCCGGCTGTGCGACGCGAACTTGCAGAGTAATGAAGGGCGAACGGAGCGCCCCTTCCGTGAAGCTCGTGAGCCATCGCGATCATTGGGGTCACCCCTATGCCTCCGCCCATTAACAGCGCATGCGTTGCATTTGGCTCAAGGGGAAAATGGTTGATGGGTTTGGAGATGAAGATCTTACGGCCCTCGGTGAAGATACGGTGCAGGAGCTTAGACCCACCTTGGCCTTCATCCTCTCGCAGTACGCCGATTTGATAGGACGACCGGTCACTTGGATCCCCGCAGAGCGAATACTGCCGGAGGTACTCCGGCGCCACAACCACATCAATGTGCGCGCCCGCCGTCCACTCCGGCAAGGCTCCGCCGTTCAGGGGCTTCAAGGTGTATTTGGTCACGCCGTCCGCGACAACCTCTGCGCTTGCCACCTCAACCTGAATGACCGGTGCGTCACCGGCAATGTGGTACTCATGGGCCAACCCGTTGACATCGCCGCGCACCAGCTTGGCTTTATACTCTTCAGCGGTGATCAAGGCCTGATAGGCCTCAATGCCCTTTTCACGGTCCATGGGAAACGGAAACGGCCAAGGGTGCGGGGCGAGCGGCGCGGGATAGACCGCCAAGGTTTGATCTTCGTAACGGAGGTCTAAATCCTTCTGCAAGTCACGCCGGTTCACCGGTTCGGTTGCCGGCCCGTAAGCACCGGTCTCCTGCAGCTCGATGTCCCACCACCATTTCTTCACATCGTTCAAGCCGCCATTGCCCACCGCATCATCCAGTTTGGCAAGCCATGGCGCGGCGGACGGGAGATTTGACGCCGCCCACCGGAAGGGTGCCTCGGCGAAGAGCCCTTCCAGGTTCCACGGACAGGTCTTCATGCACCGCCCGCACATGGCTCCGCCCAACGTGGTTATACGATAGGTGGCACATTTCTGGCTGTCGGACTTCCAGATCTCATAGCCGTTGAACATCAGCTTAGGCCCGGCCGTAATGGCGCCGGAGGGGCATTCGCGGGCACACTTGTTGCAGTTCTCACAAAAGTTCTGTAGCCCGAAATCGATCGGATGATCGTGCGCCAGCGGCATGGTGGTGGTCACCACACCAGACTTCAGCCGCGGCCCCAGATAAGGGTTCAAGATCACCTCGCCAATCCGGCTCACCTCTCCCAAACCAGACAGAAGCAAGAGCGGCGGCTGAAGCACCTCGCCATCAAGCACCGTGTGAGCCTTTGCGGGATATCCAAGATTGCGGATCTGCTTTGCGATCACCCCGCCCAATAGCGAAAACCGCAAATAGGCCCGCATGGATTGCGCAACCGAGATCCAGTCATCCCCCGAAGCCCCCTCCATGGTCTCATAGCCTTGATCGATGATCATGCTGATCGCCTGATCATGGGGCGGATGCAGCTCATCTCCGGCAGCATCATGTGAGTACCACGCCCACTCCGGGCACCTGGATATTCCCACGGCGTCGATCCCAAGGAAGTACGACGCCGCCTTGATGAGCTCCGCATTGCGCTGTGGGTCATCTGTGCCCGGCGCGACATGTTCGGCCGGCGGGCCGTCCTGCAGCAGGACAAAGTCCCCGAGCGCCCGGCGCTGCGCCATTGAGGGTGCGGACTTGCGCGCATAGTGGCCGTTCTTCGCGCCGTTCTGCACATGTTTGCCCATGTCACCAAACTGGGCGCGGGCAAACATGTCGGTGCGCTTGGGCACGCGGGCCACGCGCTCCTCGTCAATGAAGGTGGTGGACTCGGCCACCCGCTGCAGCGCTTCGAACCGGTGGGGCCCGTCCACGTAACGTCGTCTGGCAAACGCCTCGCGGTCGAACGCGCTCTTTGCAAAGCCCTTCCCCAGCAACCAGGCTAGACCATGGCTCTTCCATTTGGTGTCTTCCCGAAGCGGCTGATCAGGGGCAATGGCAAAATCTGTGGTGACCGCTGCAACACCGAACCGGTCGCCCACATATGGATTTTCCAGCCGCCCTTCCCGTGCCAATGCCAGACCGGCCGCTACGGTGAGTTTCCCCAAATCCACATCCGATGAAGTTCCGGTATGGGCCCTGGCGTTATACCCCAGAAGACGCAAATAGTTGGCGATCACAACCGCCGTCTCCGCAGCCCTCAGGCAAGCCCGCGCCTCCTGCGCGTCACCGATCCAGGCGGCACCCGGCTCTACAGCATCAGGATCGCGGGGAAACTCATAGAGAATGACAAGCGCGTGCGTGTGGCTCTCAATGGACGCCGGCTCAGCTTCCACGCTGTCCTTCAGATCCGCCATGATCAGATCAATGCCGGAGGCCAAAGTCTTTGTCTGCCGTGTGCGCAGGTCTTCCGCCAGGCGGTCCAGATCAGGGTTCCGGAAGGGGTCCGGCAGCAAGGCTTCAGGCGGGACCTGGCATGTCCCCACCATGGATGCATCAGAGAAGTAGCCGAAAGCCTTCAGATGCTCAGCGCGCTCTTCAGGATCTTCCGGACACGAGGCTTTCTGGGGATTGGCGAGACCGTCGCGAATGGCATCCAACATGGCCTGATACTCCCCCATCGCGTTGAGGATGGAGGCCGGCGCGTCCGGACGGTGAAAAGAAACGGGATGTGATGCAGGGATCCCATCAAGGTCCGGCGGCTCAGAGCTGCGCGTCAGGCGCTCCAGAGGATAGGGGCCCATATGGACCGGCCGCTTCCTGCTGGAGAATAGCCGCGCCATAGGCAGTTATGCGTCCTGGTCTGCGCTGCCCGTGTAGCGCCGCGCCTTGCCGGAATAACTGGCCAGCAGCTCCGGCTCGACCTCAGAGCCGTCATAGACCCCAAGCAGGATCCCCACGCGGCGGGATTTGCCGCGCATGTTCAAGATATCCTGTTCTGACTTGGTGGCCCTTTGAGAGAGCCTGCGGGCCCACTCTCCCAACCTTTGATACATGAGGTCGATCACCGCGCCATGTTCGGTGCCGCCGCCCAGGTCGTGGAACTCTTCCGGGTCGGCTTCGAGATCAAACAGCATCGGTCTGAGATCCCCTTCAGCATGCACGAACTTCCAGCGCTTATCGGCGATCATGAAAAGGCGCGCTTGGCGGGGAGCAAGCCCCAACCGTGCTGCCATTGGCGTGGCCGAATAGTCATATTCGCTGACCGCATACTCGCGCCATTCCTCCGGCTGATCGCCTCTGAGGAACGGCATCAGGGACCGGCCCTCCACAATGTTATCGGGGACATCACCACCAGCGGCTTCAATGAAGGTGGCGGCCAGATCGATGCCTTCCACCAGCTCATCACACGCGGTCCCGCGCGCACCATCGGCCGCCGCAGACGGGTCGTAAATGATCAGCGGCACCTTCACGGATTGTTCGTGAAACAGATCCTTCTCACCCAGCCAGTGATCGCCCAGATAGTCCCCATGATCAGACGTGACCGCAATAAGTGTATCCCCCATCCGGCCACACGCTTCCAGGTGTGCGAACAGGCGGCCCATCTGGTCATCGCACTGTTTGATCAAACCCATATAGGCCGGGATCACCGCCTGGCGCACGTCGTCGCGCTGAAATGCCTGGCCGATGGCATTGGCCATAAACTGGGCGTAAACCGGATGAGGATCGCTGCGCTCATCAGGATGGCGCACTGGGGCGAGCACTTGGTTGGCGCCATACATGTTGTGGTAGGGCGCCGGCACGATGTAGGGCCAGTGAGGCTTGATGTAGGACAGGTGGCAAAGCCAGGGGTCCTTGCCGTCCATCTCATCTATGAACCTGATCGCTTGGCTGGTGAGCCAGGGGGTTTCAGAATCTTCTTCGCGGATATTGGCCGGCAGACCGGCATTCTTCATCAGCCAGCCAGACGCGATCTCCCCATCGCCCTCAATGCCTGCATTGGCATAGTCGGCCCAGGGATTTTCACCCTCATAGCCCTTGGCCTTCAAGAACGCATTGTAGGGTGAGGGCTTTGGATCATAGGCCCCGTCCGGCCCTTCTGCCCAGAGACCATCATCGCGCACATAGATATCAAAGCCGCATTCTGAAACCCGCGCCCCGATCACGCTGTCCGCATCGATGCCCAGGCGCGCCATGCCCTCCTCATCGGCCTTCATGTGGGTCTTGCCCACCAGCCAGGCGCTCATCCCGGCGTTGCGCAGGTGATCGCCCAAGGTCATCTCCCCAACCTTCAAAGGACAGTTGTTCCAGACCGCACCGTGGCTGTGCACATAACGTCCGGTATAAAAGCTCATCCGCGAGGCGCCGCAGATGGGCGACTGCACGTAAGCGCGAGAAAACCGAACGCCCCTTTGGGCCAACCGGTCCAGATGGGGCGTCTGCAGATACGGGTGGCCAGCGCAGCTCAGGTAGTCGAAGCGCAGCTGGTCGAACATAATGAAAAGGATGTTGCGCGCGGCAGCCATGGTCCCTCCAAGATCACATGAAATCCGGCGCGGTGTAAACGCTAGTCGGCGATTTCCTGCCAATGGTGACAGGCCACATCATGCTCGTGGCCGGAATGTTCCAGCTTGGGCTCGGTGGTCTTGCAGATCTCCGTAGCAAAGGGGCAACGCGTGTGAAACTTGCATCCGGGCGGCGGGTTGGTCGGCGAGGGGATTTCCCCTTCCAGCTTCTGCGCCTTGGTCACATGATCAGGATCAAGCGAGGGAATGGCCGACAGCAGAGCCTTGGTATAGGGATGGCGCGGAGCATCGAAGAGCTCGCGCGTTGGCGCTGTTTCCACCAGCCGGCCGAGATACATCACCGCCACATGGTCGCATGTGTGGGCCACCACCGAAAGGTCGTGGCTGATGAACAGGAACGTCAGGCCCAACTCATCCTGCAGAGACTTTAGCAGATTGAGGATGTCTGCCTGGATCGACACGTCCAGCGCAGCCACGCTTTCGTCAGCCACGATAAACCGCGGGCTGGAGACCAAGGCCCGGGCGATCGAAATGCGTTGGCGCTGGCCGCCGGAGAAGGCGTGCGGGAACCGCCTCAGATGCTCCAGGTTGAGCCGGCACTTGGCCGCAATCTCTCGCACCCGTTCATCGGTCTCCTCGCGCGAGGACGTGAGCTTCATCACCTCGAGAGGCTCAGCAATGATATCGCGCACCGTCATGCGCGGGCTCAAGGCCGCATAAGGGTCCTGAAAGATCAGTTGGGCGCGCTTGCGATAGTCGGCCAGCTCCGCCTTGGACATGGACTGGAGGTCGTATTCCTTCTCGCCATCGGCATAGTGGACCTGGCCCCTGGAGATGGGAACCGCCTTCAGAAACGAGCGCCCCAGGGTGGTTTTGCCCGAACCGGATTCGCCCACCAGCCCAAAGAACGAGCCTTTAGGGATATCCACATTGATCCCCTCGACCGCCTTCAGAAACTGGGTTCTGGTGAACGGGCCGCTGCGCAGCTTAAAATGCACGGCCAGATCGCGCGCCGAGATGAGGGGCTCATCGCTCATGTAGCCCCCCTCTGATCAGCGGTCACAAAGCATGAGCCCACATGGTTCTCCACATACGTCATCTGCTGCGGCACGGCCTCACTGCAGCGCGGCTCGGCCCGATCGCAGCGGGTGTGGAAGACACAGCCATCGGGACGTTCCAACGGGCTTGGAATATCGCCTGGAACCGGCGTCAAGGGCGCGTCCAAGTCTTCCAGCTTGGGCAACGCGTTGAGCAGCCCTTGCGTGTAAGGGTGCACGGGATCGCGGATCACATCGCGCACCGGACCTTGCTCCACAAGTTTTCCCAGATACATCACCGCTACTCGGTCAGCGGTCTGGGCAATGACCCCCAGATCATGGGTGATGAAGATGATCCCCATGCCGAATTCCTGGACCAGGTCTTTCATCAGCTCGATCACCTGGGCCTGAATGGTCACATCCAGCGCAGTGGTGGGTTCATCGGCAATAAGCAGCTTGGGCCGTGTCGAAAGCGCCATGGCGATCATGGCCCGCTGGCGCATGCCGCCGGAAAGCTCAAACGAAAACTGTCCAAACCGCGTGGGAGCATCCGAGATGCCGACCCGTTCCAGCATCTCGATTGAGATATCCTTGGCCTCTTTTTCGGTGATCTCCTTATGGAGCACGAGCTGCTCGACCATCTGATCGCCGATCGTGATGGCCGGGGCAAAGCTCGCCATGGGTTCCTGGAAGATCATAGAAATGGCCCCGCCGCGGATCACCTTCATCTCCTCAGGCGTGTTGAGGCTGAAGACGTCTATGTCTCTCTCGTCCACGGTCAGCGTGATCTTGCTCTTTTCGCCATAAACGGCATTTGAGGCATTGAGCTTCATCAGTGATTTGGCGGTCACCGACTTGCCGGAGCCGGACTCGCCCACCAAACCCAACACCTCACCGGGCGCGACCTCAAACGAGACATCATCCACCGCCGTCACCAGACCTTCATCGGTCTTGAAGCGCAAATTGAGGTTTTCCACGTTGATGAGCTTGTCGGTCATTTCTTGCTATCCGAATAGGGATCGGCAGCATCGCGCAATCCATCACCCACAAACACGAAGGCCATCACCAAGGCGATGAAGAAGATCACCGGGATGAAGTACCACTGATAGTTCAGCAACACGTCGGCGCTGGTCACGTTCTGCAACATCACGCCGAGGGAGTTGACCGGATCCTTAAGGCCAAGGCCAATGAACGACAGAGCGGTCTCCGACAGCACCATGTAAGGGAACGAAATCACCAAGTCCACGATGATGTAAGAGGTGAACGAGGGCAGCAGATGGCGCCGGATCACATGGCCCGAACTTGCCCCGCAAAGCTGGGCCGCCAGCACATAATCCTGGTTGCGCTCCACCAGCAAATGGGTACGCACACGCCGCGCCAGGGTCGGCCAGCCGATGCAGCCAAGAATGATCGATATGAAGAAGAAGCGCATCTCCGCCGACCAATCATCGGGCAGGAAGGCCGCTAGCGCCATAAACAGGGGAATGGCGGGCACCGTTCGAATGGCATCGGTGACCATTTGTATGGCCCCGTCCAGCCAGCCGCCGAAATAGCCTGACGCCCCGCCGATGATCAGCGCCAGCACGAAGCTGATCAGAACCCCCAATGTGCCCACCGCAAGGGAGGTGTTTATGGCGTGCAGCGTTCGCGAGAAGATGTCCTTGCCCGACGCATCGGTGCCGAACAAATGGATCCCCCCTTTGTCGACCCCAAACAGGTGAGTATCGAATTTAAGCCCTGTCCAGCCGAGGCCGAACAGACTGTACTCCCATCCTTCCACGAACAGTTTCAGATAGCGCCGGTCTTCCGTATCCACCGTGGTGACCCAGCGGAAGTTGGTCTTGATGGAGCGCTCGCGCTTCGTGCCGTAGACAAACGGCACGGCCGAACATCCATTGTGATCGCACAACCGGGGGATCTGAGGCGCACCGTTCTGGTATTCCGGGTTCCGGCCCGCAATCGTCGGGTCGTAAGGCGACAGGAACGGCGCGAACAAGCCGATTAGGACGAGAAACAGCAGAACCGACGCAGCCGCCATGGCCGTGCGGTTGCGCTTGAACCGCGCCCAGATGAGCTGGGACTGCGAGGCTGTGAAATAGGCCTCTTTGGACTTCTGGTCGGGTGCGGCTGATGATTTGGCCATGGCGCGCTAACCTCCCATCACCGAACGGCGCACCCGCGGATCGAGCACCGCCAGGCCCACATCCGTCAGGAAGTTAAGCGCCACAATGGACGCGGTTAGAAGGAAGATGATGGCGCCGGCCAGCTGCTGGTCATTTGAGCGGGCGAGCGATTCAAGGAGCAAGGCCCCTGATTCCGTCAGCGTGAGGATCAGCGCAACAATGGGCAGTTCATTGAAGATCCGGTTCAAATCAAAGCCAAGCGAGTTGATGATCGGTCCAAGCGCATGGCGGGCCGGATAGCGCCATAAGAGCTTGCGCCCCACAATTCCCCGGGCCGATGCGGCGGTGACATAAAGCTTGCCGATTTCATCCAGCATCAATGCGCGAACGGTCTGCAGCGCAAAGGCGGTGGCGGACCACCCCAGAATAAACACGGGCAACCAGGCACGCGAAAGGAAGTCGAGAACCTTGGCCGTGCTCCACTCCGCATCGCGGTATTCTTTCGAAAAGAGACCCGTAAGCGAATCTCCGAACACCACCGTGGAGAACAGCATGATCATCAGGGCCAGCAGGAAGTTGGGCATGGCCAGACCGAGATAAGACAGAAAGCGCAGCGAACCGTTCAGCCAGGCATTGTTGGACGACGCCGCGATAATCCCCACGGGGATGGCAATCAGATAGGCCAGGAAAAGCGATGTGAGGCAGATGATCAGACTGATGATGAACTTGTCGCCCAGGAGCTGGTTGATGTTGAGGCGCAAGATGCAGCTGTCGCCGAATTCGCCGCGGAACATCACATTGGCCACCCAGCTGCCCCATCGCACGAGGAAGGGCCTGTCGAGGCCGAGGCGTTTCTCCTCCGCCTTAATGTCGTCGATGGTGATTTGTGCGCCTTGGGTGTTCTTGAACGCAAGATACCGTTCAGCGCAGCTTCCGGGCACCAACTCCATGAGCGTGAACACGATCAAGGAGACGGCCAGCAATGTGAAGAGAGCCATAAAGGCCCTAACGATCGCGAATTGCACCAATTGTGCCATTAACGCTCCCCAACTTCCCCATGATGCCCGCCGGACTTCTCGTTAGCCGGTCCGGTCAAGCAGATCGGGGGCAGGCGCGTTGCCCGCCCCCGACGATTTCAAACCGCAATGGGCTTACTCGTCAAGCCACCATTGCTGCGGACGATACGGGAACGTCCGGTAGTACTCGTAAGACGCGGTCTTGAACTCAACGAAGTTCTTCAACTCGTTCCGGTGGTAGATCGGATCTGGGGTCAGAGCCGTGCCGATGAACAACAGGTTGCCCACCAGATTTTCCACCATCCGCTTGCCGCGCTTCATGAACTCATCAGAGCCGGCCTCAGCTGATTGGAATGCGTTGATGTCTTCGATCAGCTGCATCACGTACTCCGGCGGCTTCACGCCTTTGGAGCCGCCCGAGTCCACATACTCGGCCCACAGCATACCCGTGCGGTGACCGAAATAGTTCTCAAACGGCGGCACCCAGAGCTCGTTGTTGCCAAGCACGATACCCAGAGGCTGGCCCTTCTGCCACATGCCCACATCAAGCTGGTTGGAAGATTGCGCGGAACGGTACTCGTCCGGCGTCACTTCTTTCACCGTGGTTTTGATGCCGGCGTTCGACCAGTGCTGGCCCACCAGCTCAACCACCTGCCCGGCAATGCCTTGGGTGGCGAACTGCATGTTGAGCACCAGCGGCTTGCCGCTCGGAAGATCGCGGAAACCGTCGCCGTCCTTGTCAACCAGGCCCACTTCGTCGAGCAGCTTCTTAGCCCGATCAAGGTCAAACTTGATCTCATGGCTTTCCCATTTCTTGTCAATGAAGTCAGGCATGGGAGAGAAGCCGGTGTACTGGCGCGGAACGCCTTGGCCGAAATATGCCACTTCGTTGATCTCATCGCGGTTCATCGCAATGGACATAGCCGTGCGGAACCGCAGATCGCCGAAGATCTTGCGCTTTTCTTCATCCGCCGAGGTGACGTTGAAGGAGAACGCGTGCATGGCGATTTTCGGGCGCAGGTGAATGGTGTAGTTACCCTTCTCCTGGCCATCCAACAGCAGCGGAGCATCCGCAAGCTGCACCGACTGGGCTTTGTAGTCCGCCTCGGCATTGACCAGTTTCAGAAGGCGAACCTGGTTATCGTTGGCATAAACTTCGTCTTGCTCGTTGATGTAGGGCAGCTGGTTGCCGGCCGTGTCCACCATGAAGAAGTAAGGGTTGGCCACGTAGTGACGGCCCTCGGTGGTGTCAGTCACGGTCAGGAAGCTCTCCAAAGTGGGCACAACCGCTTTCGGCATCTTGGCCACTTTGTCCGGGCTGTTCAGCAGCGGCGACGGGGTGTCGGTCCAGTCTGAGTTGCCGAAGTAGGCCTTGATCACCGCATAACCGTTCTCAAAGCCGATTTCCTTGGCCTTCTTGTCCGCATCCGGGTTCACGTCCGGATGGTACATGCCCAGGAAGTGCTTAGGCTGGAAGCCTTGGGCGAACGAAGTGGCAAAGTGTGCCAACAGGCCCGGCTTCGGAGCCGGCAGATTGAACACAACCGTTTGCGGATCAACCACATCAACGGTCATGCGCTTGCCACCCACCAGCACGTAATCCTTCGGCTTTTCGATCACCTTCGGATCAAGTGCCAGATTGTCGTACCAGAACTTTACATCTTCAGCGGTGAACGGTGCGCCGTCGGACCACTTGTGGCCCTTGCGCAGCGTGAAGGTGAGCTTGGTGAAATCATCGTTCCAGGTCCAGCTCTTGGCCACGTTGGGAACAATGGTTTGCAGATCGTCGGAATAGCGCACCAGGTTTACGTGACGGGTGGACAGGAAGTCGGACGTCCCGGCCTCTGTCGCGTTGGACAGAGCATCGAAGGTGCCGCCATATTTGCCGATGGACTCATAAGGAGCAACAACAAGCGGCTCCTCCGGCAGACGCTCTGCCAAAGGCGGCAGGTCAGGGTTGCCTTGAATTTTCGCGTTCAGCTCCTTCATTGCAGGATTCTCGCTGAACGTCATCTTGCAGTTCGCGGCAGCTTCAAACTCTGCCAGATCATATTGCTGCGGGAACGCGCCAGGGGCCACGCCCTTCATGTCTGCCACAGTCACCGCCGGACAGGCTGCATGAGCCGCCGAGGAAACTGCAACAAATGCAGCTGCCATATACCATTTTAATTTCACTGTGATGTTCTCCCACTCATTTGACGCCAAAGGGTGATCTTGGTCCGAATTAAGGTAAGATTCAAGGGCTTGATTTCGCTGAACTTTGTACCGGCACGCCGGTATCCCCGCAAAACGGTACGAGCGGCGTACGACAGTTAGATGACGGTCTGGACACTCCAAGACGAGCGCGGCACCGTGCCGTTTCAGGCGCGATCGGTGAACACCTCAACCGGTTCAGCTACACCGCGAACCGCATGATGGCCCAGCGATGTGAGCGTGTCCGGCATGTGCTTTGCAATCGCGCTGCTGCACAAAACCCTGCGGCCAAGGACCTTGCAAAGGCCTTCGATCCGGCTGGCCACATTCACCGTTTCACCGATGACCGTGAAGTCCAGCCGGTCCGCGCTGCCGATATTGCCATAGGTGAGTATGCCCAAATGCAATGCGGTGCCGAATTCAATCGCCTCGTCGCCCGCCTCCAGCCGGGTCTCGTTGACGTCACCCAGTCTGTCTTGGGCTTGCCGGGCAGCCGCCAGCGCGTCGGCACAGCGCCGCGGGACGTTGGTTCCTTCAAGAATGGGGAACACCGCCAGCACGCCATCACCGAGAAACTTCAGCACATCGCCCTCATGCTCGTGCACGGCATCGACGACCACCTGAAAGTACTGGTCCAGCGCTTCCAGCAGCTTGGCATCGCCCCAGGTTGACGACTTCTGCGTAAAGCCCCGCAAATCCGAGAACATCACCACCGCTTTCAGCTCCGACAGCCCCCCGCGGCGGACCGCACCGGCGACCACCTCTTCTGCGGGTCCTTTGCCCAGATATGTCTTGAGCAGGCTCGCTGTTGAACGGCGCATGGCCACCGGTTCCATAGCCGCCGCCAGCGGCATGCGGATAGCCTCGAACATCGCCAGATGTTCATCGCTGAAGCCATCCGGATGGTTCGTGGTGATGCTGGTGCCTTGCACGGACCCGTCGCCATACTCAAGCGGCAGGCAGAAAAAGTCCGTACCGCCTTCCGCCGCCAGCTCCAGGTAGAGGTGATAGTCGGTCTCCGGATCCAGATCGCTCAAGCGTTTGCGAAGGGACGAACGTGTGTCGGTGACATATTCGAAGGGGCTGCCGATCCATGTTTGCGTTTCCAGCCAGGCTGTCGGAACCACATAGTCTTCCGTGGGCGCATCGCTGCGCCAGATCACGCCCCAGGCTGCCAGGAGAGGGTTCGCGACCCTTTGGGCCACCCTCAGACGCCAAAGAGGCACGCCGGCATCCACCAGCCGGCGACCCAGCTCTTCCACGATGGCAATGCCGTCGCCGCTGAGACGGGCCTCGCCCACCAGCCAATCTGTCAGTTCCTTTATGCTCATGGGATTTGTGTATTATGCATAGACATAAACCTGTTTGAAACTTGGGGCTTGCCGGATAAGCCTTCAAGCGGCAAACCTGATTTTAGATGATATGACCAAGCAGACCAGAACCTTTACGGGCACTGAAGCCCGCCACCTGATGAGAGCCCGGCCCAAGGCGGCGCTGGCCACCTTGAACCGCGAGGGCGGCCTGCCCTATGGCTCCCTCATCAACGTGGCCACAACGCCGGAAGGCGCCCCGATCATTCTAGTTTCCACCCTGGCTTGGCATACGCAAAACCTCCTGGAGGATGCACGCGGCTCGGTCCTGTTTGACGACACGGACGGGCTGGCCGACCCTCTCACCGGCCCGCGGGTCACGCTCATGGGCCACTTTGAAAAGACCGAAGACCCGGACGTCAGACGGCGTTATCTGGCTCGCCATCCCGGTGCGGCGCTCTATGTGGACTTTGGGGATTTCTCCTTTTGGACTTTGCGCGCAAGCGAGGCCCACGCGGTCGCCGGGTTCGGCCGGATTGAAACCATCCCAGCCAACGAGGTTCTCCTCACCTCTGACCACTGTGCTGCGCTGAGTGAAGCAGAACAGAGCATCATTGAGCATATGAACGAGAACCATTCGGAAGCGGTTAACTTCTATGCAACGCAGCTGCTTGGCCAAGACCCGGGCCCCTGGCAAATGACAGCCATCGATCAGGACGGCATAGATCTGTCCAACACCGAGCGCAGCGTACGCCTGGCATTCTCATCGCCGGTCACAACAGCTGAGGATGCCCGAGAGGCGCTGGTCGCCCTGGCGGCACAGGCAAAGGCTTAGATCGGGCATGAGCCAGTCTGCACGCAAAGGTGTGGTGGCCGCCGGCCACACATTAACCGCCGAAGCGGCTGTTGAAGCCTTACGCAAGGGCGGGAACGCCTTCGACGCGGCGATTTCCGGTCTCGCCATGGCGTGTGTCTGCGAGCCCGTCTTGTGCTCTCCCGGCGGCGGCGGCTTTGCGACTTTGCGTGACGGCGAAACGGGCAAGATCTCCGTGATCGATTTCTTCCCACACACGCCCTTGGTGCGGCGCCGGCCCGGC
>JAAUYD010138067.1_pt1 | contig 21040 bp, 18 predicted proteins | sample 7278101 | NCBI WGS metagenome assembly JAAUYD01 (sample SAMN14350128, study PRJNA611818) | marine sediment metagenome | isolation source: surface marine sediment (0.6m) | place: French Polynesia: Moorea | collected 2018-08
GAGCGGTTCGCGGCCCATCTCCTGCAGCATCTGGCGGGAGATACGGTTCAGCTTGTTGATCGTCTCGATCATGTGGACCGGTATACGGATCGTACGTGCCTGATCCGCGATCGAGCGCGTAATGGCCTGGCGAATCCACCATGTCGCATATGTCGAGAACTTGTAGCCACGACGGTATTCAAACTTGCCGACAGCCTTCATCAGGCCGATGTTGCCTTCCTGGATCAGGTCCAGGAACTGCAGGCCGCGGTTCGTGTATTTCTTCGCGATCGAAATCACGAGGCGCAGGTTCGCCTCGACCATTTCTTTTTTCGCGCGACGGGCTTTCGCCTCGCCGATCGACATCTGGCGATTGATCTCCTTGATCTCGCTGATACTGAGTTGAGTTGCTGCCTCGACGGCAATCAGCTTGCGCTGGGCGCGCAACACGTCATCCTTGAGCTTCGCCAGCACCGATGAGTGCTTGCGCTTTGCGCGGATGTGCTTGTCGATCCAGTTAAGGTCCGTCTCGCTCTTCGGGAAGCTCGACAGGAAGTCCTTGCGCGGCATGCCGGCATCGCGCACACAAATTCGCATGACCAGGCGTTCCTGGCTGCGAATGATCGAAACGACGTCGCGCAGGCTTCTGACGAGAGCGTCGAACAGCTTCGGCGCGAGCTTGAGTTCCATGATCTGATCGGCCACATCAGCCTGTGCCTTGACCGTGCGTTTGTCCTTCAGACCGTAGTTCTCGAGATACTTCATCGACCGGTTGTAGTGCCGCTTTATCACCCGGACGCGAGCCTTGACCTCATCCGGATCCGGGCCCGTGTCGACGACTTCGTCATCGTCGTCATCGTCGGTCTTCGGTGCTGGCGGCTTGATCTCGTCCGGCTCGTTCGGGTCGATAAAGCCGACCACGAAGTCCTGCATACGGGTCTCGCCGGCGATCACGTTATCGGCGACGCCCAGCAGCTGCACGACGGTTGGCGGGAAATGCACCATGTGGTACTTGACCTGGTTCAGGCCGTCTTCGATGCGCTTGGCGATTTCAATTTCGCCCTGGCGCGTCAGCAGTTCGACCGTTCCCATCTCGCGCATGTACATACGCACGGGGTCCGTGGTACGTCCGAATTCGGCATCCACACTGGCCAGCGCCGCCTCGGCTTCCTCGGCGGCATCTTCGTCAGTGGCGGCGGCGTCAGACAGAATCAGCGACTCGGGATCGGGTGCATTCTCGTGCACGGCAATACCCATGTCGTTGATCATGTTGACGATATCCTCGATCTGTTCCGGGTCGACGATATCGTTGGGCAGGTGATCGTTGACCTCCTTGTAGGTCAGGTAACCTTGTTCCTTGCCCTTGCCAATCAATTCCTTCAGCTGCTGAGCCTGCTTGCTCACGCCAACAACCGGTGCGCGTTTTTCACTCAAGACGTAAACCCCTGCGGGTAAAAGATACAAACGATTAATTATACGAAAACGGGAAACCCCGATCCAGACTCAATGCAGTTGCCTGAGCTCCGATTTCTCGTCGTCCGATAATCCACTAACTCTCTGTTTTTCAATCAAAAATTCGACGCGTTCCTTGCGCCCCGCGAGCGCCAGCTGCTGCAGGCAGTCGGCGAGTTCGGCGGCGGCATCGAAATCCTCCTCCAAGGGCATTTCGGTCGCGGCGAGTTTCATCAGGTGCGGCCCGTTTTCGCGGTGCCGCCACCGTTCGAGGATCCCGGCCGTCGTTATATTGGGTTCCTCCTGCACGGTTTCAATGAGATCGTGCAAAAGGTCGACGCCCGGGCGCTGAATACCCGCAAGTTTCTCCATGTCGAGCTTCATGCCGGCCTGCGGGTGGTTTAGCAGGACCGTAATGGCGTGCCGAACCACCGAAGGCTGGCCCGATTTCGGGCGATGCCCGGCTGCGGCTCGTCGGCCCGATGGAAACCTGACGCGCCGTTCGCCCGTTTTGTCACTGCCGAGCATCTTTTCAAGCTTGGCGGCTGTCAGCCCGACCGCCTCGCCGAGGCTTTCGAGTAACAGCTCCTTGTAGACCCCTGTCGGGATTTTCTGCACCAACGGCCGGGCGAGCTCGGCGAGCCGAGCTCGACCGTCTACCGTCGACATATCGACCTGGCCGGCCAATTCTTCAATCATGAACGCGGACAACGCCACACCCTGATCCAGAGCTTCAAGGAATGAATCGGTGCCGAATTCGTTGACGTACGAGTCCGGGTCGTGCCCCTCCGGCAGGAACATGAATCGAATCTGGCGGCCTTCCCGAATCAGCGGCAGCGCGTTTTCCAGTGCACGCCACGCAGCTTTGCGGCCGGCACGGTCGCCATCGAACGCAAAGCAGACACTGTCCGTGAGCCGGAACAGGCGGTTCAGGTGCTCAGTCGTGGTCGCAGTACCCAACGTGGCGACGGCAAAGTCGATACCGTGGCGGGCCAGGGCGACGGCGTCCATGTAGCCTTCCACGACGACGAGCTGGTCGATCTGCCGAAGCGCCTGGCGCGCTTCGTACAGGCCATACAGCTCGCGGCCTTTGTGAAACAGCACCGTTTCGGGCGAATTCAGGTACTTCGGTTCCCCGTCACCCATTGTCCGTCCGCCAAAGCCGATCGTGCGGCCACGCGCATCGCGTATCGGAAACATGATCCGGTCGCGAAACCGATCGTAGTGCTGGCCGTTGTCCTTACGAATGATCAAACCGGTCGCGAGCAACCGTTCGGTCGCTTCGGGCGATTTGCCGAACTTGTCGAGCACGTTGCTCCAGCCGTCTGGCGCGTATCCGATGCCAAAGCGCTTTGCCGTGCTGCCGTCTATACCACGCTGCTTGACGTACTCAATGGCCTGCGCGTTGTCCTTCAGGCACGCCTGCCAATGGCGCGACACCGAGTCGAGCAGTGAGAACAACTCGTCGTAGCGGCGTGCGGGCTTGTCACTTTCGCTGCGGGGTACATCGACGCCCATCGAGCTTGCCAGGCTCTCGACCGCCTCGACGAAACTCATATGGTCGTACTCCATCAGGAATCCGAGGGCTGTGCCGTGGGCACCGCAGCCGAAGCAATGGTAAAACCCCTTGCTCGGAACGACTGTGAATGACGGCGTCTTCTCATCATGAAACGGGCAGCAAGCCTTAAACTCGCGGCCGGCTTTCTTGAGTTGCACGCGGCGGCCGACAACCTCGACAATATCGGCTCGCGCTATCAAGTCGTCGATAAAGTCCTGGGGAATCAGTCCGGCCATACAGTTCCAAACGTTACCCGGGCGTCGCCGGGTCTAGTGAGGTTCTTATTATTGTTTGCGAAAGAGCATAGCCTAAAAACCAAGCTATGCCAGAGCGCAATATTCAGGCCAATTCGGCCTGATCAAAGCGCGCCAAGTCGCTCTTTGACCGTGGCGCTGACAGCGCCCATATCGGCCCGGCCTGCCGCCCTGGCCTTTATCTGGCCCATAACCTTGCCCATGTCTTTCATGCTGGCGGCTCCGGTCGCGGCAATAACCTCGTCGACGAGGGCCACGAGGTCGTCAGCCGACAGTTGTTCGGGCAAGTATTTTTCCAATACGGCGATCTCGTCACGCTCGATCGTTGCGAGGTCCTCGCGGTTTCCTTTCTCGAATTGCTCAACGGAATCGCGTCGCTGCTTGACCATCTTGTCGAGCACACTCAGGACGTCCGCATCGTCGAGCTCGATACGCTTGTCGACCTCCACCTGCTTGATAGCGGCGAGCATGAGTCGCACTACTTTCAGCCGATCCTTATCGCCGGCTTTCATAGCGGACTTCATGTCCTGTGTAATTTGGTCTTTGAGCGACATTGCCAAGAAACCAATTGGGACGCTCCGCGGACGCGGAGCGTAAGGAGTACTAGTAGAGACGCTTGCGCTTGGCTTCTTCGCGAGACAGGCGCTTCATGTGGCGCTTGACTGCGGCGGCCTTTTTGCGCTTGCGCTCCTGGGTCGGCTTCTCGTAATACTCGCGGCGACGAAGCTCGGTCAGGATGCCGGCTTTCTCGCAGGCACGCTTGAAGCGACGCAGTGCAGCATCAAAATACTCGTTCTCTTTTACGCGAACGCTTGGCATGGTTCAGGTATTCCGTCCAGACATAAATAAACCCGGCACATGGCCGGGACTGAGCCGCGCATTTTAACCCTGAAGTTGGCGGTTTGCAAAGGGTTCGGGCATGATTCGGCGCCTATGCTGATCCTTGGAATTGAAACCTCCTGCGACGAAACCGGCGTCGCACTGTACTGCACCGAAAACGGCCTCGTAGCTGACGCCCTGCACAGCCAGGTCGACCTGCACGCTGTCTACGGCGGTGTCGTGCCGGAAATTGCCTCGCGTGACCATATCCGTATGCTTCTGCCTTTAATTCAAAGGGTTATGGATGAGGCCGGCGTCGAGAAGCCCGATGCAATCGCCTACACGGCCGGCCCGGGGCTGGTCGGGGCGCTGATGGTCGGCGGTGGCATGGCCAACGGCCTCGGGCTTGCCTGGGGCTGCCCGGTGATCCCCATTCACCATATGGAGGGGCACCTGGTGGCACCGATGCTCGAGGATGAACCGCCCGAGTTCCCGTTCCTCGCGCTGCTCGTGTCCGGGGGCCACTCAATGCTGATCGGTGTGCGGACGCTTGGAGACTATGATGTCCTCGGCACAACCCTCGACGACGCGGTGGGAGAGGCTTTCGACAAGACGGCCAAGCTCCTTGGCCTTGGCTACCCTGGCGGCCCCGCCCTGGCGGCGCTCGCCGAAGATGGCGACGACGCTGCCTACGATCTGCCGCGCCCGATGGTGAATAAACCGAACTTCGACTTCAGCTTCAGCGGGCTAAAGACGGCGGTGATGCTCGAAGTCCGCAAGGCGGAGGCGGAGGACCGTCTCGAGGAGGCCAAAGCGGATCTTGCGGCGTCGTTCCAGCGCGCCGCCGTCGACACACTTATCGCGAAGTCCATCAAGGCGGCGCGGGCTAAGGGATTCAAGCGCATCGTGGTTGCAGGCGGTGTCGGCGCAAACAAATTGTTACGAAAAGAAATTGCAGAACGCTTCGAAGGCGAGGTCTACTACCCGAGGCTGGCGTTCTGCACCGACAATGGTGCCATGATCGCAGTCGCCGGCGCTCTGCGCCTCGCCGAAGCGGCGGAGGCGGAGCAGATTCGGGCACAGGCCCGCTGGTCACTCGAGACGCTGGGAATACCCGGGGCCTGACAGGACTGCAGCATCAATGGACAAGATTTTTCTTCGCGAACTGAAGATCGAGACAATCATCGGAATCTGGGACTGGGAACGGAAGATCCGCCAGACTGTCGTGATCGATCTGGAAATGAGCGCTGACATTGCGAAAGCAGCAGCGACCGACGACATCAAGGACACCCTGAACTACAAGGGAGTCGCGAAGCGAATCCAGCAATTTGTCAGTGAGTCGAGCTTCCAGCTCGTGGAAACCCTGGCGGAGCGAATCGCGGGCATCGTCCGCGACGAATTCGGAGTTGCCTGGGTCCGCGTCCAGGTGCACAAACCCGGCGCCATCCGCGGATCCCGCGACGTCGGTATCGACATCGAGCGGGGCGAGCGTCCGGAGTAAGTCTTGGCGACCGTTTACCTAGGGCTTGGCAGCAACATTAACCCCGAGGAAAACCTGCACCTCGGCATCGCGGAACTGCGCCGACGTTATGGCGATGTTCAGCTTTCGGCCGTCTATCGCAGCCACGCGGTGGGCTTCACGGGCGACGATTTCCTGAACCTGGTGGCGCGCTTCGAGTCTGAAGAATCGCCGCCGGAAATCTGTGCGGCGATCGAGGTTATACATAATCTCTCCGGTCGCGAGCGCAGTCACGGGAAATGGGAAGCACGTACTCTGGATATTGATCTGCTTCTTTACAATGACCTGGTGGTAGACGAGCCGCCTGTGCGGGTGCCGCGGGACGACATTCTTCAGTACAGCTTCGTCCTGCGCCCGCTCGCCGAGCTGGCGCCGGACCGGGTGCACCCGGTCACCGGCAGGACCATGCTCGAGCACTGGCAGGAATTTGATGCCGAGCGTCAGCCCCTCGAGGTCGTCGGCGTTATTCTATAAAGAGGTTTGCTATGCGAGTTTTGACTGTTTCACTAGTAGCTCTGTTGATGGCCGCTTGCGGCGGCGGTGGCGACAGTGTCGTCAACCCTACGCCGCCGCCGGCTGCGTGTTCGAACGACGGTCAGAAACAGTTCGTACTCAGTGCACTGTACGACTGGTACCTCTGGAATGACCTGTTACCGGCCAACATCGACATTAACGATTACGCAACGCCCGAAGAGCTTGTGACGCAAGTGACAGAGACCTTCGGTCCGCAGAAGGCAGGCGGTGGACCGCTCGACCGCTTCAGCTCTGTCGGTTCGCTGCAGGCAGACCAGCAGTTTTTTGGCGAGGGGCGCTACGAAGGCTTCGGTTTCAGCTGGCGCTTCGAGGGCAGCGACATGGTATTCACACGTGTGTTCTTCGATAGTCCGGCGCGTATCGCGGGCTTCGAGCGTGGCCAGGAGGTACTGACGATTGACGGTCGCACGATCGCGGAAATCGAAGCCGCCGAGGGCGTCAACGCTGCGCTCGACAATCAGACGGTCGAGTTCCAGATCGAAAACCTCGATTCGAGCACATTCACGACGACTGTGACTCAGGACATCGTCACGATCGACCCCGTGCCTCAGTGGCGCGTCATCGATCAGGGTAGTGGGCGCCCGCCGGTCGGCTACATGGAGCTCGCGACCTTCATCAGCACGGCCGATCCCGAGTTCGCCACCGTCTTCGGAGATTTCCTTTCGAACGGTGTTCGCGACGTCATCATTGATATGCGCTACAACGGCGGCGGCCTCGTCAGCACGGCGGAGCTTCTGGGCGACTACCTTGGCGGTCTCGACAATGACGGCCAGGTCTTTTCGAACACTGAGTTCAACGCGGATCGCGGGCCGGCAAACAACACGACCGACTTTTTCGCCGTGCAGGCGAACTCCGTCAGGCTCGACCGCCTGATCATCGTTGCATCGCGCGGTACGGCGTCGGCCAGCGAGCTCGTCACAAACTCCCTCGACCCCTACCTGGCAGACGGCGTCTATATCGTCGGCGACAATACCTTCGGCAAGCCCGTCGGTCAGATTGGCCTGGAATTCTGTGAGAAGATCCTGCGCCCGACGTCATTCAGGCTGACCAACGCTGCCGGTTTCGGTGACTACTTCGATGGTCTGCCCGTAGACTGCGCGGCAGCTGACGACTCGAGCATTCCTGTCGGCGACGACGTCGATCCGAACGTCATCGCGGCTCTGTCCTACGTCAATGGCGTCGGATGTCCGATCGTGTCGTTACCGGGTGGGCAGCAGAAAGCATCATTATTCGATCTCGAGGCACCGGATCTCAGCGGGCCGCCCGAACGCGAGTTCGCCAACGCCTATTAGGCTACCAGCCGATCGAACGCCCACCGTCGACGGCAATGATTTGCCCCGTCACGTAGGTGGCGTCACGCAACAGGTAGAGCACGCATCCGGCAATGTCGGCAGGATCGCCGGGGCGCCCGAGCGGTACCTGGCGCAGAATTGACTGCTGCGCCGCGTCCGTCATCCCGTCTTCCGGCCACAGGATTGCGCCCGGTGATACGCCGTTGACGCGGATAGCCGGGGCAAGGTCCCTGGCGAGCGAGCGCGTGAGCATGGCGAGAGCCGCTTTTGCCGGGCCGTATACGGCGTGATTGTGCAGCGGCCGCTGCGCATGAATGTCCACAATATTGACAATGGCGCCATCGCTGCTGCGCAGGTGTCGCATCGCGGCCTGCGACAGAAACAACGGCGCTTTGAAGTTGCTGCCGACAAGGTCGTTCCAGTGGTCTTCGGTAACTTCGCCAAGCGGCGTCGGGTAGAACGTCGACGCGTTGTTTACGAGCGCATCGAGTCGGCCGCCCCAGCCAACAACGGCCTCGACGAGCCCGGGAAGGGATGCAGTGTCGAGAAGGTCGGCCTGAAACGTTGCGGCGGAGTCTTCACGCGTCTCATTGAGTCCACTCGCGAGCGCCTCGGCGTCGCCAGCCGAGCCGCGATAGTGAATGGCAACGCGTGCGCCGTTTCGTTGCAGGCGTGTCACAATAGCCGCCCCGATCCGGCGGGCTGCGCCGGTGACCAGTACGACTTTTCCATCCAGAGAATTCTCGGTCATTACTCGATATTGACATGCCACAGAACGCACCGCCATCGCTGCCAGAGCCCGACGAGGCCAGTCGTTTGCATAGCGAACGCGTAGCCGCGTTCATTCGGCAATACATTGACTCCTCGGGTGGCAGGATCAGCTTTGCCGAGTTCATGCACCTCGCGTTGTATGCGCCCGGTCTCGGTTATTACGCAGCGGGTGCGACAAAATTCGGGCCGGCAGGAGACTTCATCACCGCACCGGAAGTCTCCGAGGTTTTCGGAGCGGTCGTTGCGCGCCAGTGCGTGGAGGTGCTCGATGTGCTTGGTGGGGGCAGCGTTCTCGAGATCGGCGCCGGCAGCGGTAAGCTCGCCGCTGACATGCTGCATGCGTTCGAGAGGCTTGGGTCGGTGCCGGTGACGTACCAAATTCTGGAGGTGTCGGCGGATCTGCGCGATAGGCAACAGACTTGTCTGCAGGAACGGGTTCCACACCTTGTTGATCGGGTGGAGTGGCTGGCAGACCTGCCCGACGCGCATCGCGGCGTGATCGTCGCGAACGAAGTGCTCGACGCGCTGCCCGTCGAGCGTTTCATTCGCCGCGAAGACGGCATCTATCGACAAAGCGTCCGGACAGTCGATGCCGGATTTGGCTGGGTTGAGGAGGTCGCGGGCGACCAATTAAGCAGGTCTGTCACGGCCATCGAATCCGATCTCGGCCGGGCGCTTCCAGATGGTTTCACGTCGGAGGTGTCGCTCGCGGCATCGAACTGGATTGCCGATATTTCACACTCGCTCACGGCGGGCGTCGTATTCCTGTTCGATTACGGCGTGTCGCGTCGCGAGTACTACGCGGCGGAGCGCAGCGACGGCTGGCTGCGCTGCCATTTTCGTCACCACGCCCACAATGACCCGCTGATACTGGTCGGCATTCAGGACCTGACGGCGTGGGTGGACTTTACGGCCATAGCCGAGGCTGCGAGTGCAGTCGAACTCGAGATTGCAGGTTTTTCCGCGCAGGCACAGTTCCTGATTTCCGGCGGACTCGAAGCGGCGATGACCGGTGCCGAATCGCTGCCGCTGGAGCACCAGGTGGAATTGTCGCAGCAGATCAAAACACTTACCCTCCCCGGAGAAATGGGCGAGAACTTCAAATGCCTGGCGTTACGCCGCGGTGATATCCCCGCTCCGTCAGGCTTCGCGCTCGCCGACAGGACACACACACTATGACCACGCTGCAAATCGTCGTACTCGCCATCGTTCAGGGTCTGAGCGAGTTTCTGCCGATTTCCAGTTCGGGGCACCTCGTACTCGTGCCGTACCTCGTTGACTGGCCGGACCAGGGGCTCGCGTTCGACGTGGCCGTGCATTTCGGATCCCTGCTTGCCGTCTGTGCATTCTTTCGCAACGATCTGCTGGGATTGCTTCGTGGCGGCGTACAGGTTCTTTCCGGAGACCTGAGGTCGGCGCAGGCGACGATGGCTCTCGGCATCGGTATTGGCACGATTCCAGCCGCAATGGCCGGGCTGTTGTTCGCAGGGTGGATCGAGGCCAATCTTCGCGATCCGCGCATCATTGTGTATACGCTTGCCGGTTACGGCATCCTGATGGCACTGGCCGACCGCTACTCACACCGGACAAAGAGCATCAACGAGGTGCGCATACGCGATGCTCTCATCATAGGGCTGGCCCAGGCGCTGGCACTCGTGCCGGGTACCTCCCGTTCCGGTGTAACCATCACAGCAGGCCGGTTTCTCGGTTTCGAACGGCAAGACGCAGCGCGCTTCTCCTTCTTGCTATCGGCGCCGGTGATCTTCCTCGCGACGTTGTACAAGGGTGCCGAGCTGGTTCTCGGCGACACAAAGGTACCCTGGGGCGAACTCGGGCTTGGCGTGGCCGTCTCCGCTATAGTGGCTTACCTGAGTATTGAGTTCTTCATGCGGGTCGTTAGCCGCATCGGCCTGGCGCCGTTTGCCGTTTATCGACTGCTGCTCGCAGGGGTGATCATTTATGTCCTGGCGTAGGTCGATTCCGCTATTGCTTCTGACCGGCAATGCGCTCGCTATTGAAGGGTCTATCATCGGTGCAGGTGTCGAAGCGGATTCCGCCGATGGTGTCGCCCTGTCGGCGATCGCTGACGTCGGTTTGACCGAACAGACCTGGCTGACCGCAGCCATAGCTCGCAACTCCGTTGACAGTCAGCGCGGTCAGTCGCTGAATACCTGGTACGGTGACCTGAGCATCGATCACTGGTTCGAACCGGTAGGCATCCGGGGCGGCGTGTCCTATTGGGGTGACAGTGACACGCTCGAATCGATCGACTGGCAGGGATCCATCTACTGGCGCAGTGAAACCGCAATGGTCGGTGCCGATTTCGAGTTCCGTGACTTCAGCGTGCAGCTGCCCGGATTCAATAATTTTCCGGGCCGCGAGGTCGATTTTGACGCGACCGGCATCGGACTGAGCACGCGATTCGACCTTGGCGACAGATTCAGTTTGGGCTTGCGCGGCATGGACTACGACTACAGCGTCAATCTCAGGCTCACAGACAATCGACCCATACTCGATCTGCTGTCGTTCTCACGCCTGAGTCTGATCAATAGCCTGGTCGACTATCGGGCCAGTGCCACGCTGGGCGTCGAAGCCGGCAAAAGCCGCTGGCAATTCGATTCTGGCAAGTGGAAAGGAGAGGTCGACGGCGGCGAAACGATCTCTGCGACGATTAGTTTCCTGACGCCCCTCAATGAGCGCAGCGACATAGAGTTCGGCCTCGGCGTGGACGATTCCGACCTTTACGGTGACGTCACATTCTTTTCTGTCTATATCTACTTTTACAGCGGGAACTAGGGGGCCGCGGCCTTGAATTCGGCGATGGCGTGTCTGCGTGCCCTACGAATGGCCGCGGGTATCTTGTGCGCAGGCGTCTCCTGCGCGATTGATGCAGCATCAACAGACGAAGCTGCCGTAAATGCGGCGCGGATGAAGTTAGCCTGTTCATAGCGGCGGTCTTCGAGACCCGTTCGTCCGCGCGCATCGGCCTCGCATGCGATGACAAACTTCTCGAAACGCTCCGGCCGCCGAAACGCATCAGTCTTCTCGAATACCTTTAGCAGAGTCTTCGGCCTTAGCTCGAACACGCGGTGGCAGTGCGTATGAAACTCGGATACGAGAAGCCCAAGGTCGCGGTAGGATTTTGGGACCGGATAGCGCTCTGCGAGGCGGCGGATCAGCTTGCAGCCGCGCGTTTCATGTCCCGGGTGACTCGGCCACCGGCTGCGTGGCGTCGTACCTTTGCCAAGATCGTGCGCGAGTGCCGCGAAGCGAATCTCGGGATCGCTGCTCAATGCCTCTGCCTGATCGAGTACCATCATCACGTGAACGCCCGTATCGACCTCCGGGTGCCACCGCTCCGGCTGCGGCACGCCGAACAGTGAGTCGACTTCAGGGAATAGAACCTGCAGCGCATCGCACTCGCGCAGGATCTCGAAATACACTCGGACATTGTCGCCGCCAAGTGCCTGCTCGGTTTCTTTCCAGACGCGATCCGGTACCAGTGCGTCGGCTTCGCCATCCGCCACCATGCGCTGCATAAGCTGCATGGTTTCGGTGGCTATCGAAAAACCGAGTTTGTGGTAACGGGCCGCAAACCGCGCGACGCGCAATATGCGCACCGGGTCTTCGACAAACGCATCGGATACGTGTCGAAGCACCTTGTTCTCAAGATCGCGGCGTCCGCCCCAGGGGTCGATGAGATTGCCGTCTCCATCTTTGGCCAGCGCATTGATCGTCAGGTCGCGACGTTCGAGATCCTCCTCGATCGTCACGTTCGGTGAACAATCAAACTCGAACCCGTGGTAGCCGGGCGCGGTCTTGCGTTCGGTCCGGGCGAGCGCGTACTCCTCTTTGGTTTCCGGGTGCAGGAACACGGGAAAGTCCTTGCCAACACGCACATACCCGAGAGACTCGAGTTCCTCCGGCCGCGCGCCGACGACGCACCAGTCCCGCTCCCGAAACGGGATGCCCAGTTGTTCGTCGCGCACCGCGCCGCCTACGAGATAGACCTGCATCGTGTCATAGTACCGGAATGCTGAGGCTTGTCCTGCTATTGGCGTGCTGCGCCCTGATGAACGGCTGCTACTACCTGCAGGCCGCACAGGGACAGTGGGAACTCACTCGCAAGCGCGAACCCATTGACGAGGTACTCGCGCAGCCTGATACGCCTCCCGAGCTTGCTGTTCGGCTACGGCTTGTGCAAGAGGCACGACAGTTCGCAATTGACGAGCTCGGACTTCCTGACAATGACACCTATCGGACCTACGCCGACCTCGAACGCGACTACGTCGTCTGGAACGTGTTTGCGGCGCCGGAGTTTTCCCTGGAGCCGAAGACCTGGTGTTTCCCGGTCGCCGGCTGCGTCGGGTACCGCGGCTATTTCTCGAGGCAGGCGGCCGATCGCGAGGCGGCCAGGCTGGCCGAGGATGGTTTTGACGTCGCTGTGGGCGGGGTCGCAGCATATTCGACGCTCGGGCGCTTCAAAGATCCGGTTCTGAACACAATGATGAACTGGGATGATGCGCGGCTCGTCGCTGTGCTGTTCCACGAACTGGCGCACCAGGTCGTCTATGTAAAGGACGACACAGCATTCAATGAGTCTTTCGCGTCGGCTGTCGAAGAGTTTGGCTTGCGCCGCTGGCTCGAGTCGCGAAATGCCGGGGACGAGATGGCCAGCTTCCGGGACCGCCGCAGACTCAGTGAAGAGATCATGTTGCTGGTCAATGACGCACGATCCGATCTCGAGGTGCTGTACACATCGCAACGGCCAGTTGACGAGAAGCGTCGCCTTAAAAAGCAGCGCCTGAGTTTGCTTGCCGAGCACGTCGCCGCGCGACTCAGCGAAGAGGGCGGCGGCACCAACCATTGGCTCGGTGAAGAGATTAACAACGCACGCCTGGTCCCGATGGCCCTGTACGAAGGGCACCTGCCCGCGTTCCAGGCGCTGCTGGCAAGCTGCAATGATGACCTTGGCTGCTTTTATGCAGCCACGCGGCGCATAGCAGATTTGCCCCGGGACGAGCGCGATACCCGGCTCGAAGCCCTCGTAACTCCCTGATTTAAAATAACTCCACTGCTGTTCGTAGTGCCTACATACCAGTGTGTAGGTATAGACAATATTACACACAAATGTGTAGTATTCTCCGAAATGTACACAACAAGACGCAGGGTGACTTATGGCGGAGCACTTCAAACGCATCAACGTAATGCTGCGGCCCGACCAGAAGAAGCGGGTCAACAAGGCGGGACTCAACATGTCCGGCCTGATACGAGGGCTGCTTGATGATCATTTCAGCGAAGAAAAGATCGTCCTGTCGGTCAGTTCGGAGGTAAGGGAAATATACGAACACGTCATTAGCAACCTGGGCGCAGAGGATAAGGAGCTGGAGATTTACTTCCTCGAGGCGTTGGACAAGTTCCTGGCGGACAAGACCCGCCAGATCGACGCATTGAGGAAGTCAATCAAGCGCGAATAGCGCGGAACAAGGAGGGTAGGACGATGTTTGAAAACAGAGTAACGAGCGCACTGCCGACATGGCTGCGCCTTAGCATCGTGAGTCTGGTCACGTTCGTGATTGCAGCCGTGATGTTCAACCAGGTGTTCTTCTACGCAGAGCCGGGTTACGTCTATCACGTGCGCACCATCACGGGTAACGAGCGCGTCGTGGACGGTGTTGGTTACAGCATGCATCTCTTCGGGCGGGTCAACGCCTGGAAGAAAGCGATGACTGTGCTCGCCGACGACGTGACGGCCGACGGCGTGAATGCCGAATCGGAATCGTCAATCGTGTCCGCCAGCCTGCCCCCGCTGAACATCATGTTCCTCGACCAGGTTGATGCAGACGCGATGGCGGCAGTTCGATTCCGGCTGCCGACTGATGCAGAGACGTTTCTGCGCATGGCGCACGAATACCGCACGCCGGAAAACCTGCTGCGGGTTGCGTTGATACCGTCGTTCCAGGAGACACTGCAGGCAACGGCGTCACTGATGTCCGCTGAGGACTACTACTCGGGTGGCCGAACGGAATTTATCAATGAGTTCGAAAACCAGATGCAGCAGGGCATCTACATCGTGAAGCGCAAGGAGATCATGCGCGACATGGTGAAGCGCCAGACGTCCGAGGCAGACGCGTCGAATCCTGAGCTTCAGGACGAATTCGGTGACCAGCAAAAGGCGGTCTTCGTGGTCGAGAAGCTCATCGACGAATCAACGGGTATGCCGATTCGCAAAGAGCAGAAGTTCATGCTCTACGGAATCACAGTGCATGAGGCTCGCGTCACCAATATGAAGCCGAACGCCAAGTTTGTCGCTCGCATGGAGCAGAAGCAGGAAGCCTCCGCGATGCGTGCAATCGCGAGAGAGCAGAAGGTGCAGGAAGAAGAGCAGCGCCTGCTGGCGATCGCGCGCGGTGACAGGGAAGTGGCAGAACGCCAGGCGGCGATGAAAGTCGAGCAGGTTGAGGCAACCACCAAGGCCGAGACCCGCAAGAAGGAAACGCTGATTGAGGCGCAGCGCCAGAAGCAAGCGGCCGAGATTCAGGAAGAAACCTCAAAGATCCTGTTGGAGAAAGCGCGGATCGACGCGGAAGCGGTGAAGGTTGCTGCCGAAGCAGAGGCGTATCGCAAGGAGCGCATCCTGTCGGCCGACAATGCGCTTGCACAGAAGTTGGATGCGGAAATCGAAATCCAGCGTATCTGGGCCGAGGCATTTGCCAAACGTGCCGTACCGCAGAACGTCTTTGGCGGAGGCGGCAACGGTGAAACGCCAACAGGCTCTGACATGGAGGTGAAGCATTTCATGCAGTTGCTGACGCTCGAGGCTGCAGAGCGCCTGAACTATGACCGCAACGTAGTCGCCGAGTAACGCGGCACAAGGCGAGCAGTCTGGCCGGTGCGGGCAAACCGCACCGGCTTTTTTTGGTGCGGGCTAGCGGGCGGCCAGCTTTTGCTGCGGGTGTACCGCTCGCAGGAGGTCGGAGACGCGACGAACCTGGCCGGTCATACGCCAGTGGAAGATGGTCTCGGCGGAAAACACCCGCTTGACGTAGGAGCGGGTTTCGTTGAACGGGATGTTCTCAATCCAGACGCGTGCGTCCTCTGAGCCTTGTTCCGGCAACCATCGGTCGACGCGATGGGGACCGGCGTTGTAGGCCGCCGTTGCAAGCACCTGGTTGCCGTTGTAGCGATTAGCCATCTGTCCGAGATAGGTCGTGCCGAGGCGTATATTGCTAATCGGGTCCGTCAGGGTTGCCAGGCCACTGTAGGGAAGGCGAATGTCGCGCGCGACGTCGCGACCCGTAGCCGGCATCAGCTGCATCAATCCAACCGCACCGGCGCTCGATCGTACGTCGCGCATGAACAGACTCTCGCTGCGCGCGATGCCGTATGCCCAGGTCGGCGATATCCTGGCTGCCGAAGACGAGGTCTCAAAGTGTTGCTGCCACGGCAACGGGTAGCGGATCGCCAGGTCGTCGTATTCACCCAGGCTGGCAGCAGTGGCAATGGCGCGGGAATGCCAGCCCCACTGATCTGCAAGCAACGCAGCCTGCAGCTTTTCGTCGTCACCAAAGTAACGCACGATCGCGTCCCATTCAGAGCGTCCGCGCCCCTCGAGACCTACAAGAAAAAGCTCCCGTGCCCTGATCAGGCCGGGGTGTTTTGCAAGCAGCGCCATCGCTGCGGCATCGGCGGCGAGACGGTTGTGATCAAGTGCATAGGGCTCGCCGATTTCGTCGGCGGCGAGAAACCCGTAGTAGCCGCGCTCCTGTGCCAGCACTTGCAGCACCTCGCGGCCTTCTTCAGTCTGGCCGGTCTTTGTCAGCGCAATCCCGCGCCAATACGTCCACTCCTGCTCCTCCCGCTCAGATAGCGGCATCAAACTGATGTCTATCAGCAGTCGGTGCCAATTCGTGTCGCGCAGGCTCGTTCGTGCCCGCCACCGCATGACCTCTTCGTTCTGGGCTGCTTTTGGAAGCCGCGCGAGCGCCACGTAGCCGCCCGGCAGGTTGTCACGGGCCATCCATAGCGCAATGTGCCGCGCGGTCAGCAGCTTCTGCGACTCGGAGAAGTTGTAACGATCTACAACCGAAGACCACAGGCGGTTCGCGGCAATCGGGTCGCGGTAGGTTAGTCGTTCGGCCGCGTAGACAAGTTGCTCGCGTTGCGTCTTGGTACTGGCGCGATGGTTAAAACCTGCGAGAAATCTCTCCGGTGCCGAGCGTGCCTGGAGCCAAGTAGCCGCTTCGTCAACGTGCTGCTGATCGATGCTCTTTGCCAACCAGCGCGCGAGTCTGAACTCGCGGGCGTCGATGGCGAGTTGATAGCGCCGCCGATACTCGACGGGCCCGAGGACGCTGTTGTCATAAAGATAATCGAAGACCGGGTCGCATTCGTTGACCTGGCTGGTACCGATCAGCCACAGCTGCACCGCGAGACGATCAACCCGCGTGAGGCGACCGGCTGCAATCTCGGCCTGCAAGGCCAGACAGTCGAGGCGGGGGATCTCCTGGCCCTGGTAGAACTGCTCGTAAATTCTCCGATAGCCCTCGAAGTCGCCACTGCGGGCCATGTGCAGGGCAAGTCGATAGCGCAACTCGCGCCCGGGCTTGAGCGCGCCGTAGCGATCGAGAAACGCGTCGACTTCGGCAGTGTCGACGGTCTTCAGGTTCGCGCGTAGCCAGGTACCGCGCAGGTCGGGCCATAAGACGTAGCCTTCAAGAAGCTTGCGCTCGGTATCATCCAGGCGTTCGACGGGGCTCCAGTCGCCACGTTCGACGGTCTGGTAAACCTGTTGAAAAAGGGCCCGTTGCCGCTCGATGTCGGCAGCTTGCGCAGGCGAGGTCGCGAGAAGCGCTGCAAAGAAGACAGTGAGTCGAATGATGATCGATGACGTGCTGTCTTCCCGGCGCATTTACATAGCTTACCTTATCTTATCTGCAGCATCAGCGAACGATCACCGCGACGTACGAGCAGGAACAAGATCCGATTATTGCCGGCGATGCTGCGCAGGTCGGCCAGGTCGCGAACCAGCACCCGATTCACAGCTGTAATCACGTCACCGGCGCGCAGGTCGCGTTGCGCCGCAGGACTTCCTTCGTCCACCGCCGCGACTTCGACGCCGCTGTCGCTCGACGTGCTTGCAGGTGCAAAGCTCGCCCCGGCAAGTCCCGGATGGATATCGGCGCCTGACAACAGCTGGTCCTCAGCACGGCCCAGCTCGGCCGACGTCGAACGCGGCTCGTTGTCACGCATGTAGCGAATGCCCACGACGTCGCCCGAACGTAGCAGACCGATGGTATTGCGCAGCTCGGAAGCGCTGGTGACCTTCTTGTCGTTGACGCCAATAATGATGTCGCCGACGACCAGCCCGGCCTTCTCGGCTGCCGACTCAGGAAACACGCGTGTCACGAGTGCGCCACCGTCGACGTCCAGTTCGAGTGTCTCCGCGGCTTCCGCATCGATCGACTGGATGTTCACACCGAGAAGCCCGCGCCGGATTTCGCCAAAGTCGAGAATCTGCCCCATGATCGACGCGGCAATTTCAGTCGGTACGGCGAAGCCGATACCCACATTGCCGCCGGAGCGGGAGATGATGACCGAATTGATGCCTATCAGCTCACCGCTCATGTTGACGAGCGCGCCGCCGGAATTGCCCGGGTTGATCGATGCGTCCGTCTGAATAAAGTCCTCGTATCCATCGCGGCTAATGCCGGTACGACCGAGTGCACTGACGATGCCGGAAGTTACTGTATGCGTCAGCCCGTAGGGACTGCCGATCGCAATGACGAAGTCGCCGACGCGGACATCGTTGGAGTCGCCAATCGGCATGTCGGTCAGGTTCTCCGGCTCGACCTTGATCAACGCAATATCGGTAGCGGCATCAGAGCCGACCAGTTCTGCGTCGAGTTCGCGGCCATCGACCAGTGAAACCTGGATGTCGTCAGCCTCACCAACGACATGGTGGTTGGTCAGTATGTAGCCGTTGTCGGCGTCTACGATGACGCCAGAGCCGTTGCCACCCACTTCGCCGGCCCGGCCGAATGGACCACGTCGTACCTGTCGCACCTGGATGTTCACCACAGCTGGAGACACCTCTTCCACCAGCGGCGCGAGACTGGTCACGGGTTTGCCCTGAACCTCTGCCGGTAGTGCAGCCTGGGCACCAGAGGACAGAAGCACGACCAGCAGGCTGGCCACAAAGAGTCGGAATTTCGTCATCGTCATAGTCTTAATCAGATTCGTTGTAGCAAGTTAGGTTCACAGAGCTGAACCGTCCGTGAATTATAGGGCGTGTGACAAAAGATGCCCGGGCGCAAGCCATAGTCGCGCCCGGGCAGGTCTCGTACGGCTCGATCAGGCGGCCTCGACCGTGATACGGCGTGCCTGAATCTCGGGCGCCTTCGGGATGACGACTTCAAGAATGCCGTTGCTGTTTTTGGCCGAAACGCCTTCGGCATCGGCGGTGTCAGGCAGCGTGAAGCGTCGCAGGAAGCGACCCGTCGCGCGCTCGATGCGCTGGACGCCGCGATCGTCGCTCGGGGCGATCGCATGACGCTCGCCTGCAACCGACAGGACGCCATTGTCCATGGCGACCTCGATGTCTTCGGCGTTGACGCCAGGCACGTCCGCACGCAGTACGAATCGGTCCTTTTCCTCAACAATATCAACGGCCGGGACCCAGTCCGCGACCGCGCTCTGGTCATCGCTGGCGCCACGCCGCGCGCCGACCATGCGATCGAGATCGCGGTGCAGCAAGTCGACGAATGTCCAGGGTTCGAAACGGGCAATATTCATGGTTTCCTCCGCTCAATTATGCGTTTACGCAGGCTTAAGTAAGGGCGGGAAAGGGGTTTTCAAGAGCCCGGATTTGTTACAATAATCGCTACTATATGTAGTGGTTTGGAGTTTTCACGAAAGTGTCATTTTTTTTCACTGATTTTTAAAGCACTTACTCGCAAAGATTTTGTAATGCATTGTTTTTAAATGGTAAAGCGCATAAGAAAAAAAACCAGCAAATGCTTGACAGAGGGCCGTTACGGGCATAATCTTGTCCCCACTTAGACACAACATCTTGTGTCTGATCTAGAAGAGAAATGAGGCCGTAATCGGCACTCGTCGCGCGCTCTCTGGCCGTCGGCGAGCGGGGGTCTTTTCTCTCTAACAATGCGAGCTACAACAAGAACTTTGGGGTCTCCTAAAGGGAGTCAGGGGAGTAACAGGACCAATGAAGTCTGCCGTCAATCTGGACACGCACACGGTTACCGACATCGAATTTCAGCCAGCTTCGCTCGATATCTGGGATGCGAAGTACCGGCTCACGGCAAAAGACGGCGCCAAGATCGACGAGACCACGGACGACACGTACAAGCGTGTCGCACAGGCACTGGCCAACGTCGAAGTTGAATCCAAGCGCGAGCACTATTTCAAGGAATTCGTCTGGGCGTTGCGCTCCGGCGCGATTCCGGCCGGGCGCATCATGTCGAATGCCGGTGCCCAGGAGCACAAGCCAGCGACGTCGACGATCAACTGTACCGTGTCGGGTACGGTCGGCGACTCGATGGACAACATCCTAAACAAGGTGCACGAAGCCGGACTCACCCTGAAAGCCGGCTGCGGCATCGGCTATGAGTTCTCGACGTTGCGGCCGAAGGGCGCCTACGTAACGGGCGCGGGTGCGTATACCTCCGGGCCGCTGTCCTTCATGGATATCTACGACAAGATGTGCTTCACGGTCTCATCCGCCGGTGGGCGCCGTGGCGCGCAAATGGGCACTTTCGACGTCGGCCACCCGGACGTCATGGAGTTCATTCGTGCCAAGCGTGAAGACGGTCGCCTGCGGCAGTTCAACCTGTCGCTGCTTGTCACCGACGAATTCATGCAGGCCGTTATCAACGAAGATGACTGGAAGCTTGCGTTTCCGGTCACGCCGAAGGAAGTTGAGGACGATGGCCTGGACTTGCTCGACCACAGCCAGTTCGTCTGGCGCGACTGGCCCGAAGCCGGCAATTATGTGAGCAACGCCGAGGGCATGGTGGCTTGCAAGATTTACAAGACGTTGCCGGCACGTCGTGTGTGGGATGTGATCATGGCGTCGACCTACGATTTCGCGGAGCCGGGCTTCGTGTTGATCGACAAGGTCAATGAGATGAATAACAACTGGTTCTGCGAGAACATTCGCGCAACCAACCCGTGCGGTGAGCAGCCTCTGCCGCCATATGGCTCGTGTCTGCTCGGTTCCGTCAACCTGACCAAGTTCGTGGAAAAACCGTTCACGGACGAAGCCAAGTTTGATTGGGAATCCTTCTGCAAGGTTGTAAAGGTCTTCACGCGCATGCTCGACAACGTTGTTGAGATCAACGGCTTGCCATTGCCGCAGCAGCGTAACGAAATCCAGCGCAAGCGCCGCCACGGCATGGGTTTTCTGGGGCTCGGCTCAACCATCACGATGATGGGCATGAAGTACGGCGATCACGCCTCGGTCGAATTTACGGAAGAAGTCGCTCGTCAGCTCGCACTGGCCGGTTGGGAAGAGGGTCTCGAGCTCGCCAAGGAGAAGGGCCCCGCGCCGATCATGAACGAGACCTTCGAGGTCACCGAAGAGATGTTGCGCAGGCGACCGGAAATGAAGGCCGATGGCTACCAGGTCGGTGACAAGGTTCCGGGACGTATCCTGCACGCGAAATTCAGCCGCTACATGCAGCGGGTCGCGGCAGAGAACCCGGAACTCGTTGAGGAACTCGCCAGGCACGGCGCGCGCTTCACGCATCACAGCTCGATCGCGCCAACCGGCACAATCTCACTGTCGCTGGCCAACAATGCCTCGAACGGCATCGAGCCGAGCTTCGCACATCACTATTTCCGC
>JAAUYD010085305.1_pt1 | contig 21034 bp, 17 predicted proteins | sample 7278101 | NCBI WGS metagenome assembly JAAUYD01 (sample SAMN14350128, study PRJNA611818) | marine sediment metagenome | isolation source: surface marine sediment (0.6m) | place: French Polynesia: Moorea | collected 2018-08
ACCGTTGGAGGGGACAGCTATTCGCATTGCCTTCATTCGTCGTATCTCCTTGATTCAAAAATCTTGGTATCTGTATTCCTGGGGAAGCTTCTTCTTTTGAGGAAAGCACCGCCTCCCACACATCACGTAGACATTGGGCTGCCTGTGACGCCGGGATGTACTCCAGAACAGTCTGCCCTACCACCATCGCTCTAACAAAATCTTGATCAAATGGTACTCGAGGCAGAATCCTTACTCCTTCGGCCTCTGCAGCTTTTTCAATTTCCCCAGCTACTTTCTCGTTGATATCATAGCGGTTGACACAGAGCATTGCCGGCAGGTTGAAGTGTTTTGACAAAGATATCAGCCTCTTGAAATCGTGTGTGCCTGACAGTGTGGGTTCAACCACAATAATAATCTTATCGGCACCGCTCATTGCTGCAATCACTGGGCAGCCAATACCCGGAGGTCCATCAGTGATTATCACTTCATGTCTTCCCTGTTCCGCTATTTTTCGTGCCTGCTGACGAACCACACTCACTAGTTTGCCTGAATTCTCTTCAGCAATACCTAACTGAGCATGGATCATCGGGCCTACCCTGCTTTGTGAGACATACCACTCACCACTTTTTTGCAGAGGAAAATCGATAGCTTGCTCTGGGCACAAATCAACGCATACCCCACAGCCTTCACAACGAATTCTATCTACTTTAAAATCATCAGATATTGCCTCAAATTTACACAGATCACGGCACATACCACACGATGTACATACATCATCGCTTATTTGTGCCAGCCCACCTCCCCTGAATTCTTCTCTTTTTTGTATTTCTGGCTGGAGAAGAAGATGGAGGTCAGCGGCATCAACATCGGCATCACACACCACCGGCGTATTCGCAAGTTGGGCAAAGGCAGCGGTAAAGCTGGTTTTGCCGGTTCCTCCTTTGCCGCTAAGAATGACAAACTCTTTCATGAGCGCTCCTGTATAACTCAGCTTCAACTCTTACTCTCTCTCCAAGTAAGAAAAAGGCTTTTTTCCATTCCGGCAGAGCATCAATAAGGAGTTCTCCCCTCGAATACAGCCTGGCAATTTCCTTACTGAATGGCAATTCCAGGAGAATCGGGATATTCTGCTCCGCAGCATATTGGTGTACGCTGTCATCACCGAGGTATGCTTTATTTATTACCAAACCGCAGGGAATACCCATCTCCATCACCGTTTCATGAGCAAGTTTGAGATCATGAAGACCAAATGGAGTTGGTTCAGTAACTAAAATTACATAATCGCTTCCATGTATGGCTGTGATAACCGGACAGGAAGTTCCCGGAGGGGCATCGATAATGGTAGGTTTTCCATTACAACTATGATTTTTGACTTCCCTTATGAGTGGTGGTGACATGGCTTCACCTATCCTTAAGATGCCATGGCTAAAACAGATATTGCCAGCACGGCCAATTTCAACACAGCCTAGTTCTCGCTGCCCCTCTGCGATCACGTTCTGGGGACAGACCGCAAAACAGCCTCCACAGCTATGACAGAGTTCTGGAAAAACGAGTACAGCTTTGCCAACCGCTGTAATCGCAGAGAAGCGGCAGATTTCAGCACACTTTTTACACCCATCACAGCGTAATTCATCCACCAGCGGAATAGTTGTATAAATTGGTTGTGATCGATGAATGCCGGGCTTTAAAAATATATGGCCATTAGGTTCTTCAACATCGCAGTCAAGGAAGGTGATCTCTTCATTCCATGCCATTGCAAGGTTTGTAGAGATCGTTGTTTTGCCCGTTCCCCCCTTGCCGCTCGCCACACTGATAATCATTGATTTTCCCCTTAAGCCGGCAAAAGAGCAGAGATGCGTCGTAAGCGTTCAAGCAGTAGTCCGGCCTCTGATTTTTCTGGGATCTGCGGCAATCTCGTTACGATACCCAAACCTTCAGTCATCTGGTGGAATACTTTCTCTTCAATGTCACTGAAAAGAGCGATATTTATATTCGGCATCCTGGCCAGAAGTCTTTTCACCCATGCCAGTTTCTGATCATCACACAGTAGAATATCTATCTTTAACTCCTCCATAAAAGTGATTGCCTCAATCTCTGTAGGAGCAAAAATGACTACATGGCCATCTTTGAGAAGTGCCCTGCTAAAACTTGCTATCTCAAAAAATGACTTACTAAAAACAAGTATCTTCATAACGATTCTACCTCTGAGAACGTTGCGTTAAAGGTTCACTTTTTCACTTCAAAAGACTTGATCTGCGCTTCGATGTTTTTTAATGCCTGAACAAGCTTGTTCGCCTGCTCTTTGAGCATTTGCAGATTTGAATCATAACTTCGCTTTTCCTCTCCGACGACTGCCTCTGCATCAAACAATTGCTCTGCCTGCCAAGGGCTGTTGCCAAATCTTCTACAGAAAAGTCCCATACCTTTTCTGTCGCTTTTGGCTGAAATATCTGTATTGTCTTCTTTGTTTCTGCACATTCCTCGGCCCCTTCCCTGACTTTTCCCATACTGTTGATTTCCTGCCCTGTTCATGACTGCCTCCGTTATAGTGATGCATGACTCAAAAAAGAGAAAATTCATTATGCTTATTGCCATGCCTCTGCAGTATAATGAGCAAGCGATGTGCCAGCCTAAGAAGAGAGTTTATAGGCGGTCTAAGTATGCTTTATATCGAGCAAATGCACAATATCTGGTTTTTGCTATAATCCAATCTCAGCGATTATGCGTTGCAATACTGCAATTTATAGCGTTGTATGGTGTTGCATAGTGTGGCAGGTTTGCATCGGTAGGTGGGATCTGTGAAAGTAATTAAAGAAGGATGAAACGCCCGTCTTGCTCTGGCAATTCGATATCAAGACGTTTCATTTTTCGATACAGTGTAGATTTATTCATTCCAAGTTTTCGGGCAACAACTGTGCGGTTGTAGCCGTTTTCTTCAAGTGTCTTCAGAATGATTTGTCTCTCGGTCATGGTAAGTGAACTTTTGAGAGGCTGCGCCTCGTTTTCGTCATGGAAGGATATGCTGCCATAATTATCTTCGAGTAAACCTGCGGGGAGATGGCGAACATCGATCGCCCCTTCCTTACAGAGAACAAAGGCATGCTCAATTATATTTTCGAGTTCGCGTATGTTCCCCGGATAATTATGGGATGTGAGAAGTGCTAATGCCTCTGGGGTTATGCCGTTGATATCACGCTCTTTGGCACTATTCATCTTATTGATAAAATTATCCGTGAGAACTGGAATGTCACCGATACGCTCCCGCAGAGGTGGAAGTTTGAGATGAATTATATTTATTCGATAAAAAAGATCCTTGCGAAACCGATCTTCTTTTACCATCTCGGCCAGATCCCGGTTGGTGGCAGCAATTATTCTCGCGTGAGTCTTCATAGGGATGACACTGCCTAAAGGCTGGAATTCCCCTTCTTCAAGGAGGCGGAGAAGCTTAACTTGAAAGGCAGGGCTAGTCTCACCAATTTCATCAAGGAGAATGGTACCAGATCCTGCACTGGCAAAAAGTCCGGGTTTATCATGGAGAGCTCCGGTAAATGCTCCTTTCTTGTATCCGAATAATTCTGATTCCAGAAGAGTATCTGGCAATGCCCCACAGTTTATCGCCACAAATCGTTTGTTGCTCCTGGATGATTGACGGTGAATTGCCCGCGCCAGCAATTCCTTTCCTGTCCCCGTCTCCCCTTCAATGAGAACCGATGAGTCGCTTTGGGCGATTTGCCCAAGCAAAGAAAAGATCTGTTGCATTTCTCTGCTACGCGAGATCATACCTTCCTTTTCGGCATTGCCGGCAAGTTCCTGTTTGAGTTGATGTATTAAACTGATATCACGAAAGGTCTCAACTCCACCAAGAACATTGCCCTCTTCATCGCGCAGCAATGCTGTAGACACTGAAATTGGAATGGATTCTCCCCTGCTGTTAAGAATCGCGGTGGAACTGTCCAGATGGGATTTGCCTTGGCGCATGGTCTTTTTCAGTGCGCAGTCACCTTCACATAAATTTGAACGAAAAACCTCCCAGCAAAATTTGCCAAGAGCTTCTTCCTTGGGCATACCGGTTATTTTTTCTGCCGCTTTGTTAAAAGAAGTGACTCGCCACTGGTGATCAACCGTGAAGACTCCATCAGAAATTGAGTTGAGAATGACGTTAGTGACACTATTTGGGAGTTGTTGTGTTGGCATCCTAAAAAAACCTCGAAACACTGCAAAGACAAACGCAAGCATAAATTTACTGTGTATATGTTAATTATATTGCTGATTTGTCTTTTCTGCAATTCATATTAGCGTGGTCGCTAACTTTCCCTCTGCAGAGTATATGAAAACTTTAATTTTGAGGTGCCTGATTGGAGATTAAAACGATGGCAGAATTGATCGAACTAGTGAAGACTCAATTTCGATGATTATCGAGTGTGTCTCAACTACTTTCACCAAGACTCAAAGTACAATGATTAATTAGTTATCGTTCTTTTGGGGTGTGGAGACGATTTCAACCATTAACTCATAAATATGAGAGGGGCTGGTATCGTTTGCTTCGGCGATCTGTTTTAAAGTTTGGCCTTTTTCAACTTTTACATTCTTTCCTGCCAGACCTTCAAGAATTACATGAGGATCAAGATCATACTTACTACAAATATCGTCGATCTTTCGTCTTCCCCACCCTGTTTTAGGCGCATTGAGAAAGGCTGCTGCACCAGTTAATCCAGGTGACACTTCTGGTTTGAATGATGCAGGCTGAATAAGCATGTAGATTTGCTGAGGCGTAGAATTGTTCTGCTCAGCTATTCCTTTGAGGGGTTGATTTAGGTCTTTCACTTTTATTCCTGCATCTGCCAATAACTTAAGACCACGGTTGAGATCAATTCCTTCCCTCCGGGCAAAATGCGCCAGAGCCGATGCCTCCGCATGACCATATGGTGGTTCTCCATATGTCTCTGCCGCTTGAATTTTAAAATGATCGGAAATTTGAATTATGGTGCTCATTGGTGGGAGCTGTAGATAGGTTCCGATGATCACAATTGTTGTTAATGCTAGTGCAACATTAAATGATCCTGTAAATACACGTAATTCACGCGCCTTATTTTTCATATATGCAACTACAGGTTTCCAATTATAGTAGATATGTATAACTGCCGCCAATCCGAACAGAAAGCCAATGGTTGTATGTTGTTCACCCCATTGAGTCTTGGTTAAACCTAAAAACTTCCAGTTAGCCCAGTAGGCCACCCTACCCTCCGGAACCACGTAAAGGACAATAGAGTTGAGAGTAAGCACTAACGCAGATACCAGCAGTGTCATCGAAGTTATTTTTCTTATGTTCATGGTATTTTCATGCTAGAGAGGCAAACTGTTTCACCAAGGCATCTCATTTTTAAAAAGCGAGTCTATGGTACTTTTTGTCGGGGTTCTATCATAAATTATGACGAGCAAGAAGTCTGCCAGATGCCAGTTTAAATCCCTTAATTCAGCCTTAAAATCATCGAGGATCAGGAAACCGCTATTTTGCCAAAAATTCTTTCTGAATAGCGGACATACCAGGCGGCCGACTGCACCTGAATTATATATGCAAGTGCGATCACCAGGGCAGCATCAGCGCCAGCTTCGCCAAAGGCATTCATGGCTATTGCAAGGGCTATAGAGAGGTTACGCATTACCGTTCCGTAAACCAGGGCAATACCGTCTGCTCTATTAAATAATCTTTTTCCAAGAGCAGTGGAAAGGGTAAAATTAATGAGGTATAGCAGTGCCAAGGGGATGAAAATAAAAAGAAGTTGAGCCGGATCCGCCAAAATGGTTTTGGATTTAAGGCTCATTGCCACAAAGACGATTCCCAAAACACCCATGGTTGAAAGAGCAGGAAAGCGTGGTGCTAAGGATTGTTTAAACTCCTGCAATGAATATTTGGCAAGCATGACCCATCGAGTTAAAAATCCAAGAAGCATAGGAAAAAAAACAACTATGAAGATCTGTTGAACTATTTTATACAAATTCACTTGAACAGTTGTACCCATCAGCCAGGTCACATAAAACGGGCTGACCAAGGAACCTAGAATGAGGCCAACAACTGTCATGTTTATAGCTGCACCAATATTTCCTTGGGCAAAACCTGTCCAGGAAATGGTCATCCCACTTGTCGGCAACAACGAGGCGAGAAAAAGTCCAAGAGCCATATACGGCTGATGAGCAAAAAAGAGTTTACCAAGCAAATAGGCAATAAATGGGATAATGGCAAAATTAAGGAAAATTGCACTCCCCTGCAGTTTCGGCTCAATCCCTTTCATAAGATGAGCAGGATTCAAGGTAACCATCATAGGATATACCATGAGAAAAGTAAGAGGAATGATAAGAATTTTCATTGCACTCACAATTGTCTGTTCAATAACTTGACCACAGACTATTCCTGCCAGCATAGAAACAGGGATAGCATATACGAGATTCTTATTAAGTCGTATCAATAGGTTCCACATATGAAATAACCACCTCCATAATATTCTAGGGTGTGAGCTTTCACCAGATCCAGACAACACATATCTCAATCATCAGCAAAATATAGCGATCACAATATATGAGAAATTTGCAACATTTAAGCCAATGCTTTAATAGGGGTTTATTTGAGTGTGCTTGTCTTTCGGGAATACTAAAAACAGGTGTTTAAATTTAACCTTAACTAGCAGCATTCTTTTTGCTTTTCACTTAATAGAAGACCTTTTTTGCTCAACCTCATTTGATTAAAAAAAGCTCAGAAAATTGGTGAATCAATAATAAGATTTTAGAATATAAATGGTGTTAAAACCTTGGTGAGCACGCTACAACACACTCCTCGATAGTCATTCTCAGCGATTTCGAAACATTCATAGATAATTGTTATTACATTACTAATTACTTTATAAGATAAAGGTTAAGCAGGAAGGTAATTGTTCAGACTTCTTCCGTGTATTTTTCGATTAATTAGAAAACAATTGTTTGCTATTTCGTTAAATAATGAACAATGTGTTAAAACAGGTGTTAAAACATTGTGTTCAGTACAGGGTCTTTTTATGCGTGATGAAAAACTGCTTGTATATTGGAAGAAGGTAGTTGATCTCATCCCCGATGGGGTGATGATCGTGGATGTTAACGGAGCTCTTGTTTACGTCAATCAAGCTATGACAGATATTACCGGTTACAGCCAGGATGAACTGCTTGGTGAGCCATGCTCCATCCTGGAGTGTTCAAGCTGCAAAAAGGTGTATGATCCCACGGGAAAGCACTGGTGTAGGCTGTTCAGCATTGGTGATGTCAAGATGCAAAAAGCGCTAATGACTCGTAAGGACGGTAGTAAAATTCATGTGACTAAAAACGCTTCAGTTCTGCATGAAAACAATAAGATAGTTGGCGCTGTTGAAACAATTACGGATATAACGGAGTTAATCGAAAAAGAAAGTCAAATCGAAGAGTATCGTCGGGAGCTCCAGTCTGAATATACGTTTTCTGGTATGGTCGGGGTTTCAGCATCAATGCAGCACGTGTTCAATCTTATTGCCAATGTGGCCGAATCGGATGCCCCTGCTCTAATTCTTGGAGAAAGCGGGACAGGCAAGGAACTGGTAGCCAGGGCCATACATGAAAACTCACCCCGCAAAGATCACCCCTATGTTCAAGTCAATTGCGCTGCACTTAACGAATCGGTCTTGGAAAGCGAATTATTTGGTCATGTAAAAGGAGCATTCACCGGAGCATACCAGAATCGCCAGGGACGCTTTGAAGCTGCTAATGGCGGGGATATTTTCCTTGATGAAATAGGTGATTTACCCCAATCCATCCAGGTTAAACTTCTACGGGTGCTGGAAGAAAAAGTGATTGAAAGAGTCGGTGATAACAACCCAATACCAGTCGATGTGCGCATTATCACGGCAACCAATCGTGATCTCAAAAAACTCGTTGAATCAGGTTCTTATAGAGGTGACTTTTATTATAGGATTAATGTCCTGCCAATAGAAATCCCACCGCTGCGTGAACGGGTCGAGGATATCCCAGTTCTTGCTGAAACTTTTTTTAACCATATCAAGCTGAAAAGCAACAAACCCGTACAAGGCATATCGCCTGAAGCAATGGATGCCTTGGTTAGCTATTCCTGGCCAGGAAATATCAGAGAGCTTAAAAGTGCCTTTGAATACGCCTTTGTAAGCTGTATGAACGGGAGGATTTCACCAAACCACCTACCCCCAGACGTAGGGAAATCTGCAAAAAAACTCTCCGCAGAGCCTCCCGCAGATCTGAGTACGGATGACCGCAAAAAGCAGGCACTCATCGCTGCACTGGAAAAAGCAAAAGGAAACAAGTCTAAAGCCGCTCGCTTACTTGGAGTGTCTCGTGTAACTGTCTGGAATCAAATGCATAGATACAACCTAAATTAGTACGTTATACCTTCCAATAAATCGCCTTACATAACCAATCAACTATTTTAGTAAATAATGGCATAGTTATTGCCAACATATTTCTTAAAATGGCAAATGGGAGCATGGTGCTCAGAAGAACACATTGAGCCCAATTATAATTGCCTTTAATAATGCCTAGCCTCCTGTATAGCAGAATAATGCTGACAGATTTCTCCTTCGGATCCATAGCAGAAGGGTCTGAATAAAGGCAAAGAAATGTACAGAAAGATAGGTGGGGTGTGACCTAGATATTCACAATTTCACGTAATACTTAATCAAACTTGTTCATGGAACACACTGTTTACAACCACCGGCAAACTATGATCCTTAAAAGAAGCCTTACTGCTGGCTCCACGAAAGATTCAAATTTCATAAAATCACTTAAACTCTTTCAAACAATATATGTAGTAACAGGGAGATAGACCATGAAAGTTGAGATATCTCGAAGAAGATTTCTCCAGGGCAGCGTAGCACTCACAATTCTGGGAGGCACACCCCTTAAAGGCGCGGATATTTTTGCCAAGTCTATAAACAATGAGCAGATGCCGGCAAACAGGAAGGTGCCCACGGTGTGTGAGATGTGCGTTAACAAATGTACGGCCATAGCCGATGTGCAAAACGGTGTTGTTAAGAAACTTGATCCAAACCCGCTCTTTGCCAAATCAAGAAATATGCTCTGCGCTAGAGGCCAGGCAGGTATCCATGCCCTGTATGATCCAGACAGGCTCAAATACCCTCTTATCAGAGTCGGAAAACGCGGTGATGGAAGATATAAAAAGGTGACCTGGAGTGAGGCTTTCCAACATATCAAAGACAAACTTGTCACTATCCTCGATGAAGAACAGGACAATCGCTCCTGCATTGGATATTGCGCAGGTGAGGGAATGGCGGAACATACCTTCAAATCGTTCATGTCTGATAAATTCGGCAGCACCAATTTTCTCAATCATTCTACCATATGTTTGCAGACTGCTGTCTCTGGATACGCTCTGACGCTTGGTTCTTACGGCCAGGCTGATCTGGAAAATGCAAAATATGTGATCATGGCTGGAGCAAACAGGGCGGAAGCCATAATCACACCTGACACCATGGACATTTTTAAGCGTACCCGCGGCAGAGGGGCAAAGCTTGTGGTGATCGATCCCAGGTACACCAAAACAGCTATGCATGCAGACACGTATCTCCCGATCAAACCGGGCACTGACCTCGCTTTTGTTTTGGCACTTACCTATGTAACCCTCAAAGGACAGCTCTACAACAAGACCTACGTTGAAAACAATTTCAACGATTTCGAAATATATAAAAACCATATAATCGATAATAACTATACACCTGAATGGGCAGAGAAAATCACCGGAATCTCAGCCAAAACCATTTGTAAAATAGCTCATGACTTCATGGCTGCAGCTCCACAGGCCGTGTATTACCAGGGTAGACGGTCAACCTGGGCGAGGAATGATTTTCAGCTTCGCCGAGCCATGGCCCTTTTTACTGCGATGGGGGGAGGAGTCGACGTCAAAGGGGGAATTGTTTTTGGCAAGAAACTGCCTCTCGGTGAGCATTCCATCAATGCACCGCTCTATTTCAACGCACAGGAAAGAATTGACCAAAAAGCCGCGGCAATTATAGGTGCCACTGGTTCATGGGTTGCCTGGCGTGACATGGTCGCAGAAGGTAAAACCCCCTATCCCATTCGCGGCATGTTTGTCTATAAACAGAACCCCATGCTCTCAGTACCGGATTCGGGCAAGACCCGGAAAATGTTTGAGAAGATGGACCTGGTTGTAGTCATCGACACCATGCCCTCTGACACTGCGATGATGGCTGATGTGATTTTACCTGAATGTTCCTATCTGGAACGTGAAGATCCAGTAAAATCATTTTCAGGCATAGAACCAGCAATTGTGTTGCGGCAGAAAGTAGTGGAACCCCTTTATGAAACCAAACCGGTTATAGAAATAATCCGTGGGCTTGCCAAAACTCTCACCCAGCCACTCTGGCAGATCACCAAAAAATACGATGAAGACGTAAAGACTGAATTGGAAAACACCCCGGAAGAGGAATACTTCAAAGAATGGGGATTTGATCTGGCAGAGCCATACATGCATTCGCAGGAAGAAATCAACAAGCACATGGTTGTCGAGGCCCACAGTGAGAAAGCATGGGAAATACTGCGTAAAAAGGGTGTTTATTATCGGGGAATGCAAAAATTCTTCAAGAAGATTAACACCAATGATTTTGAATGCTACCCTGATTCCAGAAAAGTCTATTCGGTTCTCAATATTGAAGAAAAAGTAGAAAAAGATCCATCCTTGGAAGATTTCTGCAAATCCTGTGATCCCTGTGTCAATCCAGCTGATATCGCTCCCTGGAAGAGAACTTTCAATACTCCGAGTAAGAAAATTGAATGTAATCTTGAAAACATGGTGGCAAGAGGTATTGATCCTATGCCAACGTGGCATGATAAAGAATACGTCAAAGTCCCACCAGGTAGATTCAAATTTATAACCGGGCGGCATGCCCAACATACCCAGAGTGCAACGCAGAACAACGTCATGCTGCTGGAATTGATGCCTGAGAACTTTGCCTGGATGAATGATGCAGAGGCAGAAAAAAGAGGTATAGGCTTTGGCGATACCGTTGAAATTTCCAGTAGTGTCGGATCCATCCGCATCAAGGCATTTCCTACTCCAAAGATCATTCCTGAAACCATTTTTTACATTCATGGCTTCGGCACCACATCAAAAGGACAGACGTTTGCCCAGAGAACAGGAGCCAGTGACAATCAGATAATCGAGGGTACAATCGAGCCGGTGTTTGGCAGCGCCATTATGCATGACACGCTCGTCACCGTCAAGAAGGTGTAATTATGAACTATGCAATTGCATTAGACTACCAGAATTGTATTAACTGTCAGGCCTGCGAAGTTGCCTGCAAACAGGAAAATGGCGTCCAGCTTGGTGCTGATAAACAACGCATCTGGGTTGGTGTGGTTGAGGGGACAATATTTGGAAAACCATATGCAAATATCTACCCCTCCCAATGCAACCAGTGTATAGACGCCCCCTGTGCCAGGGTCTGCCCAACAAATGCGAGTCACTATATTGAAGGTGGCATCGTCAAGGTTACCCCCAAACAGTGCATCCTCTGTAAAGCTTGTATGGAAGCCTGTCCTTACGATGCGCGATTTGTTGATGATACCAGGATATCTATCGATAAATGCACCTTCTGTGATCACCGTATCACCGAAAAAGAAACAACAGCATGTCAGGCTACCTGCCCCACAAAAGTGCGTACATTTGGTGATCTCGATGATGAGAACAGTGACATTGTCAAACTTCTGAAAACCAGACGTTTCTTTTTTCAGAAAGAGAGAAGCGGCACCCTGCCTAAGCTTTTCTATCTCCTGCCGGAAGATGAAGAGTACGCCAAGCAGAGCGTTTCCCCGGATACACATATCTATACCTGGGACGATATTCAATCTTTATACAGCCAGGCTAATACAAGGAGGAGCAAACAATGGAGACGGTAACTTTCCTGGGTGTGGATATAAATAAAAAACCTCTTAAACGGTTGTTGTTCAGCAAGACCATGCTGGGTGGTTATATCCTTCTGGCGATAGCTTGTTTTGGCATATATGAATTGTTTCATCTGCGCTATTTCAGCGCTGCTGTAACTGCTCACGATGCTGGTCTCAACCCTGCTGATCCAGCAGTTAGAGAGGCAATGATGCAAGCTGTCTTCGGCACAGTTGGTGAAATAGACCGCAACCTGCCATGGACTGTTCTGATCTCCAATTACATGTACATGGTGTATACAGGCAGCGGCATAATCTTCCTTGTTGCTCTTGCTGAGTTCATGAACTTCAGGATCGTTGGCAAAGCTGCGGCTGGTTTCCTTGTTGTAGGAATCGCGATGATTTTTGCTGGTCTCTTCACCATCGCCACAGATCTGAATATGCTGAACATGCACTATATGCTGATCAGCCCGAATCTTGAAGCGGGAATCTGGTTAATGCTGCCGCTCTACTGCACCTATATCCCTTTTGTACTTTTTGAAATCTATTTACTTCTCACCAACAAACGCGAATGGGCACGGAGACTTGCCCTTCCAATACTCATTCTCAGCTTGGGAATCGATCTTATCGAGTATTACATCCAGGCAAAACTTTTTTCCATGAACACAGCACGACATCTATGGACTGAATTTCCTGCCCTAACCTTTTACTTTATTATATCTGCCTTTGTCTCCTCCCTCGGAGTCATGGGAATTAACACCTACCTGGTCCATCGCAAAAAACCCGAGTTTGAATCCCTGATGGATCTCATCCGACGAGCCATGCTCTTTTTTGTCTTTGTTCTCGGCCTGTATGAAATAGCGGGATACATGACCGTTGATAAAGACTGGGCATTTCTTATTCTCTTCGGACCCTTCAGCTACGTATATTTCCTCGGCTATATTTTACTGACCCTGGCACTACCATTTCTCTTTATCCTCAAGCCAGGAAAACCAATTTTCACCCTCATTGCCTCAGTTCTTGTGGTAATTGGCGGCTTTATCGGCAGGTATCTGTTCGTCTATGGGGGTAATGCCAATCCAATGTCCAACAGGTTCGGTACGGGGTATGAGAGGTATGATACCTACTCCCTGGCTGAATCATTCATTTATAACTCACCACACCTTGGAGAGATCCTCATCGTGATTGGTTCCGTTGGTGTGGCAATGATAGTTTATAAGCTATTTGATCTGTTGTTTTCTGTTGGGAAACTACGTGAACATTACTAACACCAGAAAAGGAGAAATCATGAAACTAAAACTCTTCGCAACAATGATGTTGGCAGCTGCTCTTCTGTTCAACGGTTGTGCCAAAGTAAGTGGACCTGGTCAAACAGCCAAGAAACTTACGGCACCTACCCCTGCTGTGCAGAAGCTTATTGATGAGAATCAACTTGATATAGTTGACTATGGGTACACTAAAACAGCAGTGGGCATCGGCACACGAGGTGGAGCCCAGGCACTGCTTATTGATGCCAGACCAAATAAAAAATATGTCAAAGGAACTATTCCCTCCAGTATCAACATTCCTGATACGCAATTTGACCAGTATGTAGGCCAACTTGACAGTGTAGCCAAAGACAAGGAAATCATCGTCTTCTGTGGAGGATGGAAATGTGAAAAGAGCCCAATTGTCGCGGGTCTTCTGAAAAAAAGAGGATTCAGCAATGTGAAGCTCTACCAGGCCGGTGAGCCAGAGTGGGCAGCCAAAAGTTATCGTGAGGTTGGAGTACCAGTCATCAAGAATGCCATGATGAATGATACTGCCGTTATCATGGATGCTCGGCCCCGTAAAAAGTTTATGAAAGAGACGATTCCCGGATCAATCTCCATGTATGATAAAGAGCTCGATAGATTGGCAGGTAGATTTCCAATAGATAAAGCCACACCCGTTATAGCCTTCTGCGGTGGATACGAATGCAATAAATCGCACATTGTCGCCTACAAGCTCCTCGAAATGGGATACAGCGATGTTTCAGTATTCGCTGCTGGTCTGCCCGGTTGGAAAAAAGCTGAACTTGCTACCACAGCTAACTCTCCAAAAGCAGCACCAAAGAAAGAGAAAATTGTAAAAGAAGCGTTTGTGGACGGCGTCAAAGTAGGTGAGGATGAAGGAACCATTGATGGTGAATGGCTCAACGTTCGTATTAAAGAGGGCAAAGTACCAAGCAATATCGTTCTTGTTGATGTCCGCGCACCGGAAGATTTTGCCAATGGCCACCTCAAGGGTTCAGTCAACATAAAAGCTGCAGATATGAGTGCTGCAGATTTAGCTGCAAAACTGCCTAAGGACAAGGTTTCTGTTTTTGCATGTGGTACAGGTGCACGGGCGATGGAAGCCTATTTCAAGCTGAAGGATGCACAACAGAGTGTAGCCAAAGTAATGTATTTTGATGCCAATATCAGCTGCAGCGCGAGCAACAGCTGCACAATAGAAGTCAACGAACCTCTTGGCATATAAGGATACGTACAACTTTTAAAACTTAGAATATTTAGGAGAAAATGATGAAAAATATAGTTATTGCATTGTTTGCGCTAGTCGTAGCAGTAGGTTTTGTGAGCACACCCGTTTTTGCAGATGTTAACAAAGGTCAGAAAATATTCATCAAGATGATGAAACGTCCCTGTGGTTTCAACGGTGGTGTAATGGCCAAGAAGCATACACAGGCAGAGTGGCAGGAAATAAATGATGCGGGAAAACTCAATGAAGAACTGCTCAAGCAGTGTCCTGACGCAAAACCAATAAACGACAAATACTTACCGCATGTGTATGATTTTCTGCACAATTATGCCAGTGACAGCGGCAATGTTCCTGCATGCTGATCGGAATAATTACACTTCAATTTAATTAAGCTTGAACGTAATACTTGCAGGCCATGAAGGTGTACTCATGGTCTGCATAACCCCTTAAACAACCCATTGGATTAACATGGTTTTTAAATCTTCAGCGTAGCTAAGATAATCTAGATTATGAGCCTTTGATATCTTGAAGCTCTTAACTACAAACACGTATGACTAACTGGAGCTACTAAATCATGCTGAATAACATGAAGGACGAACAGATAAAGGCTATCACAAATTTGATGAAATCGATATCTCATCCAATCCGCTTCAAAATCCTGTGCCTTTTGCAGGATGATGAACTTTCTGTTGGCGATTTACGATATCACCTGGAAACATCTCATTCCAACATCACCCAGCACCTTAACATTCTAAGAAATCAAGGTGTCATCGATTTCAGAAAAGATTCAAATTATATATACAACAGAATTATTGACTGGAGAATCGTTGAACTAATGAGAAGAATGCAACAGCTTTACAGGATTGAACCTACAGGCGCTCCTGATTAGAGTAATTTATAACATTGCAGCACCCTTATTATACTTCTCCTGTCGCTCTGTTTACTCGTTATTATTTGCTGCAATACGATTGTCACCTAATATGCGACTAGGCAAATTCAGAATGAGATGATATATCCAAAGAAGAAAATTTGCTTGTGATTCAAGCTGTAATAAAGCTGGAGTGATGTAATTGAACTATCATATAAGCACATCCCATATGAAGAGTTATTCTCTGATAAGCACCACAAATTTTGAGGCATAATGACATAATAATTATGCGGCAAGATATCAGGGATATAGCCTTTATTGATCACACTGATGTTGTCGGGCTGAATTTTATAAAACCCGATTGTAAATACATCTTCCGCCGCCATTTCAGGCAAGGACTTCGCTCCCATATCCTTGAAATTCTTGACCCGGCTGATATTGAACTGGAAAAATCCGGTACCTTGATCAACGATACCCTCCATTTCCCCAAAGCTCGCCCTAAAAAGGTGCTGCGAATCTTTCGTACACGATTTGCCAATGCTGATCAGGCGTTAAGTGAAATTCAGCGCGTGAAGATAACCGAACGTATTTTAACACCTGACTTTATTGCCCGATCAATAGAAATATTGGTGGAATATCATGGACCTGAGAAAAGCACACCGCTATTGTGCGGCCTGCAGGAGTATATTGTCGGGGTTATTGTCGATCCCTGGACACAGCTCAAGGAAGCCACTTTGTTGAAGGTTCTTTACGATTCACTGAAAACACTCGCACCCAATGATCTTCCCGACCATGACAAGTGGGTTGCCGCAGTGTATAAGTACGGCACCCAATTTATTGCAAATGTAAAACGATTAATGGTGGAAGCCAGTCATATTCCTGACCTTGCAGGAATTGGCAATGTCCTTATCACACCATCGGGAAGACTCAAACTGGTTGATATCAATAATATCTCAAAAGTTGTGTTGGACGATACCATAAGAGTGGATGATAGAAATTACCCGGTGTGCGACAAATCCATTGAAGCACTTGCCCTGATGGAAAGCAAACTCTTAGGGAGAACCATAGATTATTCTGAGCCGATCTATTCTCTTTTTCTCGCAGAAGAAAGAAAGAGAAAAGTGCGTGAGATTGAAAAACAGTTTATCTCCCAGATCAGTCCGGAAAACCCCCTGCCCCATAGTTGATATTGCAAAAAGGTGGGAACTTACGTCGCTGGAAATATCACTACAACTTAGACGAACTCTTGATATCAAGATAGGTATTAACTATTGCAGCGGGTAACTTGTCTGCAGTAACGTCAAGGGTAAGTACCCCAAGATGTTTGAGTTTGGTTAACAGGTTCTTGCGTTCATCAAGATATTGCAGTAACCCCTGAAATCTCAAAGCGCTATCCAGCCCGGCTATATTGGCTTGTAGACTATCATCAAGTATCTGCTCACGAAGGTCGGCAATGACGACCAGATGCTTCCTGCGAAGCTGCCTGGTCATTTTCATCAAGTCTTCGTGGTCTTCTGCTCTACTATTGGTAATAATAACCATAAGTGATCGGCGACTCTGCAGTGCCAACAAATCTTCAGCGGCACGTAGGTAATCGGCCGCCTGTAATGAGGTGTCTATGTCATACATACCCAAGAGGAGTGAACGAACCGAATCCTCTTGCTTGCGTGGAGGAAGCCATTTTTCAGTTCCACCAAAGGAATACAGTCCTACTCCATCACCTTGTCGCGCGGCCACGTAGGCTAAAAGTAAAATTGAGTTCAATGCTTGATCAAGAAGGCTTTTACCACCTTCAGAATGGCGCATTCGCCTGCCACTGTCGAGCACAAAGACAATCTGCTGGTCTCGTTCATCCTGATAATCTTTAGAGATAAGTCTCCTATACCGTGAAGTCGCCTTCCAATCTATCTTTTGTAGTTCATCACCCTGTCGATATTCACGTAACTGATGAAATTCATTTCCTTCACCACGCCTGATCAGCTTTTTTATCCCCATCATGCTGAGATGATGATTTGTTGCCAGAATAGCAAATCGCGCAATTTCTTTAAAATTAGGAAATACCCTGACATCACTTGAGCTTTCGAAAAACCATTTCTTATGCCATAGCCGAAAAGGACTGTTGACAATGATATCGGCACCCTTGAAAATGTAATGGCCTCGTTTGCCGGGATTAACCTCATAGCACAAAGTAGCTTTGCCACCGGGTAACAGCGCCAAACTGGCTGGTTGCCCGCGGGTTTTCATGCTGTAATCACAGTGATCATGAAGCCGCATGTGTAGGGTATGTTTTTCTGAACTGCTCACCTCAAGGCTGACTTTACTCCACGCTGTAACTGGCAGATTTGAATGTACGTTTCGCCTAACCTTCAGTGTCGGTCGCCTTATGCTCTTCCAGCCATCAAGAGCAGCCAGACCAAATACCAGACAGGCTGCAGCAAGCCAGAAATCAACAAATAGTTGAATCTTCCCGGCAACAAGTCCGAGTATGAGGAACAGACACCACAAGGCAATATGTATAAAGGATGGAAAAATCATGTTCTGCTACATCCTTGGTGCCTCGACACTTTCAAGTAGTTCCGTTAGGATCATATCGGCTGTATAGCCCTCTATCTCCATATCGGCAGATAGTTTGATCCGATGACGCAGAACAGGCAGTGCAATATCCTTGACATCATCGGGAGTGATGAAATCTCTACCACTCAACATTGCGCTTCCCCTGGCTGCACGGAGTAAATTTATTCCACCACGTGGTCCAGCTCCATAATCAATACCGTTCCAACTTCTGGTAGCACGAACAATTGCGACAACATAATTTACTATCTGATCATCCACTGTCATGGTCGGCATAAGCTGCTGCAGTGCTATAATGTCACCCGGACTCAGTATGGAGCCTACCTTGCCAGTCTCGAGCCCGTCTCCTACTGAATCGCTGGTAACACTTTGCACTATCTCAACTTCTTCCTCGTTGTTCGGATAGTTAATATATATTTTGAACATAAATCGATCGGTTTGTGCCTGAGGCAAGGGGTAAGTTCCTTCCTGCTCGATGGGATTCTGTGTTGCCATTACCAGAAAAGGGTGGGCTAACTTAAGTGATTTACCCTCAATGGTTACCTGTTGTTCCTGCATAGCCTCTAAGAGTGCAGACTGTGTTTTCGCTGGTGCTCTGTTGATTTCATCAGCAAGGAGAATATGACAAAATATTGGACCTCTACGAATCTTGAAGATATTGTCCTGCATATCAAACATGCCATGGCCGGTTATGTCACTGGGCATTAGATCAGGAGTAAATTGAATACGATTAAACTGCGATCCTGCCGCTTTTGCCATGGTGCGGGCAAGCAAGGTTTTTCCCAAACCCGGAACACCTTCAATAAGTATATGACCTCCACCAAGCAGACCAATAATCATTTCTCTAACCACTCGATCCTGACCAACCACACTCTTTTTCATTTCCTGCTCAAGTGCTCGAATCTTAGCAATGCCGTCCTTGATGGTCATGGTTATTCCGGATTTATTCTTTGTCATTTTTTCTTTTATCTCCACCTGAAATGAGCATGTTTATGCGTTGCATCAATTTACTTGTGCGAATTATATCCTGTTCCGTTTCAATTGATTGTTGAAATGCCGCCTGTAACTGTTTTTCGGTCATACCGGTTTTCTGAACAAGTCTCGAAATAGCTACATTCATTTTCTGACGATCTGTCTGCAACCCAATCTTTCTGCTTATTAAATCACTCCATACGGTTCTTCGGTTTCCTTCCACCATTGCTGAAAGATTATTTGTTCTCCAGTTATATTGAGCAGTTGCATCAATATGATACATGATATTATGCCTTTCATCTAATGCCGGCCATAGCGGTGAACCACTCTGCATTTGCAACCGCCAAATAGTGAGAACCACAACTACAAGTAATGCCAACCAGAACAATGGCGCTTTTTGCCATAAAAGTGTAAGAAAAGATTCCACTTCCGTGGAATGCAGCAGCCAGATGGTTTGAGCTTCACTGAGCAGCCATGTTAGGAAATATGCATGATCATAATCGCCAATTCTATGATTGGAGAAAAGGAACATCTCACTCATTACCGTGATCCTGCCCAAACCCCACTCATACTGAAGGAGCCAGTCACCTTCCCTTTCTGTGTATTCGTTTTGATCGCTGCGAGTTTTATCCGCCTCCTCTTCGTAATCAATGAAATAGGAACCATCTATTTTGAACACAGCTGTATCACTGCTATCTTTCAATAACCGTGGTCTAAAAGTTTCAAGCTGCACACTGTATTCATCCAGATCTGCATAAACTATTCGGTTACGTGGTCCAGGGTCTGCGGTTGATGCAGAATTCTCAGCACCTTTTTCTGGCTGATCGTTGGTGTTATCTGCTGCAGAATTATTGGTGTCCGTGGATTCCGATGTGGTTTTCTCATCATCTTTCTTGGGACATCCACAATTTGATTTTTCTCTCTCCAGCACCTCTATTCCCAACTGCTCAAGTAGTGTATTTCTTCCAGGGTGATCGCTTTTCTGAGAATTTGCATTTGGCACCATCACTAGATGTCCACCCTGTTCCACCCAGTTAAGTAAGTTGGCGGTAATACTGTTGCTTAAACCACCAGGCAAACGCCTGATTACCAGAGCATCAGTTGAAGGCGGCAATGCAGCCAGAAGATCAAGACCTTCTACACTCTCACTGCGGTATCCAGATTGCTGGAGATATTCTTTAGCGGCAAGAAGAGGATTTTTTCTGGCCTGAGGTGAGCTGCCAGTGTGAATAGTATATTCTTCCTTTTCAAAATTATAGAAAAACCAGAATGTTGCTGTGGAGATGAAAATAAGAAGGAGAAGGGGAACGAACACCCATGGCGATTTGACATTCACCGATATGGCCCTGACAGTCATGGCTTCACCCCGTAGAGACCCTGCCAGTTTTCCACTAACTGAAAACAGTGTTGGTGATCAGGTTCGCGATGGCCATACGCTGTAATTACCCAAAGCGATGTGAGACTATCAAAAAAAGTCGCCTCCGCCGTAGATCTAGTATTACGGACTTCTCGGCAGCACTCGTTCTCTGTAAAAGAAGACAGAATATCCAGGCCATAATCATTTACCAGACATGAAAGTGTACCTCGGTAGAGCAAGCTCATCGATTCACGTTTCTGACCAGATTCTAAAAGCTCCAGGCAGGCTTTACCAACGTCATCGGGTAAACTTTCCGGCCGCAGATCCATACCAAACATGACCTCAACCGGTTTATTGCCATTTTTTCCTGTTGAAAAGCCCGAGTTCAACCAACGTCTTATTTGGGAATGTTTCAACAGCAATATGCCAATAATTATGCCCGAAAAACACAACAGGAGTATTTTTCCGTATTTGGCGAGCACAGGAGCTAGATCTTTTAACAACTCGGCCAGGGATTCAAGCAGTTCCTGCCAAGCTTCAAGCCAGGCAGAATCTTCTGTGTTTTCTTCCTTATCTTTCGGTACCCAGTGATAGCGGGTAACTTCTTCACCATATTTTCTATCATCAAGTACATCTTCGATAATCTCTTTAGCCATTTCCGGATCTGGATTCTGAGCACATGCAGGTGAATACATGCAGAACATCGAGAAAAGACCCATAACCAAAAGAAGACCCGCTGCAGTGAGATTGAGACCATTTTTGCGTTTATCAAGACGTTGTCGAATCCGTTTGAAACCTATTTCTATATCCCAGGCTTCCAGTTGAACACGCCTGGAAATGTA